>WNGD01002670.1_pt1 | contig 18525 bp, 23 predicted proteins | sample 5400671 | NCBI WGS metagenome assembly WNGD01 (sample SAMN13153369, study PRJNA577476) | soil metagenome | isolation source: 40 cm soil or saprolite under grassland replicate 2 | place: USA:California | collected 2016-06-15
TAACGCCGTTGTCGCGGGCGAGCGGCGCAGCCGAACCTGCTCGTACCAGATGTGCGCCGCGAACGCGGCGGCACTCACTACCCAGGCCGCCAGCCGCCACGTGACCCGCATTTGATGGGATGCGGCCGCACCGGCGAGGCCCCCGAATGCGATGCCGGCGACGAGATACACAACGGCGACGAGGATCGCCGTCTGGAACCACCGTGGCCGGGATCCGTCCATGCGCCCCCCCCTAACACGCCGCCGTCATGTTGCGGCGCCCTGCGACACCGACGCCACAATCGGGACGCCGACGAACGGGAAATGTCCCACCAGCTGCGCCCACCGCCGCTGCATGCCCGCCAGGATCACATCCGCTTGCGCAGATACACATGGGTCGCGCGATCGCCCGCCACGTGCGTGGAGAAGAGCCACTCCATCAGTGCGGGCCCGCCGACGCCGCGCGGATTCTCGAGATCCTGATTCGTCCCCGCGCCGTAGCCATCGATGGACACCGCGAAGCTGCTCACTCGGAGTTTCGACATTAGTTCCTCGGAAGCGGATGCGCGCGAAAGAACGCCCACATCAGGCTCGTGGCCTCGATACTCGTGCTCGTCGGCCCGACGAACCATTGCGGCAGCGGCTTGCCGCCGGGCCAGGAATGGCCGCCTCCCTTGATGGTGTAGAGGACCACGGCCGCGTCGTCAGCGCACTTCGTGTATTCGAGGCGCGTGACGTCCGCTGCGACCACGGAATCGACCGGGTTCGTGCCGCACCGGTTTCTTCGGGCCCAACTCGCCGTAAACGCACGGACGCCCTGAAATCGCTGAGGGGCAACCCACGAGAACCCTCCCTTGTACGGGGCACCCGCATCGGCGGTCCCGTGAAATGCAATCATCGGCACCGGTCGCTGGTCCGTGCACCAGTTGAACGGTAACAAGAGCGCAGCACCCACCATCCCGACCGCGGCGACCCGGTCGGACAACGTGCAGGAGAGCGCGAACGACATGCCTCCGCCATTGGAAAGGCCGTTGGCGTAGATCATCCGCGGATCGATGTTGTACCGTACTTCCAGGGTGTCGATCAGCTCGGAGATGAATCGGACATCACGCGACGGTTCGGCTCCGCCGCCCTCGTGCCAGACCCGTGGTCCGCTGCCGCCCTCTCCCGACGGGTACACGACGATGAAGCCGTGCTCGTCCGCGACCCGGTCCCACTGGCTCGTTTCCCTCTGCGCGGCGCCCCACAGGCCGGCGCCGTGCAGACTGATCACGAGCGCGGTCGGCTTCGCGGGATCGTAGCTCCGCGGGACGTAGAGCACGAACTCGCGCGTCCGTCCCGAGGAGATGAAAGAACCGTTCGGCCGGTTCGCGACGCGGAACGACACCGCCTCGACCAGCACCAGCAGCACGGGCAGGCTCAACAGCGCCAGCACCGCGCCGATGGCGTGCTTTCCCTTCCGCATGACGGGTGGTGCGGTCACCGATGCCGGTTCCACGCGAGCGCCAGCGGCGCCGCCGAGATTCGCGCGAGGGGGACCGCCAGGATCGCGATGAGCGCGAGCAGGTAATGCGCGACGAATGGCGTGGAGAAAAACCACACAAGCACCCCGTAGAGGGCGAGCACGGCGACAAGCCAGCAGGCCGCGCCGAGGACGAGTGCGCGGTCGCCCAGCAGCCGGCTGCGATCGAGACGCGTCGCGATCCAGGCGGCAGCGGACACCTTCAGGCCCACCAGACCGGCCAGGATGAGGGGCAGCGCGTTCCATAAGGCGCGCTGCACGCTTGGGCTGTCGATGATCCACTCGACGATCGGTCCGAGCAGGATGAGGAACGTCAGCGTGAGCAACACGCTCCCCTTGACGATCCATTCACGGCCGGTCAGGCCGATGTGCAAGCTCTGCACCAGCTGCTTCCAGGTCGCGACGCTGAACCCCGCCAGGATGAGCAGCACGACTGTCGCCGCGCGGGGCGTCCCGATGGCGTCATTCATGCGCCGCGCCCGTTCGGTCACCACGGACCAGGTGCCCGACCACTCGAGCGCGAGCGGCATGGCGACGAGCACCAGCAGCCACGCGGCCAGCGTGCTCCACATCGCCATCTTCAGCTTGGCGGCGACGAGCTCGGCGCTGGTCAACGGCCGCGTCGCGATGAACGGCGGCACGCCGTAGGAATCGGGCACCTGGGGATTCGGCTGGCTCACGGTCCACGCCGTGAAGGCGGCCATGAACGGCGGCGTTACAGTTGCGAGAAACAGAATTTCGACGACGAATGCCGGCGCGTCCTTGGCGAGCCAGAGCAACGCCAGCTCGAACGGCAGCAGAAGGCCCACGAGCGCCGGCAGCGACCGGCCATGCCGCCGCCACTCGAACCACGCTTGAGCCCGGGCGGGCGAGGGAAAATGGTCGCGCCGGCGGGTCAGCACGGCGTTGCTCGCAAGCCGGCCGCACACTCCCCGCCAATCGGGCACTTCGCCGCGGCGAGCCCGTGCGACGGCGAAGCGCGCGACGAGGTACGCGAGCGGAACCTGCGGCGCCAAGATGGCCACCATCCTGGGCTCGCCGGCCTTGAAATGAATCGCCAGCAGGACGACGGTATCCAGCGCGGCCAGGCCGAGCACTGCGACGATCAAGCGAATCCCCGGCAAGCCATACGGCATCCACATCAGCGCCTGCGTCCACGCGAGAAGGGCGGCGGCCAGTAGCGCCGGCCAGATCAAGGGGATTGCGATCCCCGACGGCCACACGGCGAAAAGCCTCGCGGCCAGCCACAGGATCGCCATGGCCGCCGTGCCATAGAGCATCGGCCAGCCGACCAACGCGGCGTTCGTCACGGGCAGGGTGAACATTCGGGCGGGATACATCGAATGGCGCGCGGCCAGGTCACCGGTAAAACCGAAGCTGAAGACGGCCAGGAGATACACGAACGTCGTCGTCAGCGGCACGGACACCACCGCGGCAAAGCGGGCGCTATCCACCAGGACGGCCTCACCCGATCCAAGGATCAGGAACCTGATCGTCGCGACGACGAACAGGTAACCGGCCACGGCGATCAGTCCCCAGCGATGCCGCCGGCGAAACTCCCAGCCGATGGCGAGAGCGGGAGCCCGCATGATCTACGTCTCGGCGGCCGGCGTGGCGGCGCTGCCGACGTGTGCGATGAAGGCCTCATTGAGGGAGCGATGCGATGCCTTGATGGCGTCGAGCGGCGCGCTGAGCACGATCCGGCCGCAGCTGATCATCGTGACGTGATCGGCGACCTGCTCGACCTCCTCCAGCAGGTGGGACGAGAACAGCACGGTTCGCCCTTCACCGGCGATGGTGCGAATAACGGCGCCGAGGATGTCGCGGCGAACGATCGGATCGAGGCCGGACGACGGCTCATCCAGCACCAGCAGCTCGGGCCGATGGGCCAGCGCGACGAGCAGTCCCATCCGCGCCTTCTGCCCCCTGGAGAGATCCTTGATCTTCGACGCAGGATCGAGCGCGAACGCCCGCCGCAGTTCCTCCGCGTAGGCGTCATCCCACTTCGGATAGAAGGCACTCGTGTAACGAATCAGCTCGTCGACCCGCATCCAGCCGGGGAGGTCGTTTTCCTCGGACAGATAGCCGATCCGCGACAGGACGGCGACCGGGTCGGCGACCGGATCGACGCCGAAGACGCGCACCGAGCCGCTTTGCGCCCGTAGCAGACCCAGAATGTGCCGGATGAGCGTCGTCTTCCCCGCTCCGTTTGCGCCGACGAGGCCGTAGACCGCCCCGCGTGGGAGGGACAAGCTCACCGAGTCCAGGGCCGTCGTGGCACCGAAGCGGCGCGTCAGCTCCGACACGCTGATGACCGATTCACTCACCCTCTAGCCACCGCCTACGCCTAAGGTTGCCTGGTTGTGATTGCAGGGACACGCTCGATGCAAGCGGAACGACGATTCGCGCCGCCTAACTCACAGTGTCCGTAGTCATCCGACACTCTGAACTGCTCTCTCATGCAACATAACGCTGTCGGCAATGACACATGCAGCATAACCCGCACACGGCGATCTCCCCGCCCTCATCCGCCCACGTTTCGGCAACGATGCGGCAGCGCGATAGCACGCCCCTTCTACGCGCTCCGCGCCCGAGCTAAGTTGAGGCCCAGCAATTCAGGCCCGAGTGGCGGAATGGCAGACGCAGGGGACTCAAAAGACGGGGGGCCACGTGCTGGCCCCCCGTTTTGTGCTCCCGTCCTGTCTCAATACGACCGTTCTGGCGGTACCTTCACACGCTGACCGGCAAACAAACGGCAAACATCAAGCGACTGGCGTCGCCTAACGCTTCGGCCCTTCCCTTCTTCGCATTCGGTTGTGTGACTACTGAATTCGCCCGGATCGGATGGCAGGGGTGCTGCTCGCATTTGCGCGAGTAGGCGTGACGGGTACACATTTACCGCCCTCTCGGGGTAATCGACAAGGTCACCGAATGCCACGCGCAGATAGAGTCCGGCTGCTTCAAGAACTTCAGGCGGTTAGGGGACGCCCGGCGTTGGCATTCGTATTGGGTGATCGGCAGAACCTCAACACCCAGATTGCGCCCGATCAGATCAGCCTGACATCGACGCTATTGGAAGAGCTGGGCCATGTGCCTGCGCTCGACTTGTTCCTCTACTCGACGGGCGGCATCACTATGGCCGCCTTCGCTTTTGTGAATCTCGTTCGTGAATACGCGGACGAGTTTTCGGTAATCGTCCCTTACAAGGCGTTGAGCGCGGCCACACTGATCTGCCTTGGGGCTGACGACATCTTGATGACGCCTTTAGCCTCCCTGAGTCCGGTGGATCCGAGCGTATCCGGACCCTACAACCCCGTCGTGCCGAACCAACCTCCCGGCATGCCACAGCAGGGGTTGCCGGTAAGCGTCGAGGATGTGGTCGAGTACATCGACCTCGCGAGGGTGGACGTGGGACTCACGAGCGATGCTGACATGCGCGAGGTGTTCCTGCAGCTCGCCCGCGACGTCCGTCCGCTCGCGCTCGGTAGCGTCCGACGCGCCAGGACGCAGATTCGAATGCTGTCTCGCAAATTGCTAGAATCGCACCTAGCCAAGCAGTCCAAGGCAACCGCATGGCTCCGCAGGCTTAAGACCAAGAAGATCGTAGATGCCCTTACCAAGGAGCTGTTTTCGCACGACTATACGATCAGCCGACGGGAGGCCCGAAAGCTTGGCCTCAATGTTGCAGAGCCAGATCCGCGAACGGCCGGTGCGATCATGGCGCTGTATCGGGAGTATGAAAGAGATCTGTACCTGCTTGAACCGTATAACCCTGACGTCCAACTGGGCCAGGCACAACGAGTAACGGTGACCCTGGAGCGTGCGTATATTGAGACCGCTACTACGAGCTGGGGCTTCGTGAGTCAGCACGAGCTGTCACGAGTCCCCGCGCCGGCTCCTGGAGCTATGGCACCCATCATGGCTCGGGCGGTGTCGGAGGGTTGGAGGATCCTATGAGTGAAGCAGGGACAGCGGTCCCGTCGTTCCTTAGGCTGCGCGCTCCCGAAGAGACGGGGGCATTCGCTGACCTACCGTCGTTTTTTTCTTTTACGACAGCATATCCGGTCGCGATGGTGGCCATGCCGGCACCCGCTGACGTCTGGCATGACGCCACAATTCAGGAGCCCGGCTATCTCTACCTGACGTGGCGGACGGAGATACTGCCTCGAACAGTCCGTCCGACCTATCAGCGCGCTCCCGGAATTCAAGGGGACCTGCGTGCTCAGCCCGACACGCCTCAGCAGCTTGCCGCCTGGGCAGGTTCGATGATGGGCGGAGACGCATCAGACATGCTGGACATCTAAGCGCTCGATGGCGCTGTTCACCGCGCAGCTGGAGCCTCAGCTGTCGCAAGGTGACGTGTTTCGCTCCGACTGGGACAATGACCGAAACCCCGCTATGGGTTCGGTCATTGTCGTTTCTTGGGGCTCGGAAATAGACAATTCTGACACCATTCACGTCGCCGACACCCCGGCAGACGCAGACACCGAGGCGGGCCTGCGAACGCAGATTCAGGGTGGGAACGTATGGAGAGCTTTGCACCTCGCAGAGATACAGCGCTGGATCAACCTTCGAACCCTTCGCCCCGTCGACAAGACTCTCTTCATCGAACGGCTTGATCGTCGCTTACGCTCGATGACCAACGAAGGACGTAATGCAATGGCAGGTGCGTTATTCGCGTTCCTCACTCGCCGGCGTCCGCCGCGGCTGAAGTATTTCCGAGATGAGCATGGCGTCGTGTGGGATGCTTGGGAGGTTTTTCGGAAGGATATCGGCAAGTTCGAAGCCAAGTTTCCGCAGCGCGTCGCCCCGCCTTTAGTGAATGGTTGGCTAGCGATGGCGTGCGCCGCCGAATCCAGGCGGCTCGCGCCGTTCCCGTTTGGTTGGCAATACCTGCCGGATCCGGAACTTCAGCTGCTTCTGCAGCAAGCTGACCCCGTCGACCCCAACGACCTCGCAGCTGCGGCGATTGATCAAATCGCGCGAGTGAGTCTATAGAGAGTGCTGAGTGTCGTGAACGCACCAGAGGGATAACCACGCCGTGTGATAATTATTACTTGGCGCAAGCCCCGACGCGCACGGGGGCCGCTTAGGGCGGTGCACGCCGCAAATCCACCCCTTGATGCCGCAGAAACGCCCTAGTACCCTGCGCGCAGGGCGTGTAAGCTACGTGAGCGAGTCGCTACAACGGGTGTGCTCAGTGGGCAATCCCAGAAGACAATCGGTGATCAGTCGCGTGCTCTCGGAGGCAGCCCAGGGGCCGGAGCTTCGGACGCATCTGCTCGCCGAGATCGGCGGTTTGTGTGGCGACCGATTCGTGGCGTCGTTTTACACGTCCTTCGACCATCCTGATGGTGGGATCAGAGACCAGGACGCGGAGATGCTGTCGAATCTCCTGAACGAATCTCCGGAAGCGGAAAAGAAAGGGCTTCTCCTGCTGATAGACTCCCCTGGCGGAGATCCGCTGGCCGCAGAGCGCGTCATAAAGGTGTGTCGAGAACATTCCGCAGGGAACTTCGCAGTCCTGGTTCCCGGACAAGCCAAGTCAGCGGCCACGCTCATCGCCCTCGGTGCCAAGGAGATCTACCTTGCGGAGACGTCGGAATTAGGTCCTATCGACGTCCAGGTTGGTTGGAGGGGCTCCCTCACTCCTGCCTACGCGATTCTGGAAGCCTACGACGAGCTGTTGGCGAAAGGCATTAACCTCGGGCCGAAGAAGCGAATCGAGCCCATTCTTCAACAGCTCCAGTTTTTCGACCCGTCAGAGATGCACGCACTCCGGCAAGTCAACAATCTGTCGGTAGACATCGCGGTTAAGGCTCTCGCGACTGGCATGCTCGCCGGACACACTCGTGCTGCAATCACCAAACTGGTGGGGCCTTTCATCGAGCCAAAGCGACATAAGACGCATGGGAGGCCTATCTACTTGAAGGACATTCTCAGCTACGACAAGAAGGGCATGCTCAAGATGATGCCGGTCCCACTTCACTCGCCGACCTGGAACAAGGTTAGCGAGTATCACATAAGGGTGCACGGCCACATGAACGCGACCCCCTTGGTGAAGCTTGTGGAGTCCGTCGATCACTCCTACTTTGTCACGGCCCAACCCGAGAGCGACAATGCCAACTAAACGCCCACGAAGGAGCAAGAGCCTGCGGCGAGGAAGCAGGAAACCTCCCCTGGAGAGAGGTCTCGCTGGTCGTGCTCGGGTGCTTGGTTATGCCGACCTTGCGGCTATGCTCGAACTTGTCCGGTCATTCCCGCCCGCCCCTCCGCGCTCGGTGAGGGAGTCTCAGATTTGGTCAAGCGAACACGACGAAATACAGTAGGCACACCGCAGCGGGCGTAGTTGAGAAACCGAGGCCCCGGAGCGATCCGGGGCCTCTTGTTGTAAGGTCAGTGCCAGTCGGCAGTGATTAATATTTCTGGACAGGTCCGCCGTCGGTTCCTATGTTCCGATTCATGGGGTCAACAGATCACCGTCATTTCACGCGTGGGTGGCGTGCCGCTGCGCTGCTCCTGGACGGCAGCTTCGCCGCCGATGTACTGCTGGCGGGCGACGACACGTTACCCGAACCAGTGCGCCTGGAGGCACACCGTCGCCTCGCCGATCGCTTTCCGTGGCCGATTCACCCGGGCCGGTGGCCGCCCTGCAACGAGGCGTTGGGCCGGCTTGCCCCAACTCTCGCCGAGCGGGACGCCCTACTGCGGGAGCGCGTGTTGGCGACCGTGGCGGAGCTAGTGCCGGCCTTCGCTCGCGCTCTTGCCCCGGAGATGTTCGGCGCACCCGTCGCCCCTCTCCTCACCCGCAAAAACGCACAGCCCGCGTTCCGCACGTGTCTCGGGAGCGTGGTGGAGGCCGACGTCCTCGGCGACGCCAGTCTGTTCGAGGTAGGCGAGACCGAGCCCCTAGACGCGATGGACGACCTGGCGCTTTCCGGCCCCGCGCTCGACGCCGTGACCGGGTGGATCGCGGCTGTCAGATCACATACAACGTCGTCGAAGGAGTGCGAGCTGCTCGATCTGCTCGACCGGTACCCGATGGCGACAGCGGAAGAGGCGGCCGCAACCCTGGGCTGCAAGCCCGTGACCATCCGGGTGATGTGCTCCAACCTCAAGCGCAAGTCGAAGTTGGCACGCGCCTAAACAAACCGACCCGATTTCAGGATATAGGGTGAGAGAGGGCTCTCCGAGTGGGGAGCCCTTCGGCTTTTGGGGGAGGTGCGTTTGGCGGTTTTCATCTCGGTACTCGAAGGCGAGTCGCCCAGCTCCGCGACACCGATTCTCGCCACCCGCGACCCACGGGTAGTGGCCGCCGTCGCCCGCGAATTGGCGCACATCCTCGGCACCGACCAGGTGCCGGCCCGCGTCCTGTCGCTGCGCCATCCTGGTGACCCCGAGTGACAACCCCGGTTGTGGTCCCGGATGCGAGCCTTGCCGAGCGGGTTCTGGTGGTTCACTGCCGCCGCACCGTGGTGATCGTGCCGCTCAGCGCCGATGCCACGTTCAATGATTTGCTCCGGCGCGTGTCGGCGCTCGGGGGCTGCGTCGTTGAGCAGCGGGCCAGCGATGACGCGGAGGCGAGCACATGAAGGGCGGCACGGCGCTCGCGCTCACACCGGGGGACGGTGCGCCGTCCGCGCTGTTGACGCCGGACGATGTGGCGCACTGGCTCGGCGTCTCGCCCCGGACGGTCGCACGCCTGCCGCTCCCGTGCATCCAGTTGGGAAAAAGGAAATGCCGCAGATACCGACGGGCTGACGTGGAGCGGTGGCTGGCCGACCGAGTCAAAAATGGGAGGACACGGTGAGCTTTCAGCTTTCCGATCTGGGAGCAATGCTGCGCAGCCTAGGGACGTTCGGCGAGCGCACCGTGCAGCGTGCGCAGCAAGCGAAGCGAGCGTCCGCCGAGGTGCTGCTGGAAGAAACGAAAGCGTGGCTCGATCGCCCTGGGGGGGGTCGAGTGTACCGACGCGGCCGGCTTGGCTCGCGCTTGCACACGGCGAGCGCCCCCGGCGAGCCGCCCGCGCCCGACAGCGGGGCGCTCCGCGATTCGGCCCGCATCGAGCAGGGCGACGGCGAGGCGCTGCGTGTGATCGTGTCAGGGCCGGGGGCGAGTCGTCTGGAGTTTGGGGCTCGCGACTTGGCCCCTCGTCCCTACCTCCGGCCGGCGCTCGCAAGCGCCAGGAACAGGATGGGCACCGCGTTTGCGGCCCGATTGAGGACCGGTCGCAAATGAAGGTGCAGGCCGTGCTCGCCGCTGACGCGCAACAGACCCGCACCTGGAGCCCGCGTGCCTGAGACGACTCCGCAGAGTCGCCTCATCTTCGCGAGTACCCATATCGTGAAGGCCAGCCGCGAGCTGTCCGCCGGTCACAAGCTTGTCTGGCTGGAGGATCACGCGCTCCACCGGAGCACGGCCGGCGCGTACATCGGTGCCGGGCCGTTGGGTGAACGGCTTGGGTTGAGTCGCGACCAGGTCGAGCGCCACCGCCGCGAGCTGCTCGATCTGGGGCTCCATGCGAAGCAGGCTCGTCCGGGCGGCAGGGGGGTGAGCTGGTACGCCACGCTCCCGGACGCCTGCGTGCCGAGCGAGCGACCGACTGCCGCCGAAGTGCGACGCCTGGCGGCTCGACTGGACCAGCACATCCGCGTCCGCCGTGGCGGCACCGATGCCGCCATTCACCCCTTCGGTCCCGTGGCCTCGCCGGACGGCGAATGGCGGCATCCACGCACTCGCGTGGCGGCATCCACGCCCCCGACTGGCGGCATGGATGCACCGGCCGTGGCGGCATCCATGCGGCACACCGACCGCACCGATGCCGCCATTCCCGCGCCAAGCGTGGCGGCACCCACGCCGCCACCTCCCGCACAATGCCGCGTGAGCGATGGCGGCACCGATTCCGGGGGGAAGGATTTTGAAGTTGGAAGTGAGGTCTTAAGCGAAGTCCGACTTCAGGACGCTCCACCCGAGGCCGGAGCTTCACCCGCTCGCTTTGCGCGAGCGGAAAAGACAAGGCCGGACCACAGCCCTGAAGAACTCGACCCAGAGGCCCGAGCTGTCCTCGCTCACTGGGAGGAACGACGCCGGAGGGCTGCGCCATGACCGGGACGACGGGGTGCGCACGCGTTCGGATTCGCGCCGATCGATTCGCGCCGGTCGATTGCTCGGGATGGTCCTCCGCGTGCGTGATCGGTGGGTGAACGAGTTGTGGGTGTGTCCGGGAGTCCCAGGGTCGCTGTCAGGTTCACTCCTGTGCCGGCCAGCGCGTGAGGGGCTGTGAGAGGGCCCGCCCTGGGGCTGCTCGGACGCCGAGGACTGGCAGTCCAGTGGGCTGGTGTAAGCCTTTGTCGCACGGGGGGTTTGTGCGGCTGTTTGCCGTTTGTTTGCCGCTGAAAGCCGAATGGGGGAGCACGAAATGACCGCAGCGGTGATCGCAACGGCTGACGGACCCGCCCGGGACGGGCGCTTCACGCAAGAGGTGGCCAGGGAGATGGGGCTCCGCTCCGGGCGCGCCCGGCAGAAGCTCAACCTGGCCCGGGTCGAGCGCGAGCTGCCGCCGTTCAGCACGCCGGGGGAGATCCGCCAAGGCTGCGAGCTGATCCAGCGGTGGACGTGCGCCGGCCTGCTCAACGGGACGGCTGCCGGTGCCGCCGTGCGGGCGGCCGAGATCGGGCTTCGGACGTTGGAGGCGGCGACGACGTTCGAGGCGATCGAGGCGCTGCGGGCTGACGTGCAGGCGTTGCGGGCCGAGCGTGACCGGCTTGTTCGTGTTTCACCGCCACGGGAAGCGCATCTGTGATTTCCGCACCGCGTGGGAAGGGGCGTGTGTACGCGCCGGGCTCGGCACGCGGGACCCGGTCACGAAGCGGGTAACGCTGTCGCGCATCCCGCACGACCTGCGACGGACGGCGGCGCGTGATCTGCGACGGGCTGGCGTGAGTGAGGGCGAGATCATGAAGCTGTGTGGCTGGCGCACGCGCTCGATGTTCGACCGCTACAACATCATCGACGAAGCGGACCTCGCGGCGGCGGTGGCCAAGCGATTCAACGGCAAACAAGCGGCAAACAACGAGGCTCCCGCCGCCGGGCCGTCGCCGCTAAGTTGAAGTCCCGTAACACTCGCCCGAGTGGCGGAATGGCAGACGCAGGGGACTCAAAATCCCCCGGGGGCAACCCCGTGAGAGTTCGACTCTCTCCTCGGGCATAACGAGTTACACGATGCCGCGTCACCGCCTCACGCTCCATCCATGACGGCCGTGTTGGCGGAGGAGACGGGAAGGAGGCAGTGAGAGTGGATCAAGAGCGACTACTCAAGCGGGTATGGCTGGTCAACGGTCTGCTGCTGGCCGTGTTGTTCGGCGCCCTGGCCATCTGGCTGGCCGTGGAGCTGAGCTCAAGCTGGTTCCACCGCCCCTCGGCGGTGATCACGGCCACGGACGGCGCGCCGGCGGAACGGGCCTCGCGTGCGGTCCGGTACGATCCGCCTCAATCGATATGGAAGAGCACGACGCGTATCGTCTTGATCCGGTACGGTGAGGCGTTCGAGCGTCCAGCGCCGACGTTTGCATCGAGCGACTACTCCCGCGAGCGCTACGCCCTGTACGTCAACGCGATCTTCCTCGAGCCGGGCGGCGGCCCCGGACATCTCCTGCTCGACCGGCCGGCCCTCATCCGGTCGGTGAACTTCCCCCGCTCCAAGGACGATTCCCTGCAGACGTGGATCACGTACGACATCGCCTTTGAGGACACGGACGGCGACGGTGGGCTGGACGAGGACGACGCGGCGAGCCTCTATGTGAGCGACCTCCACGGAGGCTCGTTTCGTCGCGTGCTCCCCGAAGGCTGGAGCATCCTGACGCACGAGCCGCTCGACGGCCGCCGCATGGTCGTGCTCGCACTCCGGTCGGCCGAGCGCGGAGATCGCCGACCGCTCGACGAGGCGCCGGAGCGCGCGTTCATCTACGACGTGCAGACCGGCCGCGCGGAGCCGAACGCCGCGCTGGACTCACTGGCCGCGCGAGCCGCTCGGATTGTGGGGCACTAAGCTGCGAGGTTTCGTGGGCCCACGTTCCACTCGGCAAAGCCCGTGCCTCCTACCTGGAAGGCCTACACGGAGGCCGCTCCTGAGGCATCCGCGCTAGGGCGCTGAGGCCGGTGTGGTCTCCGCCCTTGCGCTCCAGCGAGCAATGGGGGGATATGGGGGCCGCTTTACCACCGCCGTCCACCGGGAGATCGCTATGGCCGCCGTGTCCGTTCGTCGTACGCTGCTCCTGCCCGCGCTGGTCATCCTCGGCTACGCGCCCGCTCACACCCAGACCGCCGCGCCTGCTCGTTCGGGTGCCACCGCGGCGTGGACCCTCCAGCTGAAGGGGGACATCCGCTGGCAACAGGTGACACCGGCGGGCGCGCTGCTCGTCTCGACCGACGCCGAGCTCGCGGGCGTCGACATCGAGCGCGGCCAGGTCACCTGGGAGAAGCCCGAGCTCGGCGGGCTGCCCGCCGACAGCGTCCGCATGGTCGAAGGCTCCCTGCTCATGGAGGCGGCGCGCCCGGGCCTGCTCGTGGTCCTCGACCCCGTGACCGGCGCGGTCGTGTTCGATTCCCGCCGCCCCGGTCTGACGCAAATCGTCACCCGCCGCGTGCTGCCGCAGAGCGGCACGCTGCTGGTGCACGGGCGGGGCCCGTCCGGGGGTTCGGTTGTCGCGCTGTACGATCTCGTCACGGGCGAGCAGCGCTGGGTGAACGACGGGCTGTTCGAGCAGACGGAGCCCAAGAAAAAGGGGCTGGGTGGCCTGATGCAGGGCCTGGTGCGGGCCGCCTCCGAGGCCACCGCGCTCGAGGTGCTGCAAGCCGGGCCCGACATGATCGTCGTCCATACGTTGATGGGTCTGCGAGCGCTGGATGCGCGGTCGGGCGCGGTCCGGTGGTCCGCCACACTGCCCACCGCCCGCGCGGGCAATCCCGCGCGCCACGTGCGGCTCTACCCGTCCGTCAATAAATCCGATCGCCTGTACGTGAGCTTCGACGACCGCCTCATGGCCTACCGCCTCGCCGACGGTCAGGCGCTCTGGCCCAAGCCCGCGATGGTGGACGGGTGGGTGCACGGCATCGTGGAGCACCCGGATGGGATCATCATCCTCCCGGAATCGCCTCCCGCGAATCAGGCAACGGGCAACGTGCGCATTGTGAACGGCGTCGTGCAGACCGGACTGAACGTGGCGCGCTACGACGATGGAACGACCATCGCCTCGAAGCCCCTGCGCATGCGCGGCACCGTGACGGACGCGATGATCGTCGGTGGCGCCGCCGTGCTCGCGGTGGACGCCGAGTCGCGCACCTTCGTGAACGTGCTGGACGTGGCCACGGCCACCGTGCGTCTGAAAAAGGATGTGAAGATCAAGGGCCAGCTCGACTACGCCGAGCTCACGCCCGGCGGGGGAGGCCTGCTCTACATCTCGCGGCCCGATGTCGCGACCAACGCCGAAGTGAACGTCATCGACCTCGCCTCGGGCGAGCCCAAGTTCAAGGACGCGATCGAGAGCGGGAAGCCGCTCAGCTCGGGCGACTATAATGCCGCGCGCTACTCCCTACACCACGCCGTCGAGGGCTCGACGCTCTACGTGTTTGCGAGCCACGACCACCGGCTGTACGCGGTCGATCGCACCGCCGGCACGTTCCGGGCGCTGGGGGCCGAGATCAAGCTGCAGGGCGGCGAGGATCCGGTAGATATGGAGATCCGGCCGGCGGGCATCGTCCTCATCGCGCCGCAGAACCTGGTGGTCGTGGCGCGGGACGGGCAGGTGAAACAGCAGGTGTACTACCCGGCGCCGCAGCTGCCGGGGCTGTTGCGCGCGCTGTACCGGATCAACGCGGTGCGCGCCGGCCTGTACGGCGCCGCCGCCTCGGCGTACGGCGACGCCTTCGCCCAAGCCTCGCGCAACGCCACCGATTCCAACGCGCGACGCATCACGGGGCAGCTGGCAACGGCGTACTCGCAGGGCGGGGCACAGCTGGCTGGCTACTCGCACCAGGCGGCGGCGCTCGCGACCAAGCGGTTCAAAGCCTCGCTCGCCGTCCCGGGGTCGGTCTTCATGTTGACTCGCGCCCCCGAGGGGAACGGCAACATCCTGCTCCAGATCGACAAGGACAGCGCGCAGCCGCGCTCGCGTGTGGACCTCGGCAAGGAGCGGGAGCCGGTGTACGCCGTAGACGACGTCGCCAACATGCTGTTTCTGCGGACCGGGTCGGGCACGCTCGTCGGCTATCGACTCTGACCGTGGGCGGTGGCACCCGGGGAACTTCCCGGGGGTAATCCTGTGAGCGTCGACTCTCCTCTGGCCTTTCCCATCGGAGCCGTGATGCCCGCATCCAGGTGGACAACGACCGTCGTGTACGCATGCCTGCTGGGCGCGCCCGTGGTAGGGTGCCAATCCCGGGAGAAGGCCTTTCGCGCCACCCGCATCCCGGTGGCCCGGCTCGACTCGCTTCTCGCCGCCGCCGACAGCGTCCGGCTGCCGCTCGCCGCAGCGCGCGCCCTGCTGGGGGTCGTCGCGGAGAGCGGGTTCGCCGTCAAGCTGCCGCACGACACCATGACCATTGCCGAGATTCTGGCGTGGGCCGATGCCGAGCGCGCGCGCAAACGGGTCGCGGACGCGGCGGCGACGGCGGCCGAGCGGGTGCGCCAGGACAGCGTCAAGAAGCTGCTCGAGCCCCTCCTCGCCGTCACGGTGGTCAAGAAGAGCTACTTGCCGAGAAACCCCGACGCGGAGCAGTACGAGGACTACATCTCGCTCGGCTTCGCGTATCAGAACAAGGGCACCAAAGCGATCCGCGCCTTCCAGGGGGACGCCACGTTCCTCGACACGTTCGGGGATTCCATCTACAGCGCCCACCTCAAGGTGGACTTGCCGCTCGTCCCCGGGCAGACGCGGCGCGAGCCGGCACGGATCGTTCGAGTCAACCCGTTCCGGCTCGCGCATCAGCGACTGCGCGATACCCCCCTGGACAAGATGAAGCTGGTCTGGCAGTCCACCGACGTGGTCTTTGCCGACGGCAGTCGGCTGAGCGTCACCGCCGATCGGGCGGAACCGTAAACGGCAACGCCCCGCCGTCATGGAGACGACGGGGCGGCCGGCATCATGCTGCTGCGATGTCAGGTGGGGTTGTTGAGGTAGAACCGTACCTGCAACAGCTTCAGTCCATTGTTGTCGTACTGCCAGAGGAACCCCTGGAGACAGGGGTCGAAGAGACTCACCGTCAAACTGGTGCAGGTCCCGACCAACGCGGTCAGGGTGATCGTCGTGAGCGCGGTGGTCACGTTCTTGAAGCTGCTCTTGCCCGTTCCGCGAACGAAGACCTCGTTCTGGGTCGAGCAGATGATTCCCGCATCGGGACCCGTGAGCGACGGATCGGACGCGCACGTCGTGATCGTGGACTGGCCGCCCGGCTTGGCGAGCGCGCGCGCCCAGATGGTATAGTTGCCGGGCGCCGGAAGCGAGAAGGCCGCTTCGCCGTCGGTGCCGTTCTTGTCGAGGACGTCGAACACGCCATCGGCGCTCTGACTGAGGAGAATCTTCGTGCTCACGGACGAATTCCTCGTCCCGAGATCGACGAAGATCACGTTGCCGCTCCCGCCGGCCATGTTCGGACTCTTGTCGTGTGAGACGCCGATGATGTTGAGATTGTAGTGCGGTCCGCTGGGAGCGCCGTTGCCGGTCTGCGCGGCGACGACGGCGGTCCTACACATCACGGCGCCCAAGGCAGCCGCCAGGTAGAACGTGGTGCGCATGCAAACCCCCTTGATGGAGCGGTGACTGCGACATCGCTGGCACCATCCCGAAAACACAACGACCGCCAGCGATACTTCGCTGGCGGCCCGGCGAGCGATGGCGGGGGTGACCCGCGGTAGCCCCGTGACTCTGCGTCACCGCCTTTCGGCGGTTTTGCTCTGAGCAGCGATTGCGTTGTATGACCTCTCGGCGGGGGGACGCAGACCCGACCACAGAGCGTCGCCCGTTGTGACTGCAACCGGTATGCCCTGAGCCTTTTCGGCGCCGGGCGACATCTGTCACGGCGCCTCCAAGCTCGCCACTTCGAGGCCGGCGCTGACGACTGACCAACGGCCTCGGTCACATGTCGCTTTCTCGCAGAACGCACGTTATCGTGCTGTTGTCGGTATCGCGCATTGCCTTGCCCTCACGCGGAGCAACCGCGGTTACGCTGTTACTCCATACGAGGAGTCGGTCCATGCGCGCTCTACTCGCTCTTCTCCTCACCGCTTTCACGCTCGCCACCGCGTCTCCGCTCGCGGCGCAGACCGCTCCCAGCCACGTGTATTGGGTCGGCTTCTATCAAGCGCTTCCCGGCAAGGCGGCGGCCTACAATAAGGCACTCACCGACATCGCCGATCCGGTGTTGGACGAGCTGGTGCGGCGCAAGCTGATGGTGTCCCACGTGCAGCTCGCCCAGTACACGGGCGCCGGTGAGAACACGAATCTCGTGATCCTGGAATTCCCGAATTGGGCGGCGCTCGACACGTACGAGGCAAAGCTCGACGAGGCCTCACAGGCGGTGCTGCACAAATCCTGGCGTGAGGCAGCGGCCGGGTTCGCCGAGCTGCGGCGATTGGTGCGCATCGAGATCTATAGGCCCTCATGATCCCGCACGGCGGCGAGACCCTCCGGGGCGAGCCCCAGGATTTCCTGATTCCGCGCACGGGGGATCGCGACCTGGCGTTCCGCGGATGGCTGTTGAGCCATGCCGAAGAGCGGGGCGGCTCACCGGGCGCCACGCGCGGCGTGGACATCGACATCTACCTGACCATCCGGTTGCGGCTCGCGGCGCACGTGTGCCGCTGGTCGTTGCAGGAAGGCGAGGGGCTCAGAGAAGAGCATCGCGTCGCTGCGCACGACTCGGCGGCCAAGGTGATCGAGTGGTTGAAGCAGGAAAACGCCGGCAGGCTGGATGCGCCCCGCAAGCGGGCCTGGGTCCGGGCGTGCCAGGCGTGGCCGGGACTCAAGCGTGAGGCGGTGGAGCAGGTGGATTGACGGGTCGCGCGCCGCACCCCACCGTATGGGCGTCCTCGCGCGCAAGGTCGTGCCCCATGCCGGCAGCGTTCCAGTGGGCCCGTCTCAAAGCGGACGTGAAGTGCGCACTTCGCAAAGGCGCCTGGTACCGCATCCTGAAGCTGACGCCCACCGACGTGGTACTCGACGTCAAGGGAAAGCCGCTGTCCCTGCCGCGAGGGCAGCTGCAGCTCTCGCCCGAGCCGGCGCTGCGCTGGTCCGTGGTCGCGAGCCCCAAGCACACGGCCCGCTTCCCGGCCACGTGGGGCTCGAGCTACGCGGTCTGCCCCAACTGCCGCGACCGCGCGCAGCTCGAAGGCCACCCCGCCAGCATGCGCTGCCGCCGGTGCAACGGGTCCTTCGAAATCGCGTGGAGCGACGCGAAGCGCGCCGCGGGATGACTAGTGCCGTTCCAACTGGTTGTCCCGCAGGCGCCCACCCGTGGTCGTAAATCGTTGGAACGGCACTAGGGCGAGAAAATCGTGAACGGGGTGCTCGTCTTCGAGAGCGCGCCCGCCCCGGCGGCCTGGAGGATAAAGCCGGAGGCGGACTTGTCGACGACAAGATCGCCGAAGGAGGCGATCCCGTTGACGGGAACCACACTCAAGGTGCCCGACAACCTGGCGCCGACGTTATTCACGGCGAAGGTCATCGTGATGGAATTGGTGTAGGCCGTGTCGGTACGGCGCAGGCTGTCCAGCACCTCGATCTGCACTGCCGGCGTGATGATGTTGCCCGCCGTCGCGTCGCTGGGCTGGACAAGAAAGAAGAGGGCGTCGGGACCGCTCCCGCCGCCCCCGCCGCTGATCGAGAGCCCGCCGTTGCTCGTGAGCAGGCGGTCGTACGGACACGCCGCCGTCACGAGCGCCGTCAGGGCGACCGTCACGCGCCAGAGTCTTTTGCTCATATCGCAACCCCTATCCTATGGCCTCACATGATTATAGAACGCTCCGTACG
>WNGD01002863.1_pt1 | contig 18519 bp, 11 predicted proteins | sample 5400671 | NCBI WGS metagenome assembly WNGD01 (sample SAMN13153369, study PRJNA577476) | soil metagenome | isolation source: 40 cm soil or saprolite under grassland replicate 2 | place: USA:California | collected 2016-06-15
GCCATGCCGACAATCAGTTTGTCCTTGACCACCAGCGGTGCGCCTGGCGCAGCGTAACCGCCCGCCTCGGTGTAATCGTACATCTCGGTCTTCCAGATTTCGTGTCCGGAGCGCGCATCCACAGCCACTACGTGCATATCTAGCGTGTTCATGAAGAGCGTGTTGCCCAAAATTGCAAGTCCGCGATTCACTCTGCCGCAGCAATTGAAAGTGCGCGGCGGATTGCGGTACTCATACATCCACATTTGCCGGCCGGTGGCTGCATCCAGAGCGTATATAGCGTTCTCCGGACGCGTCAGGTACATAATGCCGTTCACCACCAGGGGCGTGGTTTCGAATTTTTCGATGTGCCTGCCCTGGAACAGCCATTTGACGCGCAGATTCTTCACATTCGCTGTTGTGATCTGGTTCAGGTTGCTGAAGCGCCAGCTATTGTAAGTATGCGAGTACATCAGCCAATTGCCCGGCTCATCGGCGGCTTTAAGCAATCGGTCGGAGGAAATGGGAAGGCCCTGGCCGCTCAAATTCCAGGCCGCGGCCGCAACCAGCGCGGCAAGCGCCACCACGTAACGAATCGTCATCGCGTCCCCCTCAAAGAATTCAAATATGCTACCAGATTGGCCAGTTCTGTTTTGTTGAGCCGTCCTTCGTACGACGGCATTAGCGAAGGCTTGTCGCGGCGAATTTCACGAATGTTGTCCTTGGAAAAGGATCGCAAGTTCCCGCCCAGGTCGCGCAACTGCACCGACAGATCGTCCTCGTTCAGCCGTACCCCGGCCACGGTTTCACCCGATTTCAACACCAGCTGAATCGCACGGAATGCGTTTGCGACATGGGCTTCCGGCTTGACCAAGGATTCCTCAAGAAAGGCCAGCCCCCGGCGCCGTCCGATGTCATCCAGCGCCGGGCCCAAATCGGTTCCGTTCTGGCGGATCCTATGACACCCGGAGCAACCGTTCTTGGCATAGAGCGCCTCGCCCGCGAGAGCGTCGCCTGGCGCTTTTTCGAGGAGGCCCTGCGATCCGAGCCGCTTTACGTAGCCAACCAGCCTCCAGATATCGTCATCCGACACGCGAACGGCCGGCATCTCCGACCCCGGGACGCCAATGCGAATGGTCTTGAAAAGTTCCCGGTCTGAACCGCCCATCCGATATTCACCCGCTGTGAGATCCGCGCCCCGGCCGCCCTCGCCGCGAATACCATGGCAATAGGAACAGTGGGTTTGAAAGAGCGCTGCGCCTTGCTGAATGTCAGCTTCGGTTTCAAAGGGGTTGACCTCCGGGAGCGCTCCGATTAGCGGCTCCCCGGTAAGGGCGGGGTTTTGCTGGGCCTGCGCGGCCGTAATCGTCACGAGAATAGCAAGACAAAGTGCAGCAACTCTCATAGGTTTCACTGGTCACTGGGTCCTATGCGCTCAGAATAACAGTCTTACTGAAAATTGAGTTTAGCCTACGCTTCGCATCGGTAGCATGTCCTTTGTGATATCGAAGGAATGAAATAGGGAGTCCTAAGAGGCAGGTTGCGAGCTGTCTCGTTCAAGTGCACAGCGAACCGCTCGAGCCCTGTGGAGCGCGCGATTGTCTCCCAGATCGCCAGCGAGTAAGATGTTGGCGATGTCGCAAAAACGATAGGCGCCGTTTACGAATTTGGATCGTTCCGGTTGGACGGAAGTGTAAGAAATTCAAGCAACGCCCCAGACGATCCGCAAGCCAAGACGGGGTAAAATTCCCGGCGTCGTCGAGCGCTGACGACGAGCGAATTCTTGCACACAGACGGCGTTTTGCCTGCCGATATGTCGGGAGAGGAAAAACAATTTCGTTTCGTCTTCCGGATATATCGGGATGGCTTCCGGATATATCGGGCCGGGAAAAACACTTCTCAGGAGGAACGACATGAAGATCGCCTGCGCAGCATTCGCCCTTTTGCTCGCTGCATTCCCGGCGCTCGCACAGAACGTCAAGATCACGCCGATCGGCTCGCACCCGGGCGAGCTGTGCGCGAACGACCGCGCGATCATTTTCGAGGACCCGACCGGCGTCCGCTTCCTCTACGACGCGGCGCAAAACGTGACTGATGGCAACGATCCGCGGCTAGGCACCATTCACCTGGTGCTGCTTTCCCACATGCACGGCGACCACGTCGGCGACCTCAAGCTGAAGGCGCGGGGCGAAGGCACCTGCGCGAATTCGGCGAGGGTGCTGGCCCCGAACTCAACCACCGCCGAAGTCGTCGCGGCGAAGAATGCCGTCTTGGTGACGACCCGCGCGATGGCCGGCTTCGTTCACAATAAGGTGGACACGATTCACGGCAGCGGGAAGCCGATGGACTTCTGCCCCACTCTGGCGGTCAACGTCCCGGTTCCGGCGGCGTGCAGCTCGCGAATCGACCTGGGCGGCGTTTTCACCGCCCGGGCCGAAGGCGCGAACCAAGGCGTGGAATTCACGATCGTTTATTCCTCGCACGTCAACGACGTCGCACCCGCGCTGCTCACGAAGGCCCAGCAGGACCTCTTGAAAGCCGACGGCGCCCAGCTCGGGTACGGCCCACCGATCGGCTTCGTGGTGAAGTTCACCAACGGGCTCGTCGCCTACCTGTCGAGCGATACGGCCGTCTTCGGCGACATGAAGACGGTCATCAGCGATTTCCACAAGGCGAGTCTCGCCGTGATCAACCTCGGGCCGAACCCGGGCCTCTTCCAGTCCGGCGCGTACGCCATCAATGACTTGCTCAAGCCGGCCTCGGTGATTTTCACGCACGTGAACGAGGCCGCGACGGAAGGCGGCAAGCTCAAGGCAAACACCCAGACGGCGGCGCTCATGAAGCAGGTCAAGGCGCCCGCCTACCTCGCGATCAGCGAGCGCACCATGCAATTCGACGGCAAAGGCAAGTGCGTCTCCGGCTGCTGAAAACCGTGTTCGGCCTTTCGCCGCATTTCAGACGTTCCGAGTGCTGCCATCCAGCGCGGGCGAAACGATCGTGCCGCACCCTTTCCGCAGCGGGCGGAAACGCGATAGAGTGGCTAACAGTTGCAAAAATTCAACGGCGCCCGGCATGGGCCAAGGGAGGATGGAATGAGAAAAGTCTGGATGCTGACCGCGAGTTGCCTCATGGCCGCCAGTTTTATTAGACCTGCGGCATATGCAGAACGCTGAAGCTGCTGCGGCCCGCGCCGCCGCCGCTGCGGCCGCCGCCCGCGCCAACGCGCAAACTTCGCCCAACGATGTGCTCGAGAAGATCTGCCGCATCGGTCCCCGCTCGCGCGAAGTCGAGATCCAGAAGATCGAGCCGTTCAAGGTCTTCGACAATCTCTACCATGTCGGTCCCTGCTACGTGTCGTCGTGGATCCTGACGACACCGCAAGGCGCCATCATGTTCGACACGGCGCAGGAGCCCTTCGTCGACCTTATCGAGGCGAACATCAGGAAGGTCGGCGTCAACCCGCGCGACATCAAGTACATCGTCGTCAACCATGGCCATGTTGACCATTTCGGCGGCGCGAAGCGTCTGCAGGAATTCACCGGCGCGCACGTCGTGGCGACGCCCGAAGACTGGAAGATGATTGAAGCCTTTGCCGGCAGGCCCAACAACCGCGACGCCGGCAAGCCGACCGAAGTGCCGAAGCGCGACATGGAAATGCGTGAGGGCGATCATCTCGACCTCGGTGATCAACACCTCATTATTCACACCGCCCCGGGCCACACCCCAGGCAACCTGTTCGTCGAAGGCCTCGTGCTGCGTGACGGCGCGCAGACCTATCGCGGCATCTGGGGTGGCGGCGGTGGCGGCGCTCCAGGCCTTGCCGGTGCCGAGCAAGCGGTGAAAAACGCCGAGAAGGTGAACGCTGTGAAGGGCGTGCAGGTCTATATCCAGACCCATGCCTGGCAGGACCCGAACGGCTATCCGGGCGGCGGCATCCACGAGCGCGCCAAGAAGCTCGCCAACCGCAAGGCGGGGGACCCGCATCCCTTCGTCGATCCGGCGACCTGGGACGCGCGCGCCAAGCGCCAGCTTGAAACAGCCAAGAGAGTTCTTGCCGAAGAGCAGGCCAAGGCGGGTGCCACCAAGGCGAATTAATTCGAGTCTTGGTTCTTAGGAATGTCCGCTCTCGCTGTCTCGATGACCGATCGCGGCGGCGTAGAGCGGACGTTTGGTCTGGACGGTGCGAACGGGGAAAGATGACCCGATCCGGACATTGATGGCCGCTTCAAGAGTTTCACTAATCTCACGTGTGCATACGATGCATCCGACGTCTGATACCAATCTCAAACGCTTTTTGGAAGACTATGAAGAATATGGTTGCTTCTTTTTTATGGCTGTGCAGTGGTCAGAGGGGCAGCCGCCCGAGTTGTTATCAGACACGGAAATTCTTATTCGCGAGATTCACGTTCGAGAGGCTTAGGAAATTGGTCGACATGATCTGGAAGCATGCGTTATTAGAGAGGACGACGATCCGCTGATACCTGCCGGAAACACGAACGCTCCAATAATGGAATTGTTGGCATGGTTGAAAGAGCGTTCCTCCATGACCACAAACGCTTGATATTGTCCCTGGTCAAAGATCTCGATCCCAGGCATTGAAGTCTTTGCAAAAATGGACGAAAAACAATTAGAAGAGACAGTCAGACGGGCAGCAGCGAACCTTTTTGAGCATCAGCCGAATATGTTCGATTTCACGTCAGAAACCAACCAAACCGAATGGAATCTAGCTCATCACCTTGCCGTGGAGATTCATCAATTCTTTCCTGATCTTGATTGCGACGTTGATGTCATTAAAGTGAATCTGGAGCGTAAAAGGCCAGACATCATCCTCCATAGACGAGGCGGCGAAGACAACTTCGTGGTTATTGAAGTCAAAAGAGACGGTGACGACAGGGACAAGGTCGCTGCCTTAGCAAAGACCCGGGAATACTGGTTCGCTGGTTCGGTGAGCGTTTACATTACCAATTTGGCGCGACTGTGAATTTGAGAGAAAACAAAACTTTCGGAATAGAAGTTATCAGGAACTAGACAGCGAAATAGATCGCCGCCCGCACCGTTTAGTCAGAACGCACAAACATCGCGCCCTCAGGCTTTCCAAACTTGAGTTATGTCATCACCAGATAAGGAATACATCATTCGAGCCGTGAGGTTCCTTTTCAACCGCATCGAAGAAGGCAAGGTGAAATTTGTAGCCGAAAAGGCCCCGCATGCTATCGAGGCTTTGAAGGCTGTGAAGTTCGATGAAACCGGTAATCCGATTTACGACGAACTGCGCCATAACGAGATATAGATTGTCGCCAACGAACAGTAAGCGATCCCGTTCGGAATCGGCTAACCGAGCCAAGAGCCCCCGAGAAGCAGGTTGCGTTAGGGGGCTTTTGATACCGAAGGCCGGCGTCTTCGAGATTCCTTGCCATCCCCTCAGAGATTACTGAAGGTTTTCAAAGGACTTGTTGACCGGTCTTTTGTTGTATACATTTTCAGCAATAAAATTTTTTGAAAGGTGGTGCTGACTAATGGCGCAACCAGCTGTTTATAAGAGGCTGTGGAGTCGGGTGTTTGTAAAACTGCTCACTTTTGCTGGTTGGGCGGCGCTGCCGATGGTGCCGGTGACAGCAAACGCGCAATCGCCAGTCTATGTAGAGAGCCAGAAGGTGCTTGAGAATTTCGGCAAGCAGGGCGGCAATCCGCTGGTTCCCGGCGAAGCCTACCGCGTTCAAACCGACCGCCGCACGGCCAATGGGAACATTGAGATCCACGAGAAAGAGACTGACATTTTTTATGTCATGGATGGTAGCGCTACCCTGATCGCCGGCGGCACCGCGGTTGAGCCCAAGGCCACGCGGCCAGGACAGATGACGGCGAAAGACATCATGAACGGCCAGACCTATAACCTCAAAAAAGGGGATATCGTAGTGATTCCGGCTGGGCAGCCACACTGGTTCAAGCAGGTAAACGGATTCATCAACTACTTGACGGTAAAGTCAGTACAGCCCTGACCGTCAGGCGGTGGCGCGGAGCGCAAGCGCGCTAGCGCGCAGCCTCAAGAGTTGTTAAGTTACGCCGCCGAGCCTACCGTGAGCTGAAGCTACATGACTGGAACACGACGGGACCTTCATAAACTTGTTCCAGCCGGCATTCCGGGCGGATCTTAGGTAATCATCATTTCCTTGCCATATCCTCAGAAATTGCTGACCGTTTTCAAAGGACTTGATGAGAGTCTTTTGTTCTAATACATTTTCAAGCAATAAATATTTGGAAAGGTGGTGCTGACTGATGGCGCAACCAACCGTTTATAGGCGGGTGTGGAGCATCCGCCTGTTGTCCATTTCGGCGCGGGTGTTGGCGGCCGTTTTCGCTGGACTCCTACTTGTGGGTCCGGGCCTCCATGCCCAGCAGGGGGTCTCGGAGAAGGAAGTGCCCAGGGTCTTGCAGCGCTGCCTCCAATGTCACGGGCCCGCGCTTCAGATGTCAAAGCTCAATCTGAGCACTCGTGAAGGAATGCTCCAGGGCGGCGATCACGGGGTGGCCCTTGTGCCAGGCAATGCGGAGGAAAGCCTGATTTATAAACGCATCACCGGTCAAGTGAAGCCGGCGATGCCTCTGGCTCCCGTTCCGGCGTTGACGGACGAAGAAATCGCCGCGGTCAGAGATTGGATCAACGCCGGCGCTCCCATGTCGAGTGGCCAAACGGCCACAACCAATGAAAACAAGGCCGATGACGCCTCGCTGCTGGTGTATGGGAATTATCGGGAGAGAAAGATCACGGACGCAGACCGCCAGTGGTGGGCTTTCAAGAAGCCTGTTGCGAAGGAGGCGTCTCGGGTCAACGACGCGCGCTGGAATAAGAATCCCATCGATGCATTCGTCAGAGCAAAACAGGAAGAAAAAGGATTGACGCCTGCGCCCGTGGCGGACCGCAATACTCTCATTCGCCGGGCATATCTTGATTTGAGCGGAATCTTGCCTACACCTGCCGAGGTTGACGGATTCGTCAATGACAAGTCGCCCCGGGCTTATGAGAACCTGATCGACAAGCTTCTCGATTCGCCGCACTACGGAGAACGCTGGGCGCGCATGTGGCTGGATGTGGCCCGCTTTGCCGATAGCACCGGTTATGAATACGATTACGATTTCGAAAACGCCTGGCGTTACCGCGATTACGTGATCAAGGCATTCAATGAAGACAAACCGTATGACCAGTTTATTAAAGAGCAGCTCGCAGGCGACGAACTGGATAACCCGACCTTCGATAGCTTGACCGCGACCGGCTTCGTCCGTCTGGGCCCCCGCGTTTTGGACCGGGACCTCGAGAATCCCAACTATCGCTTCGATTACATGGACGACATGGTGCGCACCACGTTCCAGGCGTTTCAAGGTCTCACGGTGAACTGCGCCCGCTGCCACGATCACAAATTCGATCCCATCACGCGCCGCGACTACTATAGGTCGCTCGCCATCTTCAACACTTACGTCGAATACGACTATCCTCTGGTTTCCCAAGAGGAATGGAACAAGTACGAGGCTGCGGCGGACGCCCTGAATGCCAAGATAAAGGCGCTGAACCAGGAAATCGGCAAGATCGAGGCCCCTTATAAGAAAGCTTTGTTCCAGAATATGCTGGCGAAGCTTCCGCCGGACATTCAGGAAGCCTTCAAGACGCCGGAAGACAAGCGCACGCCCGGCCAAAAACTGCTGGTAGCGCAAGTCTCGCGAGTGAGCGGCAATGATGACGACGAGCCCGGTGCCAAAATCAAGCTAAACGACCAGGACACCAAAACGCGCCAGGATTTGGAAGACCAGATTGCCGCGTTGAAAAAGCAAATCCCGCCCAAGCCTCCCACGGCGATGGGCATTCGCGACGGCGATTATCGATTCACTCCGCATGCACCATTTCAGCCCGGTACCGGTGGAGGAATTAACTACGAGGACTTCGGGTTCAAAGGAAAGTACATGCCGTCGCAAGGCGAGAGTTACGCGCCACCGCCGATGTACTTCGCCAGCACCGGATTGAGCGCATTCGCCGAAGAGATCAAGGCGCCAGTGATTGAACCTGGATTCCTGACGGTGCTCTCGACGACGCCCATGCACATCACGTCTCCTGCCAAGAGTACGTTCCCGACCAGCGGGCGCCGCAGGGCGTTGGCCGAGTTCATCGCATCCGGAGATAATCCTCTAACGGCGCGAGTAATGATGAACCGGATCTGGTATCAGCATTTCGGACAGGGGATTGTTGCGACTCCGAATAATTTCGGCAAGATGGGCTCGGAGCCATCCAATCTTGAATTGCTCGATTGGTTGGCAACCGAATTTGTCCGGCAGGGGTGGAGCGTCAAACAGATGCAGCGCCTGATTATGACGTCGGAGACCTACAAGATGGCCTCCGCCTATTATCATGACGCAAGCTTCACCAAGGACCCCACGAATCAGTTCCTGTGGCGCTTTCCGGTAAAACGGCTGGAAGCGGAGATCATTCGCGACGCGGTTCTTTCCGCAAGCGGGGACCTGAACCTGGAGGCCGGCGGACCCGCTTTCTTTCCTCCCGTGCCCAAGTCCATCGTGGACGGCGCTCCCATTAAAGGGAAGTGGCTCATCACCAAAGATGAGCCGTCTACATACAAGCGCAGCATCTACGCGAGTGTCAAACGCAATCTGAAGTATCCGATGTTTGATGTATTCGATCAACCCAACGCGAGTCTGAGCTGCGAACGGCGCGAAGTGACCACCGTTCCCACGCAGGCGTTGACGCTATTCAATAACGAGAGCTATTTCGTGCAATCGCGGGACCTCGCAGCGCGCATAGAGCGGGAGGCAGGCAGCGATCCGTCAGCTCAGGTCAAGCTGCTGTATCGAATCGCCTACAGCCGGGAAGCGAGCGCGAGGGAGGTTCAGCAGTCACTGGACTTCTTGAAGAACCGCGGCGCCAGTGGACGGCAAGGATCGCTTGCTCTGAGCCCCTTGGCGGAACTTGCCCACGTCGTGCTGAATTCGAACGAATTTGTGTATATCAATTAGGAGCGGCCATGAAAGAATGCAACTGCACTGGAAAAAATAACACGCGTTTTATTTCCCGGCGCGATCTTCTCTTTCAGGCGGGCGAAGGTCTGGGCGGCCTTGCCCTGGTGTATCTGCTGGCGCAGAATCGTCTGCTCGGCGCCCCAGCTAGCGAACAAGCCTGCTCCGCCTCCGACGTGAAGGATTCCCCGTATCTTCCCAAGGCTCCGCATTTCAAGCCGCGCGCGAAATCCGTAATTTCCTTGTTCATGTGCGGCGGCGTGAGCCAGGTAGATACGTTCGACTACAAGCCGATGCTCGAGAAGTTCCACGGCAAGCTGCTCGAAGGCAAAGGCGAGGTTACGGTGCGCCAGGGCTATCCCGGACCGCTCATGAAGAGCCCGTATGCATTTAAGCAATACGGCCAGTCGGGCAAGTGGATATCGGAGTTGTTTCCGAAAGTCGGCGGCGTGGTGGACGATTTGGCATTCATTCACTCGGCGCAGGGCCGGTCCCTCGATCACACTCTTTCCAGTTACGAATGGAATACGGGTTCGATCATCGCCGGTTTTCCTGCCGTTGGTTCGTGGGTGACGTACGGCTTGGGCAGTGAGAATCAGAGCCTTCCTGCCTTCGTCGTCATTCAGGATCCGCGCGGCGGTCCCTTCACCGGCTCTTCGCAGTGGAGCTCCGGGTTTTTGCCCGCCGCTTATCAAGGCACGATGTTCCGCGCCGCGGGCGATCCTATCTTGGATCTCCATCCTCCATCGGGATCGCTGACTCTCGAGCAGCAGCGCGCGGAGTTGGATCAACTGGCGCGCATGAACGAAGACTATGTCGAGGCCCATCCTGGGATCAGCGAGCTTACGGCGCGTATCAGCTCTTACGAACTGGCGTTCCGCATGCAGGGCTGCGCTCCGGAGGCCATCGATATCGATTCGGAGAGCGATGAGACCAAGCGCCTTTACGGCCTGGACAACAAAATAAGCGAGCCGTTCGGCCGCCAGTGCTTGATGGCCCGAAGGCTGATCGAGCGGGGCGTGCGCATGGTTCAGCTTTGGAATGGCGCGGTGGTGAACCAGAATGTGGACACTTGGGACGCCCACAACAGCATCGTTGACAATCATGGACACCACGCGGCGGAAGTCGATCAACCGATTGCCGGTCTCATCACGGATTTGAAGCGGCGCGGGCTGCTGGATGAAACGCTGGTTTACTGGCACTCCGAATTTGGCCGTATGCCGCTTTCGCAAAAAGGCGTCGGCCGGGACCATAATCCGGGGGCGATGACGGTTTGGATGGCGGGCGCCGGAATCAAGGGCGGACAGACGATCGGGGCATCGGACGAGTTCGGCTGGAAAGCCGAACAGCAAGTTATCAGCGCGCACGATCTGCACGCGACGATCCTGTACCTGCTGGGAATAGACCACAAGCGCCTGACGTACTTCTTCAACGGCAGGAACATGCGTCTAACCGACGTCGCTGGCGTGCTGATCCCGCAGATTGTTGGTTAGCGCTCACTTCAACGCGCGTCGATAGAGTCTGGATTGCACGTATGGGTACGTGCTCCACGCACAGAATCTGAATTGTGACCATATGTAACCAACTGTAACAAACGCGCGACTCGCGCTGGTCGTCGCGCAGGGCGTTCACAACGATGACGCCCTAGCGGCTGGAGGTGATCATGTACGCTGTTCGTTTCAGCTTCGGCGCTGTTCTCCTGCTTTTCTTCTCTGCCACACTCGCGTTCGCTCAGGGCACCGGCGACATTGTCGGCCGCGTCACCGACACGAGCGGAGCCGTGCTGCCCGGCGTCACGGTCACGGCGCAGAACGAAGCGACAACAATCGCGCGCACGACGATCACGAGCGAGACTGGAGACTACACGTTCACGCTGCTCCCGATCGGCGCCTATACGGTGAAGATCGAGCTTGCGGGTTTTCAGTCCGTGAGCTCGCGTGTCGAGCTCGCGACCGGGGATCGGACACGCGTCGACGCGCGCATGCAGGTCGGCACCGTCGAGGAGACGGTGGCCGTGACAAGCGACGCGCCCTTATTACAGACCGACACGTCGACCGTCGGTGCGCTGATCAATGAGAAAACGGTTCAGGACGCACCGATTCCAGGACGCAACATCATCCGGATGGTGCAGATGATTCCGGGTGCGAGTGAGGGTGCGCTGAGCTCGCTTGCCAACGGCACGCGCCCCGATGAGCGGCGGCAGACATCGTCGGTCTCGATCAACGGCGTCAACGACGTGTTGAACAACCAGCTTGTCGACGGTATGGACAACAACGAGCGCACCATCGGCACCGTGGGTATCAAGCCGTCGATCGACGCGATTGCCGAGGTCAAAGTTCAAACGAACATATACTCGGCCGAAACGGGCCGTACCCTCGGCGGCATCGTTAACATCATCACCAAATCCGGCGGCAACCAGTACCACGGCTCCGCGTTTGAATTCGCGCGAAACGATCGCTTCGACTCCCGGCTGTTCTTTGCGACGACAAAGCCGATTATGCGCCAGCAGCAGTTTGGCGGCAGCCTCGGCGGACCGATCAAGACAAACAAGACCTTCTTCTTCGCCGATTATGAGGGATATCGTCAGACCCAAGGCGTGCCCGTCGTCATCACGGTTCCCACCTTGAAGATGCGGAGTGGCGATTTCTCGGAGCTCTCGCAGATCATCTATGACCCGACGAGGACGCCGCGGACGCCATTCCCGGGCAACATCATTCCGGCAGACCGGATGAATCCGATCGCAAAGACGTATATGCAGATGTACCCGCTACCGACGGCTCCGGGCCTTGCCAACAACTTTTCGTACACAGGACTGCGAACCCAGAACAACCATGTGACCGACATCCGTATCGACCATCGCTTCAACGAAAGGGACTCCATTTTTGCGCGGTATTCCTACAACAAAACCGATACGGTAACGCCAAGCCTGTGTCCGCCGGTGACGATCGGCGGCAACAAGATCGATCCGACCTGCATCGTCGGCGGAGCGGCAACCGGCGCGTACTCGGGTCCGAACTACACGACCGCGCACAACGTCGTCGCGAGCTGGGTCCACATCTTCAACTCGAGCACCGTGGCCGAGCTCAAAGCCAATTACAGCAAGCCCGACATCCTTTCGCTCGGCCCGAACTACCAATCGAATCTCGGTGACTTCCTCGGAATCAAGAACGCGTACGATGGAACGCCGCTCACGAGCGGTGTCCCGCTGATGGAGATGCGCCCCACAACGATCGCGGCGGTTGGGGAGACGCAGTGGGTGCCGCTGCAGACCTACAACCGCACGTCGCAGGTTGCCGCGTCAATCACGAAGGCGACCGGCTCCCACAACCTGAAGATTGGTGGCGGGGTCATCATGCGCCGCTTTGGCGTTCTGCAATCGAACTCCGCTCAGGGGTTATTTGGATTCGATTCCACCGTGACCAACAGCGGCACGGGCTCGGGCGGGTATGCAGTCGCGACGTTTCTCCTTGGTTATCCGACAGACATCCGGCGGTTGTACACGCCGTTCAAGCCGTGGTACCACTCCGACGAGCCGAGCTTCTACTTCCAGGACGACTGGCACACCACGTCGTGGCTGACGCTGAATCTCGGAATCCGGTATGACATCTTCGGCCCGTTGAGCGAGGCCTACAATCGCTTGTCGAACTGGGATCCGGCGACGAAAAAGCTGCTCGTGGCCGGGAAGGACGGCGTGAGCAAAACGTCGGGCGTGCATACCGACTTCGGTAACGTCGGACCGCGAGCGGGATTCTCCGCCATGCTGCCGCACAAGATGGTGCTGCGCGGGGGGTTCGGCCTGGCGTACTACCCGAACAACAAGAACGCCGGCGCTTTCATGAAGAACCCTCCGTTCATCGCCAACTACGGACCGGTGACGAGCACCGCGGCCTCCAACGGGGTGCCGAATCTGTTCCTGAGCGATGGGTTGCCTCCGGTCGTGTACAGCAGTCCGTTGGATCCGCTCGGCAACGTGATCGGAACCGATCTGCACTTCAAATCCGACAGGGCGAAGCAGTTCAATCTGATGCTCGAGAAGGAATTCGGCGGCAATGTTGTGAGCGCCGGCTACATCGGCGCGCGCGGCGACCGTCTCCAGCAGGGCGTCAACTTCAACCTCGCACCTCCCGGACCGGGCGCGATCGACCCGCGTCGTCCTTACGCGCCGCTGTATCCGCGCATGGCCAATGCGACGGTGCTTATGAACGTCGCCAGCTCCACGTACAACGCGGCGCAGTTCGTGTTCAACCGCCGCTACAAGGACGGCCTGACACTGACGACGCACTACACGTGGGCGCACGCGCAAGAAACGAGGCTCACACCGTGGGATTTCAGCCTCAGCGAAACCGGCGATACGCCGAACTTCGACATTCGGCATCATTGGGTGCTGACGTCGAATTACGAGCTGCCGTGGGGGAAAAACCTCACAGGGATTGCACACGGGTTCCTGTCGAATTGGCAGTTGAACGCATCCGCGTCCTGGCAGTCCGGCGTGGCGTTCACGATCGTGAATGCCGCCTCGCGCACCAACACGGGCGCCGCAACTGGCGGCGTCGGGCCGGACCGGCCGATGCTGATTGGGAACCCCGTGTTGCCGAAGAGTCAGCAGACGATCCAGCGGTGGTTCAACACCGACGCGTTTGCCGCCGCGCCGCAGTTCACCCCGGGCAACATCGGATACTCGCTGCTGCATGGGCCCGCTCAACGCCGGCTCGACTTATCGATCTTCAAGGATCTCCCGGTGAGCGAGAGCAGCAAGCTGCAGCTGCGCGCCGAATGCTACAACGTCACCAACACGGCGAACTTCTATCTGCCCGACAATAATTTCGGGAGCTCGGGCTTCGGCAGCATTTCGAGCACGGGGAACTCGATTCCGCGGCAGATGCAGTTCGGGATTAAGTACTTGTTCTGATTTAGTGTGCAAACCAAGATCGCTCCGCTTCGGTCTGAAGCTTTCGTGATAGAGAAAAAGATGCGATAGGTTATGTCAACTAACCGTCGACGCTGTCTGGAGTCACCAGTGTCGATTCGATAAATTGGAGAAGAATATGAAACAACTTTTCTTTGTAGCAGCCGCAAGTGCTGCGTTGGTACTGGCCGCGTTTGGTTTTCAGGCCCAAAACCGGCCGCAACAAGCTGCTCCCAATGCGGACCCGTATGCCAATAACGCCGCTCCCGGAACGACGCAGTTTCCGCTTGCGGCGCCCGCCGGCAAGGATTCTGGTGCGATCGACCATCCGCTTCCAGGTGGAGTCAATCAGGGCCGTATCGATGAGAAGACGTGGAAATACGGCCACGCTTTCGACGCTCCCCCCAACAGTAAGATCTGGAATCCGGTGAAGCTCAAGATGATGCGGGGCGAGAAGGTAACGGGCGGAACGGTCTTCGCCTCATCGGACCCCTCCACCTACTGCGCCATGGCGAACGCCGGCTATGACTTCATCTGGACGGAGATGCAGCACGATTCGCGCGATTGGGAGAACGTCGCCAAAATGTGGCAGGCTTGCCCGCACGCTAAAGCGGTCCCCGGCGTTCGGGTGGCTTATGCCGATGAACGCGAGATCCAGCATGCGATGGATGCGGGAGCACTCGTGGTCGTAGTGCCGACCGTTCGAACCGTGGAGGAAGGGAAGGCCGCAAGAGACTGGACGTATTTCCCACCACTCGGCAAACGCAGCCAGGGCGGCGGGCCCGCGTTCTCGCCCGACTTCTGGGGTACCGTTCCGGGCGGCTATCGCAACACGATCAACGACAACGTGGTTCTGATCGAGATGATCGAAACGATCGGCGGCGCTGCCGCCGCCTTTGAGATTGCGGAGATTCCCGGCGTCGACGCTGTATTTGCGGCCAGCGGAGATCTGGGCAATTTCTCAGGCTACAGACAGGGCGAACCGGATTACGAGCGGCTGATCAACGTTGTGCATGATGCAGCCCTGGCAGCCAAGAAGCGGTTGTGCGGACCGGTTGCCTGGCGCGATCGCCCCGACTTCACCTGTTTCCAGGCCGGCAGCGAGACCGCAGCGATCGCCCGCGGAGTGGCCGCGGAGCTTGGAAATCTGAAAGACACACAGGGCAAACCCGAAGTCGGCCCATATGCCGCGCCGAGAAAATAGAACGTAGAGAGGCTCAACAAAAGAGGAATCCGGAAAGAGGGGAATTGTGAAATCGGACAAAAGCCCATCTCAAATCCGAAATCCTGAAATCTAAAATTGAACACGCGCCAGCGGAAAGCCATCAATCAAGACGGCCCGCAAGGCCAGTCCGTTCGATTTGATTATTGGGGCACGATAGATGATCTGATCAACGTCATCAATTTCTGTTGGGGACGTGGAGAGCCATATGAAATGGGGATTTTCGTTTCGAGACGGGTTTCTTGTTCTTAGTTGCTTTGCGGCTCTGATACTGGCTGTGTCCGGAGCTGGAGCCCAGTTGCTTCAGGGCACCATCGATGGCAATGTGATGGATTCAAGTCAGGCGGCCATTGCCGGCGCCCTCGTGACCGCCAAAGATCAGCAAACCAATTTCACGCGGGAAACGATGACGAACGAGGTGGGCGGCTACAGCCTACCCGGGTTGCCGCCCGGAACCTACATGATCACAGTCAGCTTGGCGGGATTCCAGAGTTACACCCAGACCGATATCGCGGTAGTGCCTAATACGATTCGCCGTGTGAACGTGACCCTGACCGTCGGACAGATAACCGAAAACGTGACGGTTGAGGCTTCGGCGGCCGCCTTGCAAACCGACCGCGCCGAGATTCGATCCGAGGTTACCGGCAACACGCTGATTAACTTACCGGTACCTATCGGCCGCAACTACCAGTTGCTTATGCCGACGCTACCCGGTGTGTCGGACGCGCAGAACGCAAACTCCTTCGCCGCGAACCCGACCCGCTCGGTGAACTTCTCTGTCAATGGCACGCCGACCAATATCAATAACTTTTCCATCGACGGGACCAACAGCCGCGGAGTCATCGATAGCACCTTCACATATATTCCGGCGCTCGAGACCGTGCAGGAGGTCAGCATCGTTACCAACTCCTTCGACGCTGAACAAGGCCTGGCGGGAGGCGCCGCAATCGCTTTGCAGATCAAAAGCGGTTCCAACGACGTCCACGGTTCTCTCTTCGGGTTCCATACCGACCAGCACATGAAGGCGTACCAGTGGGCCGCAGACCGAAGCCAGCCCAAGCCGAAATACATCTACAATCAGTACGGCGCCACCATCGGCGGGCCGATCAAGAAGGACAAGCTGTTCTATTTCCTCAGCTACGAAGGTACCAACTACTCCGAGAGTGTCACCCAAGCAGTGCAAGTGCCCACTCTCGCCATGAAGGCGGGCGATCTGTCCGCCTCTCCGACTCCGATTTACGATCCGATGACCGGCAACCCGGATGGTACCGGGCGGAGGCCGTTTCCGGGAAATATCATTCCCAAAGATCGCATCGATCCCGGCATTCAGGCTATTCTCGATCTCCCCGGTTGGGCGCCCAATACGAAAGGCAGCGGGGCGTTCGGCTTATCCCGCAACTATGTGACTTCGGCGCCCAACTACCAGTGGCGGCGGCAGTACGACGCCAAGCTCACCTACAATCCCACGTCGAAGCTGAGTACTTTCGTCCGCTTCGGTTTCGTGGATCATAACGCGAACACCAGCGGCATCTTCGGTTCCCTCGGTGGTTTGCCCATCAGCCGCGCGAATACCGGCTCCGGTTTCGTACAGGGCCACCTTTTCCAGGGGACGATTTCGGCGACATACGTGGCCAGCCCGAATCTCGTCATCGACGGCAACTACGGTTACTTTCGGGAGGACTTCAATGATGTACCGCCTCGGGGAAATGAGAACCTCGGCTGGACGCTCATGAAGGTTCCGGGCCTTCAGACTAATCGGAAGACGGAACTAGGCTGGCCGCTCATGTTGATCGACGGCTTTTCCTCGCTCGGAGCCGCTAATAATTTTGAGCCGCATGGCTACCGTGACCCCACGTACGACTACGCAGCCAACTTGAGCTGGACCCGCAGCACTCACAATTTTCGTTTCGGCTTCAACCTCAACCGCCAGCACATCAACGAGAGCCAGCCGCAGGGCAATCTGAACTACATTGCTGCGCAGGGCGGATTCCAGTTTTCTCCCGGAGCGACACAGCTCAACGGCGGACCGCCAGGCAACGACTACAATACGTTCGCAGCTTTTCTGCTGGGTTTGCCGAACAACGCGGGTAAGCTCCGTCTGTTTCCCGATGACATTCAGACGCGTATGAAGGCCTACAGCTTCTATGCGCGCGATCGCTGGCAGATCATGCGCAAACTAACGTTTAACTATGGCGTGCGTATGGAGATCTTCCCCTTTCCCACGCGCGTAGGACGCGGTCTGGAGGTCTACGACTTCGACAGAAATGTGATGCTCCTGTGCGGACTGGGACCGAATCCGATCGATTGTGGCATCAATAAAGGCAAGGGAGGTCCAACTCCGCGAGTCGGACTGGCCTATCGCGTCAGCGAGTCGATGGTGCTCCGGGCCGGCTATGGCATCACTTGGGATCCGATCAACTTGTCCAATTTCGAGCGCCTCAATTATCCGGATTTGGTTCAAATCGCTCTCAACCGGCCCAACGGCTTCTCGTGGGGGACAACACTCCGCCAGGGGTTTCCAGGTATCGTGCAGCCTGACCTGAAGCCGGGCATTCTGCCCGTGCCCGGCAATCTAAGCATCATCACGCTCGACAACAAGAACCTGGTCCGGGGCTACATTCAGTCCTGGAACTTGACCGCGGAAAAAAGCTTTGGCGGTTGGGTCGGCTCAGCCGGTTACGTCGCTACGCGGACAACCCAGTTCGGCCGCACCGCTGCTACGCGCTTTTTTGGTACGCTTGGGACCTCGAAGTACGATTCCTTGCAGACGCGCCTGGAACATCGCTTCTCCGGTGGTTATCAGTTCGTCATGGGCTACACCTGGGCCCACGGCCACGGTTATAGTGAGGCGACTTCGGGGGCCGTGCCGGGCTTTGGCGCAAATCCCGTCGCGGGCGTGGTCATTCCCGCCTATTACCACATGAATTACGGCAACCTGAGCCGAGACATTCGCCACAATTTCCAGACTACTGCCATCTTCGAGCTTCCCTTCGGAAAAGATAAGGCGTGGCTCCAAAGCGGAGCGCTGGCTCGGATCGTTGGGGGCTGGCAGATCAATGCTCTGTTCAGCGCTTACACCGGATCGTCTTTTACAGCCATTGCCGACAACAGCACGCTCAATGCCTCGGGTACCACACAACGAGCCGACTGTATTGGAACGTCGCGCAAGCGCGGCGATATTCACCAGTGGTATGACCGATCCGACTTCGGCGTCCCGGCCTCGGGACGCTTCGGCACCTGCGGCGCCAACACACTGACCGGACCGGGACTGGTCAATCTTGATATGGGCGTCGACCGCAAATGGCGATTCGGCGAGAATTCAGAACTAAAGCTCCGTGTCGAATCGTTCAACGTCTCGAATACGCCGCACCACACGATTGCGGACGCAAGCAAGAAC
>WNGD01003336.1_pt1 | contig 18518 bp, 21 predicted proteins | sample 5400671 | NCBI WGS metagenome assembly WNGD01 (sample SAMN13153369, study PRJNA577476) | soil metagenome | isolation source: 40 cm soil or saprolite under grassland replicate 2 | place: USA:California | collected 2016-06-15
GCCGGGGTCTCCCCCGCCGAGCGAGGCCCCCTCGGCACCATCAGCCCGCCTGGCCGTCGCGACGGCGCCCGCTGCACCCGAGGCGCCCGCGCCGGCAGGGCTCCCGCAGCCACCGACCCCGAAGGCGAAGCGCCGCACCCCGGCTCGTCCCCTGGCGTCGCATCCACCGCTCGTCGTCCTCGATGCCGGGCACGGCGGGCGCGACCCCGGCGCCGAGGGCATCGGCGGCGTGCTCGAGAAGGACATCGTGCTCGAGGTGACCCAGATGGTCGCGAGCCGGCTCGCGGCGCGGCTCCCTGTCGACGTGCTGCTGACCCGCACCGACGACTCCTTCGTCCCGATCGAGCGGCGCATCGCAATGCCGGGCGACGGGGCCACGCTCTTCATCTCGTTGCATGCGAATGCGTGCAGCGATCCGAGCGCGCAAGGGCTTGAGGTGTTCTATGGCGGAGGCGGGGTCCGGACCGCGAGCACACCAGGCGGGAGCTGGCGCGCCGCCCTGCTCGGCCGCTGCCTCGACCACGCCCTGCAGAGCCGTGTCGGCGGCGTGCGCGGCGAGGCGCGGCCCGGGCCCTTCGGGGTCCTGGTGCGCAACCCGGCCCCCAGCGCGCTCGTCGAGATCGGCTACCTGACGCACCCGGGCGAGGCCGCCCGTACCCAGGACCGCCGCTACCACGAGCTCCTCGCGGACGCGGTGGTGGACGGCGTGGCGGCGTTCCTGCGCGCCTCCGCTCCGCCCCTCTGACCCCGTGATTGACAAGCCCCCCGGCTCGCGGGCAGCCTGAGCACAGGATGAGGCTCGTTGCTCAACACGACGAGGAGCTCGTGCAGCTCGCTACGCGGATTCCGCAACACATTGCCCGACGCCTGAAAGAGTTCTGCGTGCGGAACGACGTTCGCATGCAGAGCTTTGTGCGCACCGCCCTCGCGGAGAAGCTTGCCCACGCGCGCCGCGGCGCTCGTAGGCAACGCTCGAGGGCCTGAAGCGCGGGCCACGCGGGCGCCTGCGCGGGAGCGGGACGCCGGCCGACTGGGGACGGGCGGATAGCGCCGTCCCCGCGGAGCAGTGCGCCGTTCGTCGGCTCTGGGAGCGTACATGAGTACGTACGCGGCCATCGTCCGGAAGGGCGGGCGTTTTGGCGGCGGTGACGCGCCGCGCCAACCAGCCCTGAGGGTTCTTAGCTAGCATGCCATGCAGTATTTCGTGGCGTCCGCCGACTTGCACTACCTTCCCTAAAACGATAACTATGCACGTACTAGTCGGTTGAGGGAGGAAAGATGGCGAGTGAAGGCGAGGTTTGGGTCCAGCTGGCGACCCGTATTCCAAAGCAGCTACATCGGGAGCTCAAGCTCTACTGCGTCAAGTCCGACGTGTCGGTGATGGACTTCGTGGTGAGCGCGCTGCAGGACAAGCTGGCGCGCGACGCTCGCAGCGGTCGCGAGCGCCGGCGCGCGCGCGCCTCCTAGCTAGCGCTCTCCTTGGGCTTCCGGGGGCCGCGCCGCCGGGTTGACCCGTGGCGCGGGCCCTTCTAAGTAGGGCGCTCGGAAGGAGGCCTGGCATGGCAGGCAGCGCCCAACCCCTCGGCGCCGAGAGCGGCGCACGGCGGTATCAGCTCTTCATCAACGGGAAGTTCGTCGACAGCCGCTCGGGCAAGCGGTTCGAGAGCATCAGCCCGCACGACCGCGCCGTGGTCGCGGTCGTCGCCGAGGGTGACAAGGCGGACATCGATGCGGCCGTGGCGTCCGCGCGCGCCGCCTACGAGGGCACGTGGTCCACCACGCCCGCTGGCGAGCGTGCCCGCGTCCTCAACAAGATCGCCGACCTGCTCGAGGCGAACGCCGCCGAGCTCGGCCGCCTCGAGACGCTCGACATGGGCATGCCGATCCTCATGACGGGCGGCATGGGCGGGCTCGCGGCCGAGGTCTTCCGCTACTGGGCCGGCATGGCGACCAAGCTGCACGGGCTCACCAGCCCGGCGCTCCGTCCCGGCGACTTCCTCGGCTACACGCTGCGCGAGCCGGTCGGCGTGGTGGGCGGCATCACGCCGTGGAACGCCCCCCTCCTCATGGCGACCTGGAAAGCGGCGCCCGCCCTCGCGTGCGGCAACACGGTGGTTCTGAAGCCCGCCGAGCACACGCCGATGACGAGCCTCGAGCTGGCGCGCCTGACGGCCGAGGCCGGGCTGCCCGAGGGCGTGCTCAACGTCGTGCCCGGGTTCGGGCCGACGGCGGGCGCGGCCCTCGCCTCGCATCCCGGGGTCGACAAGATCGCCTTCACCGGCGAGTACGTGACCGGCCGGCTGATCGTGCAGATGTCGGCCACCAACCTGAAGACCGTCACGCTCGAGCTGGGCGGGAAGTCGCCCCACATCATCTTCGACGACGTGGACCGCAGGACACCATGTACGACCGCTTCATCGAGCGCTTCGTGGAGCGCTCACAGCAGATCAAGATCGGCGATCCGCTCGACTTCGCGACCCGCATGGGGCCGCTCGTCTCCGAGGAGCAGCAGCGCAAGGTCGAGCGCTACGTCGAGATCGGCAAGAAGGAGGGCGCACACCTCCGCTGCGGCGGCGGGCAGCCGAAGGATCCCGCGCTCGCCAAGGGCTTCTACTTCGAGCCCACGGTGTTCACCGAGGTCGACAACAAGATGCAGATCGCCCAGGAGGAGATCTTCGGCCCGGTGGCCAGCATCCTCAAGTTCCACGACGAGGACGACGCGGTCCGCATCGGCAACGACGTCATCTACGGGCTCGCCGCGGGTGTGCAGACGAAGGACCTCAAGCGCGCACACCGCCTCGCCAAGCGTCTGCAGGCCGGCACGGTGTGGATCAACACCTGGCACATGATCGAGGCCAACTCGCCCTTCGGCGGCTACAAGCTCTCCGGCTACGGGCGCGAGAACGGCATCGCCATGGTGGAGCACCTCACCAAGCTGAAGCAGGTGTGGGTCGACTTGAACGACTTCACCATGGACTTCTTCGGCATGTGAGTCGGATGCCTGCCTGCGCCGGCTTGACCCCGCGGGGGCATCGTCTCCTCGAGCGGGTGCGCGGCGCCGCGGAGTCGGCCGAGGACCCGCTCGCGTTCATGATCAGCGGGGGCTGCTGCGGCGGCACCAATCCCGTGCTCTGCCGGCGCTCGAACATCATCGAGGGCTTCGACGTGCCCCTGGGCGAGGCCGGCGGCATCGCGGTCTACGCGCATCCCGACCACGCGCGCTACCTGGCGTCGGACCACTTCGTCATCGACGCCATCGACGACGTGCGCAGCGACACGTTCTCCCTCGAGATCCCGCACGGCGGACGCTTCGTGCTGCGCGAGCTCGGCGCTGCCTGAGCGGCACGTCTGCCGTGCGTCAGCGCACGCGCGCGGCGGAAGAGCGAGGATCCTGGCGGACCACCGCCTCGCGCAGCGCCTGCGGGCGCGCGACGCGCGCGAACTCCTCCACCGTGCCGCCGGTGCCGACGATGCGGAGCGTGCCGTAGCCGAGCAGCCGGCCTCCGATCGTCTGGTCGACGCCGATGGCCTCGACCTTCGGCAGAAGCACCTCCAGCGTGTGCACCGAGAGCAGCCCCACCTTGACCAGCACCCGCCGGTCCGTGACCGCGAACTCGGAGGTCCGCCAGCGCACGTAGAGCGGCAACAGGGAGCCGGGCCCGATGACCACGCCTGCGAGCCAGAGGAGCGCCACGGTTCGGGGGGAGAGCTCGTTGCGGCTCACGATGAGCGCGACCGCCCCCAGCACGAAGGCGGCGAACGTCGCCGTGCCGGCGAAGATCACGGGATGGAGGCGGGTGCTGAAGACGACCTGCTCGCCCGGGGCGAGGTGCTTGTCGATGTAGCCCATCTCGATTCAGTCCCAGCGGAAGAGCGCGAGCGCGTTGTCGCGCAGGTACTTGGCGAGGACGCCCTCGCGCAACGGCAGTGCCGCCGCCTCGGCGAGGCAGCGCTCGAAGGAGAGGAACGGGTGGTCCGAGGCGAACAGGATCTTGTGCGCGCCGCGCGTATTCATGAAGTGGATCAGCTCCTGGGGCAGGTATTTCGGCGCGTAGGCAGAGGTCATCATGTAGAGATTCGGGTACTTGAGCAGGAGGCGGATTGCCTCGCCCCACCACGGGTCGGCGCCGTGCGCCATGACGAGCTTCAGCTCCGGGTAGAAGAGGCACACCTCGTCCAGGTAGAGCGGCCGCTGGGGCTCGGCGGGCATCGGCGGGCCAGGGATGCCGGTGTTGACCGAGATCGGCAGGTCGAGCTCGATGCACTTGGCGTAGAGTGGGTAGTAGACCTTGTCGTTCGGCGGGCGGTTGACGAGGAACGGCACCACGCGCGCGAGCCGCAGGCCGTGCTTGGCGACCAGCCGCTCGAGCAGGCGGAGCGCTTCCATGCCGGCCATCGGGTCGATCGTGGTCGAGCAGATGAACCGTCCCGGGAAGGCCCGCGCCAGCGCGGCGACGGGCTCCGGATCGTGGGGGTTCATGGTGACGATCGCGCGCTCGACGCCGGCCGCTTCCATCTGCCGCAGGAGCTCCTCGATCGGCGTGGGGGTGAAGGCCTCCTTCTCGCGGTGGAAGTAGTCGCGGGCGACCCGGACCAGGAACTCGGGGCGCTGCTCCGCGAGCCCGGTGGTCGGATTGAGCCAGCAGTCGATGGCCTTCGGCCGCTCGGGAGCGTCCGCCATGCGCGAACCGTAGCACAAGCCGGCACGGAGGCCCCAGCCCCGAGCCCCCGCCCGTTGACCGGAAGTGGACGGCGGTGTTAGGCGGGGGCCAGCGGCCATCCACCTTTTTGTCTCGACGGAGGACGGACCATGCGGATCACGCGGTGCACCCTGCTCGGGCTGGTGCTGCTCCTCGTGGCCTGCAGCGAGGGCGGCGTCGACTGGAACGCGCCCGAGAACCTCGTCTTGCGCGAGAAGAGCGCGAAGGTGGGCGAGGGCGTCCAGCTCGAGTACTGGTCGCTGGTGGACGCCGGCTGCCAGCCGGTCTACGACGCGCTCGTCGACATCGAGCACTACCCCGACTTCATTCCCGGCGTGGACCGGGCGAATCTCCTCAACGTGACTCCGACCTCGAAGACGGTCCAGATCGCGCAGCGGGTGATCGGCCGGCAGTCCAACGCCAAGGTCGAGTGGACCTTCCACCCCGAGAAGCACGAGATCGACTTCAAGACGCTCAGCAGCGACCTCAACTTCAACGACGGCCACTACGAGCTCGAGCCGTCGCCCGACGGCAAGCGCTGCCTGGTGCGGAGCGGGTTTCTGGTGAAGGAAGGCCAGGGGATGGCGCAGTCGGTACCGATCGGCGTCCTCGCCGCGGGCACCAAGGAGGCCTTCCTCGCGGCCGCGCAGGGCGTGAAGAAGCGGGCCGCCGGCGGCACACCGGGTTGAGCGAGGCTAGCTAGCTAGGGCGCGGCCTGGCTGCCGATGATGGCCAGCCGCCTGCCGTCGGGGTCGAGGATCGTGACGCCGGCGCCCTCGACGACGGTGCCGCGGGGCACGTCTGGCGTCTTGTAGGGGACCTTCGCTCGTCCGTGCTCCACCGTGAAGTTGATGCGGGTGTCGGGGATCGCGCCCGGCGGGAACGTCCCGATCCCCGGCACGGTGATCTGGCCGGTGGTGAGCACGATCGTGAGCTGGACCCCGCTGGCCAGGTTGCCGGCCACGTCGCGCACCCCCTTCAACTCCAGGATGAACGCGGTCTTCCGGCTGCGCAGGAAGCGGGAGACCGGCGTCTTCAGCACCGCGCTCTCGAACGTGAAGCTCGAGTCGTGCGCCGGCGGGAAGCAGGTCTGCGGCCCCGAGCACGTCCGGAAGGAGGGCACGAGGTAGGTCCGGTTGAGCCCACCCGCCGAGGCGAGCTGCGGAAGCAGCGCCAGGACGAGCGCAGCGCCGATGCGGGTCGCCATCATGAGTACGGGTTGCAGGCCTGCTCGGGCGGCACGCCCGGCAGCGGGTCGTAGATGGCGCCCGGGAGGATGCACATGTCGTCGTCGGACAGCGGTCCGAAGACGAGGTTCGCCTCCACGCAGCGACCGGTCCCGTAGCCGGCGCAGTTGACGCCGTCGAGGCCGCAGGGCCGGGCATGGGTCTCGAGCGGGGAGACGTCGAGTGCCTCGCCCTCCGCCCACGAGATCCCCGGCACCACGCCCGGCTGCGCCTCACACCCCATCTTCACGGGCTGGTACGCCGAGCCATTGGCATGCGTGCACGAGTAGCGGAAGCGCGGATGGCCGTTCGCCGCGCTGTAGGCGCGCAGGAGGAAGCCGCGGCCGTAGTAGACGACGCCCGGGTGCACGTAGTCGGTCGCGCGCAGCAGCGGCTGCGGGTCCTTCCCGTCCTCCTCGTAGTCGAGCGCGAAGAGCGTGCCGCGCTTGTGCATGTGACCGGTGAGGTAGAGCACGCACACGTCCCCGGCAGGGTTGAAGCCGCTCTCCGCGATCTCGTTGGGGGCCCCGTCCGCCTGCCAGGTCGCGGTCACGGTGCGTGTGTCGCCGGGGGGCACCATGATGTAGCGGCTGGCGGTCCCCTCGAGGAGCATGTGCAGCGCCCGCTTGCTCGCGTCCGCGGGCGCGAGCCGGAGGATGAGCTTCACGAGGCCGTGCGCAGCCTTCCGGCTGTTGTTGAAGTAGTGCGAGTTGAGCACGACGACCGCGTCGTCCTGGGCGTCTGCCGGGGTCGGGAGCGGCTGCGCCAACCCGGGCGGCACGCCGCCGCTCGTGATCGCCCAGCGACCGTGCACGTACTCGCCGCCCGACCCGGCCAGGAAGACGCGGTTCCTGAAGAAGTCGGCCGGTCCGAACCCGTTGCAGCCCGGATCGTCCACCAGCGTGCGCGGGAATCCCGCGCTGTCCCCGCCCTGATAGCCGTAGGCGATGAAGTGGTGCGTCCCCACGTCACGAGCCGTCCGCGAGCGCGTCTCGTAGGTGACCACGTCGAGGCCGCGGGCGTGTGGGATGCGCACCGCCTGGCACACCTCGCGGTCGCGGTGGGCCTCGATGCGGAACGGCCCCACCTTCAAGTGCACGACCCGCTCCCGGGCGCCCGCCGGCACGGCGACCGCCGTGAGCGCGAGGACGAGAACGGACCACGCTCGCTTCATGGCCGGCATGTCCCCCTGGGCGCGGACCATGCCTGACGGGCCCCCGGAGCGTCAAGACGGTTCTCGCCAGATCGCCCCTGTGGCAGACTGCCGACGATGCGTGTCGACGTGCGCTGCAAGAAGTGCGGGCAGCGCCGCCGCCTCGAGCTGGGCGACCCGGGCGACACGCCGGCCGACGAGTTCATCCACCGCGTGAAGGAGCGGCTCGCACACCAGCCGAGCTTCGAATGCTTCGGCGGCCACCTGGAGCTGGCCCCGCCCGTGCCGCGCTTCTGGGACATCGACTGGGCGAGCTGCGGACCCTGAGGCGAGGGCTTGACGGACGGCGCCGCTCAGGGCAGCGCGGCCGCGGCCTCGGCGAGGGCGCGCTCCGTGGTCGGCCAGTCGATGCACGCGTCGGTGATCGATACCCCGTAGCGGAGCCCGGCGCGCCCGTCGGCGAGCTTCTGGTTCCCGGCCTCGAGGTTGCTCTCCAGCATGAAGCCCATGATGGAGCGGTTGCCGGCCCGGATCTGCGCCACCAGGTCGTCCAGCACGCGCGGCTGGCGGGTGAAGTCCTTGGCCGTCTGCGCGTGGCTGCAGTCGACCAGGATGCGCGCGGGCAGGCCGGCGGCGAGCAGCAGCTCCTCGCAGCGGCGGATGCTCCCGGCATCGTAGTTGGGCGTCCGCCCGCCGCGCAGGATGATGTGCCCGTCGGGGTTGCCCTCGGTGTGGATGACGGAGGCCACGCCATCCTGGTCGATGCCGAGGAAGGTGTGCGGATGGCGCGCCGACTCCAGCGCGTCGATGGCGACCTGCTGGTTGCCGTCGGTCGTGTTCTTGAAGCCGACCGGCATCGAGAGCCCGCTCGCCATCTCGCGATGCGTCTGGCTCTCGGTGGTGCGCGCGCCGATCGCAGCCCACGAGATCAGGTCGGTCAGGTACTGCGGCGTGATCGGGTCGAGCAGCTCGGTGCCGGCGGGAAGCCCGAGCCGCGCCAGGTCGACGAGCAGCTTGCGCGCCAGGCGCAACCCGAGCTGCATGTCGTGCGTGCCGTTCAGGTGCGGGTCGTTGATGAGCCCCTTCCAGCCGATGGTCGTGCGCGGCTTCTCGAAGTAGACGCGCATGACGACGAAGACCTTGTCCGCCAGCCGCTCGGCGAGCGCGGCGAGCCGCCGGGCGTAATCGAGCGCGGCCTCCGGCTCGTGGATGGAGCACGGGCCGACCAGGGCGAGGAGGCGACCGTCCCGGCCGGCAATGATGTCGCGAATGGTCGCCCGGGCGCGCACTACCACCGCGTAGAGCGCATCCGATCCCGGGAGCTCGCGCTTGATGACGCGCGGCGCGACCAGGGGCTCGGTCTTGACGACGTGGAGGTTCTGGGTCCGGAGCATCCGTCCGAGTCTCCGGGCGCCGGCGCGCGGGGTCAAGCGCCGCGCCGCACCGTGGCTTGCACGCCGGGGCCGGCTTCCTGAAGATGCCCGGCGTGGATGCGGTCGCTCCCATCGTCGACGCGCGCGGGCTCTGCAAGGACTATGGTGCACGCCGGGTCGTGAACGACGTCTCCTTCGCGCTCGCCCGCGGCCACTGCCTGGGCCTCCTCGGGCCGAACGGGGCCGGCAAGACGACCACCATCCGCATGGTCACCTGCTTCACCGCGCCGAGCGCCGGCGCCCTCGCCGTCCTGGGTCTGCCGACCACGCCGGCCAACCACGCGGCCATCAAGGCCGGGCTCGGCATCGTGCAGCAGGACGAGAGCCTCGACCCCGACCTGAGCGTCGAGCAGAACCTGATCGTCTACGCGAGCTACTTCGGCATCGCGCGGCGCGACGCCGCCGCGCGCGCCGAGGCGCTCATGCGCTTCACCGAGCTCGCCGAGCATCGCGCCGCCCGCATCCGCACGCTCTCGGGCGGCATGAAGCGCCGCCTCATGCTCGCGCGTGCGCTGCTCAACGACCCGCGCCTGCTCGTCCTCGACGAGCCGACCACCGGCCTCGATCCGCAGGCGCGGCGGCTGGTCTGGGAGCGCATCCGCACGCTCAAGCGCCAGGGCACGACCATCCTCCTCACCACGCACTACATGGAGGAAGCGGCGCAGCTCTGCGACCGTCTCATCATCATGGACGGCGGCCGCATCGTCGCCGAGGGCACGCCGGCGGAGCTGGTCGCCGCCCACGTGGGCGCGGACGTCGTCGAGGTCTACCTCTCGGGGGCGGAGGCCGAGGACGCGCGCGCCGTCGCGCGTCTCGGCGCGGGGCCGTGGCGCACGGAGCGCGTCGGCCAGGTCCTCTACCTCTATCTCCGTGACGGCGAGGCCGGAGCGCGCGTCTTCGGCGCGCTCGACGGCCTCGACTTCGCGCGCCGACGCGCCACCCTCGAGGACGTGTTCCTGACCCTCACCGGGCACGCGCTCCGGGATTGAGGCGGGGTCGTGCCGACGCTGCGCGCCCTCCGCGTCTGGCGGCGGAATCTGGAATCCTGGAAGCGCTACGCGCCGTCCTTCTTCGTGGCCGCCCTCGGCGAGCCGATCTTCTATCTCCTGGCCATCGGCTACGGGCTCGGCCGCTTCGTCGCCCCGATCGACGGGCTGCCCTACGCGGCCTTCCTGGCGCCCGGGATGATCGCCTTCACCGCCATGAACAGCGCCACCTTCGAGACCACCTTCGGGTCCTTCACGCGCATGACCGAGCAGAACACCTACGCCGCCATCCTGGCCACGCCCTGCTCGGTCGCGGACATCGTGGCCGGCGACATCCTGTGGGCGGCCTCGAAGAGCACCCTCTCGGTGTGCTTCGTGCTGCTGCTCACGGCGCTCTTCGGCCTGCTCGCGAGCCCCCTCGCCCTGGCCCTCGTGCCGGTCGGGTTCCTGGTCGGGCTCATGTTCGGCGGCCTCGGCATGATGGTGACCGCGCGCGCGCCCTCCTACGACTTCTTCAACTACTACTTCACGCTCGGCATCTCGGTGATGTTCCTCTTCTCGGGGGTCTTCTTCCCGCTCGAGAGCCTGCCGGCCTGGGCCCGCTCGTTCGCCTGGCTCCTGCCGCTCACGCACGCGGTGAACGTGTGCCGGGCGCTGACGAGCGGCACGCTCACGCCCGGCCTGGCGGCGGAGCTCGCGTGGATGGCGATCGTGACCGGCACCGCCTTCGTGGTCGCCGAGCGCTGGGTCAGGCGGCGCGTGCTCCCCTGATCGCTTGACACCGGCGGAGCGCCTGGCGCACCCTGCGCGGCATGCGGATGCGGCGGCAGGCGGGTGCACTGATCCTCTACGGCGGCTGGCTCCTGCTCTTCAACCCGGAGGCGCAACGGCCCGATGCCCCTCTCAGCCGCTGGCAGAAACTGCGCGAGTACGACACCGGCTACCTGTGCGAGCAGGCGCGCAGCCAGTCGGTCGCCGACCTGCTGCGCGATCAGCGGCAGAGCCCGGACGGCCCGCGCCTGCGGCCCGCTGCGGCCGAGCTCCGGTATCGCTGCGAGCGCGTCGAGCGCTTCGAGCCGCTCCAGGGGCGCTGACCCCCGGCCGCGTGCGTCCGTTCTACACCCGCGCGGCCGGCGTCAGGGAACCTTCCACCACGGCAAGCCGAGCGGCGACGCGTAGCAGCCGGGCACCGGCTCCCGCCCGTCCACGTCGCAGCGCACGATCGACAGCTCGAGGCGCGGCACCTGCCGCTCGAAGACGCGCCGGTCGATGTACACTGCCAGCTCCTGCCGGTCGAACGTCAGCGCGGGATCGATGTGCTCGCCCGCGTCATCGATCCGCACGACGTGGTAGTGCATCCACCCCTCCCCCCTGCTAGCTAACCGGCCGAGCGCATGCATACCATGGTAGGCGGCGGAAAGCGAACGCGGCCGCGGCCCCCGCTCTTGACGCTGGGCGCCGCCTTCCGGCAACTGGAGGCGGAGGTCCCCATGGATGCCAGAGCCGCCGTCCGCGAGCGGGTCGCCGCGAGCCGGGATCGCCTGGTCGCGCTGAGCCACCGCATCCACGCCCATCCCGAGCTGGCCTTCGAGGAGGAGCGCGCGTCCACCTGGTGTGCCGAGGCGCTCGATGCCGCGGGCTTCACGGTCGAGCGGGGCGCCTGCGACCTGCCCACCGCGTTCGTGGCGCGCGCCGGCTCGGGGCCGCTCCACCTGGCCCTGTGCGCCGAGTACGACTGCCTCCCCGGCATCGGCCACGCCTGCGGGCACAACCTGATCGCCGCCATCGCCGTCGGCGCGGGCGTCGCCGCCGCGCGCGTCGCCGATGACGTGGGCCTCACGGTGAGCGTCGTCGGCACCCCGGCCGAGGAGCGCGGCGGCGGCAAGATCCTGCTCCTCGAGCGCGGCGCCTTCGCGGGCGTGCACGCGGCCATGATGGTGCACCCGGCGCCGGTCGACGTGGCCGAGCCGGCGACGCTCGCGTGGTGGGAGTTCGAGGTCCGCTATACCGGCAAGTCCGCGCACGCGTCCGCCTTCCCCGAGTTCGGCATCAACGCCGCCGATGCGCTCACCGTGGCGCAGACGGCGATCGGCCTCCTGCGCCAGCACATCCGCCAGGGCGATCGCATCCACGGCATCGTGACCGACGGCGGCGACGCCCCGAACGTCGTCCCGGCGCACGCCGCCGCGGACTACATCGTGCGCGCGCGGACGCTCGCCGAGCTCGGCGAGATCCGCGGCAAGGTGCTCCGCTGCTTCGAGGCCGGCGCGCTCGCCACCGGCGCCACCCTCGAGGTGAAGCCGAGCGGCGAGCCCTACGCCGAGGTGCAGCACGACGCGCAGCTCGCCGCCGTCTACCGCCGCAACGCCGAGGCCCTCGGGCGCTCGTTCCCCGACCTGGGCGTCCTGCTCGAGCGCGCCGCGGCCTCGACCGACATGGGGAACGTGTCGCACGCCCTGCCGAGCATCCACCCCATGATCGGCATCGCCTCGCTGCCGGCGGTGAACCACCAGCCCGAGTTCGCCGCCCACTGCGCGACGGCGGCGGCGGACCAGGCGGTGGCCGACGGGGCGCTCGCGCTGGCCTGGACGGCGCTCGACGTTGCGTGTGATCCGGCGCTCGTCGCCCGCCTGTGCGCGCGCGGTCGTTGAAGAGCTCGCGCGGGCGCGGCGGGCACGGTGGCGCTGAAGACCGCGCGCCGCGACAGACCGGGGCGCCGCGCCGCGGCGCCGCGCATTGACCCGGCGCGCGAGGGCCGTCTACGATGCCGCGATGGCCACGGTGCGGGTCGAGGATCGGGAGGGCGGCGTCCGCGTCCTCACCCTCGACCACCCGCCGGCCAACGCCGAGAACGAGGAGCTGCTGGCCGATCTCGGGACGGCGCTCGCGGCGGCGCGTACCAGCGACGCCGTGCGCGCCATCGTGCTCACGGGCGCGGGCAGGTTCTTCAGCGGCGGCTTCGACCTCTCCGCGCCGCGCCGCGACGACGATTCGGGCCATCTCTTCCGCAACCTCTTCCGCGACACGCACCTCGCGCTGCTGGCGCTCCCCAAGCCCACGGTCGCGATGGTGAACGGGCACGCCATCGCGGGCGGCCTCGTCCTCGCCCTCGCCTGCGACTACCGCCTGGGCGTCGACGGAGACTATCGCATCGGGCTGAACGAGGTCGCCATCGGGGCCTCCTACCCGAAGGTCGCCTTCGAGATCGTCCGCCTGCGCCTCGCGCATGCGCGCGCCAGCGAGCTGCTCCTGGGCGCGGCGCTCTATCCCGCGAGCCAGGCGCTGCGTCTCGGCGTGGTGGACGAGCTGCTGCTGCCCGACGGCTTTGCGGCGACCGTGCTCCGCCGCGCGGCGCGCCTCGGGAGCTTTCCGCGCGAGGCGTACGCTCACACCAAGACGGCGCTGGTGGCGGAGGCGGTGGCGCGCGTCGAGGCCGAGACGCCCGACGAGGCGACACGCGGTGCGGCGGTGTGGACGACGGCGGAGAGCCGGGCGGCGCGCGCGGCGCAGCGCGCGAAGCTCGGGATGCGCTGACGCGCGCCGTGACGGCCGCGTCTGAGCGGCGACTGCCGGCCCTCGACTGGCTGCGCGGGCTCGTCATCGTCCTCATGGCGCTCGACCACGCCTCGGGCACCTTCAACGCCGGGCGGCTGGTGACCGACGCCACCGTGCTCTACCGGCCGGGAACGCCGCTCCCCACGGCGCAGTTCTTCACCCGCTGGGTGACGCACGTCTGCGCGCCCGCCTTCGTGTTCCTCGCCGGGGCGGCGGACGCTCGCGGCCTGGACGCTCGGCCTCCTCCATCGCGGCGGGCTCCCTGCGACCTACGCAGCGACCGTCGTGGCGCTCGCCCTCCTCTACCCGCTCTGCGACCGCTACCGGGGCTACAAGCAGGCGCACCCAGACGGCTGGCCCAGGTACGTCTGACCCGGAGTCACGGCTTCCCGACCGCGAAGTCGTCGAACAGCACCTGCGAGTCGGCCTTGGACCAGAGGCCGCAGCGCCCGCTCGGCGGCGCGTCGAGGTCGCGCTTGAGCCGCTCCTTGCCGTCGAGCTCGACCGACAGCGACCGGCCGCGGAGCGTCACCGCGAGCGTGTGCCAGGTGCGGGTCGGCGTGTCGACGCCGCGCACCGTCTCCAGGATGGTGCGCTTGCCGCGCACCACGCGGAAGAAGAGCAGGTTGTCCTCGAGGGCGTTGGCGCGCGCGGCGAGGTAGCTGCCATCGGGCGCGATGCTCCACGCGAGCCCCGCACCCTGATCGATGCGCCCTGCCTGCGGGTAGAAGCGCACCGACAGGGCGAGGTCGCCGCTCGGGCAGTCACCCTTGTAGACGGCGAGCGGGAAGTAGGCGAACGCCTTCACGCCGTCGAGGAACTCGGCGTAGCGCTCGCCGTAGAGCCGCCGCGCCTGGTCGGCGAGGTTCGCGGACGGTGTCCCCTGCCGCCACGCGGAGCCGTCGACCATGAGGCCGCGCGCCCCGGCCAGGTCGGCCACGTGCCAGTCGCCCACCACCGCCTCGAACTGCGCGGCGGGACCGCCGGACGCGTCGGCGTCGAAGCTGACCACCTCCGCGCGAGCCGGCACGCCGAGCAGAACGAACAGCGCCAGCGCGACCCGCATCACGATCTTCCCTTGCTGCGTGTCAGGATCCACCCCGCGACGAGCGGCGCCAGCGGGATGCCGAGGTACGCCGACACGACGACCGCCCGCCGCCGCCCACCGGCTACGACGAGCGGGTAGCCGGGATATTCGGGCTGCGACCAGTCCGGCAGCTGATACCCGGCCGCCTCGAAGATGAGGCTGACGATCTCCCGGCGGCTGGTCGAGCGCGTCTCGCGGGTGCCCCCGCCGGCGTGAACGACGACGCGACCGTAGCCCTCGTCCCGACCCGCCTCGGTCGCGTCGGCCTGCTCGTCGGTCGGCATCCGCACCTCGAGGTCCGGCCGGGCGAGGCGGAGCTTGGCGAGCACGTCCGCTTCGAGCTGGCGTCGGCGAGCGTCGTCGCGGTCGAGGTAGACGTCGAGCGTGATGGACCCGGGCAGCGCGGCCAGCTGCCGCGCTGCCGCCGGCGGCAGTGAGCCGCGGCGGAGCTCGGTGGTATCGAACCCGCGGCGCACCCGGTGCGCCAGCGCGCCGGCGACCAGCGTCGTCGCCAGGACCGCGGCCAGCGCCGCCCCGCGCTTCGGCCACGCGAGATCGACGCGCACGCCCACGTAGGCCGCGGCCAGCGCGCCGCCCACCACGGCGGCCATCCAGAGGCACGCGCCCACGGCCAGCGTCCCGCGCTCCATGGGATAGAGATGCGTGGTCACGGACCAGTCGAGCGCGCGGCCGAGCCAGGCGAGCGCCGCGAAGCCCTCGGAGGCGTCGATCGCCCACGAGGCCGCGACCACGAGCACGGCCAGCGTCGCGGCCTGCGCCAGCGTCTCCGTCCACGCCGCCGCGGCCACCGCGATCGCCGCTACCATCGCCACGTAGAGAGCGTAGCCGAGGAATGCCGTCGCCGTCTCCGCCGCCGCCAGGTGCCCGCCGGCGAGCCGCCACATGGCCAGCAGCACGAGCGGCGCGACCAGCTGGAGCGCCACACCGGCGAGCGCCGCGACGCTCTTGGCGGCCACCAGCCCGAGCGGCCGCCCGGTCTGGAGGAGAAGCGCCCGGAACGTGCGCCGCTCCTTCTCGACCGCGAGCGCCCGCGCGGCGACCAGCGGTCCGAGCAGCGAGACCGCGAGGTAGAGCCCGCCGAGCGTCGGCCGCACGACGCCCAGGAGGGGGTCGAACTCGCGCGCCATCAAGCGCGCCCCGGCGACCGAGCGCGAACCCGCCGAGTAGAGGTCGACCGCCAGCACGAAGCCGTGCCCGACCAGCAGCGCCGAGAGCGCCGCCTGGAGCCAGGTGAGGCGCGCGCGCAGCACGATCGCGAGCTCACGCTCGAGCATGCGTCCCCGCGCGCAGCAGCGCGATGAAGATGTCCTCCAGCGACGCGTCCGCCCGCCCGACGCGTGCGCGCAGCTCCGCGAGCGGGCCGAAGGCCACCATCCTCCCGGCGTCGAGCACGAGCACGCGCGACGCGATCTTCTCGGCGTCCGACATCTGGTGGACGCTCAGCAGGAGCGCCGTGCCGGCGCGGGCGCGCGCGCGCAGCACCACGAGCACGTCCTCGAGCTGGAGCGGGTCGAAGACGCCGAGCGGCTCGTCGAGCACCAGCACGGGCCGGCCGGTCGCGAGCGCGACGAAGAGCGCCACCCGCCGCTTCTCCCCGCGCGACAGCTCCCCCGCCCGCACGCCGGCGAGCGGACCGAGGCCGAGCCGTTCCAGCAGGGCGGCCGCGAGCCCGCCCGGCGGCCGCCCGAAGCGCTCGGCGTGCGCGAGCAGCGTCGACACGCGGACCTCGGCCGGCGGCTCGGCCTCCTCGGGCAGGTACGAGAAGACGCGCGCGCGGCTCGCGAGGTCGCCGAGCGCGCGTCCTTCGAACGTCACCCGGCCCGCCGCGACGGGAAGGAAGCCGAGGATCGCCTCGAGGAGCGAGCTCTTGCCGGCCCCGTTCGGGCCGATGACCGCCACGATCTCCCCGGACGTGAGCCCGAGCGAGACGCGGTCGAGGACGCGCCGCCCACCACGCTCCACGCTCACACCCTCGACCACGAGCCCGCTCATGGCTCCGCTGGCGGACGGAGGCTGCGGAACTGCGCCAGGAGCAGGAGGTCGTAGAGGGCCTTCAGCACACCGCCCAGCACGAGCGGCCAGCCGAAGGAGGAGCGATCGAGGAGGATGCCGGCGAAGAGCGGCGGGATTGCGGCGGCCAGGCTCCGGGGCACGTTGGTCACGCTCGAGGCCGCCATGCGTTCCTCCGGCGGCACCAGGGCCATGACGTACGCCTGACGCGCGGGCACGTCCATCTGCGAGACCGAGGCGCGGAGCAGCAAGAAGGTGACCGCGAGCGGCGCGCTCGGCACCACGCCGGCCACCACCAGGAAGAGGTTCGCCGGGAGGTGCGTGTAGACCATCGTCCGCACGTGCCCGATGCGCGCGGCGAGCTTCGAGGAGAGGAGCTGCGAGAGCGCGCCCACCATGCCCGCGCCGAAGAAGATCGCTCCCGCGCTCGCGACCGAGAGCTGGAAGCGGCGGTAGAGCCAGAGCACGAGCAGCGACTGCACGACGAAGCCCCCGCCGAAGGCGTCGAGGCTGAAGAGCGTGGCCAGGCGGAGCACGACGCCGCGCGAGCGTGCGAGCGGCGCCTGCCCCGCGGGCGCCGCGCGCTCCACGGAGGGGGAGAGCCGCCGGTACATCGCCGCCACCACGGCGGCCACCGCCGCGTAGAAGAGGAAGCCGCCGCGCTCCGCCGCGAGCGGATCGATGCGGCCCAGGCGGGCGGCCATCTCGGGCACGGCGCTGGCGAGCGCGCCGAGTCCGCCCGCGAGCGTGCCGGCGACGTTGTACCACGCGAAGACGGCGGTGCGCTCGCTGCCACGCACGGTCTCGGCGAGCACCGCCTGCTCGACGGGCAGGAAGACGCTCACGTCCCCGGCCGTCGGGTTGAGCGTGCCCACCACCGCGACCAGGAGGAGCGGCCAGAAGGCGCTCAGACCGGCGAAGCCGAGGCCGGTCACGACCATCAGGAGCGCGGCGAAGAGGAGCACGCGGCGGCGCTCCAGCCCCTGCCCGGCCAGGCCGACGGCCGTGGTGAGCGCCGCCGAGCCGAGGAGCGTCCCGGTCACGATCGCGCCGACCTGGAGCGGCGTGAAGCCGAGCCGAATGAGATAGCCGGCGAGCAGCACGCTCACCAGCCCGTCCGCGAACCCCCGCAGCGCGCGGGTCACGAGGAGAAGCCGCGCGTCCTCGGTCGCGCTCGACGGCAGCAGCGCCACGAGAGGTGGCGAAGGTTTCCTACGCGGGCGCGGTGCGTGTCAAGCCAAGCGAGCGGGTCGTCCACCCGGCGTCGGCGCGCGGGCCACGACGGGGCGCCCTGCCTGCGCGCGGAGCCGCTGGGCCGTGCGTCCGAGGCTCGCCACCACGGCCGTCAGCTCGGTCGCGTCCACCGGCTTGGCCACGTGTGCCTGGAAGCCCGCGGACAGCAGCCGGATGCGGTCCTCTTTGCTCGCGTAGGCCGTCAGCGCGACCGCGAGAGTCTCCGCCGGCTCACCCTCCTGGCTGCGGATGCTGGCGAGCAGGTCGCAGCCGTCCTGGTCCGGCATCGCGATGTCCGTCACCAATACGTCCGGCTTCCATGCGCCCAGCATCTCGACCGCCTGTCTCGCGGAGCCGGCGAGCCGAACCTCGGCGCCAGACGATGAGAGCAGCGTGCCGACGACGGCGTTGTTGTCGGGCTCGTCGTCGACAACCAGCACGCGCAGACCGTCGAGCGCGGGAGCGTCGTGCTGGCTGGCCGGCGCGCTGCGCTCCGGCGGCCGGCGCTCCACCTCGCCCGCCGTCTGCGCCGCGGCGAGGGGCAGCTTGACCGTGAAGACCGCGCCCTGGCCCTCGCCGGGGCTCTTCGCGTGGACGGTTCCCCCATGCAGCTCCACGATGTGACGCACGATGGCGAGCCCCAGCCCGAGCCCACCATGAGCACGCGTCGATGTGCTGTCGGCCTGCTCGAAGCGCTGGAAGATGTGCGGGAGGAAGTCGGGCCGGATTCCCTGACCGCTGTCGCGCACCGTGATCTCGACGTGCCCGTCGAGCCGCTCGAGCCGCACCTCCACGCGGCCTCCCTTCGGCGTGAACTTGACTGCGTTCGAGGCCAGGTTCCACACCACCTGCTTCAAGCGCTCCGGGTCTCCCGTCACCGGGCCGACCTCGGAGTCGAGCGCCATCTGCAGCTCGAGCCCCTTCGCCTCGGCGGCCGGCCGGACGACCTCGACGGCGGCCTGCACCACCGGAGCCAGGGGGACCGGTCGCACGTCCAGCCTGAGCTTCCCCGTGATGATGCGGGAGACGTCGAGCAGGTCCTCGACGAGCTGCGCCTGGGAGCGCGCGCACCGCTCGATGGCCTCCAGCGCCCGCCGCGCCTTCTCCTCGCCGA
>WNGD01004753.1_pt1 | contig 18517 bp, 14 predicted proteins | sample 5400671 | NCBI WGS metagenome assembly WNGD01 (sample SAMN13153369, study PRJNA577476) | soil metagenome | isolation source: 40 cm soil or saprolite under grassland replicate 2 | place: USA:California | collected 2016-06-15
TCAAAAAGACCGTCAGCACAATGGGAAGACTGGTCCCGGCAGGAACCACAAGTTCCGGTTCCGCCTGGAGCGCCTTCCCTTTCTCCTGTTCCTGGGGATTGGCGGCAGAACAAATTCCGAATGCCAGACCGAGTAAAAAGACTGCCTTAATGGCTCTCATGGCTGTACCCTCACGCTTTTGCACCTTACAGTAATTGATGATGGCAGACGGCGAGAAGGTTCAGAAAGATCCTCTATCCTCGATCTTCTACGCTCTTGAGACTACGGCACAACGCGGACCCACTTTCCCCGCTGGGCGGATTTCTCCACCGCGTCCAGGACGGCCTGGACCCGAACACCTTCGCGAAAGTCGGGCGAAACCGGCTGATCTGTTTCCAGGGAGCGGAAGAAGTCGGAGAGAGCATTGGTGAATGTGTGTTCGTAACCGATGATATGTCCGGGCGGCCACCACGCGCTTATGTAGGGGTGGCTGGCTTCCGTCACCAGGATCCTCTTGAACCCTTGCTCGGGGGCAGCCTCGTCCTTGCTGTAGAAATGCAGCTCATTGAGCGACTCGAGGTCGAACCTCAGAGCGCCGCGGCTCCCGTAGATTTCAAACTGGTTGGCGTTTTTCCGGCCGGTAGCAAAGCGCGTCGCCTCGAATGTTCCCAGGGCCCCGTTTTTGAAACGGGCCAGAAAAGCCGCGGCATCGTCGACGGTCACCGTCCCGTACTGGGGTGGGCCGGTTTTTTTCCGGGCGAAGAAGGCGCTTCCGGATTCCAGCAGGGGGCGCTTCTTGATGAAAGTCTTCAGGTCCGCCACGACCTCAGAGATTTCCCCTATCAGGAAGAGCGCGAGGTCGGTGATGTGGGCCCCTATATCGCCCAACGCTCCGCTGCCCGCAATTTTCTTGTCCAGGCGCCAGACAAGCGGAAACTCAGGATCGACGATCCAGTCCTGCAGGTAGGCCGCGCGAAAATGATAGATGTCGCCCAGCTTCCCCTCACGGATCATCTGGCGGGCGAAGCTTACGGCCGGGACCCGCCGGTAGTTGAAAAACACCATGTTCTTGACGCCGGCCTTGTCAACCGCCTTTTGCATGGCTCGCGCTTCGGCCAGAGAATTCGCCAGGGGTTTTTCGCAGATCACATGCTTGCCTGCCCTGGCTGCGGCGATGGACATGTCTGGGTGGAGGTTCCCCGGTGTGGCGACGTCAATGACATCGATGTCAGGGCGCTTGATCAATTTTTTCCAGTCCGTCTCATAAGACCCCCAGCCCCAGGTCTCCGCGGCCTTGCGCACTGCCGTCTCGTCGCGTCCGCAGATGGCTTTCATGACGACCCGGTTTTTGAGAGGGAAAAACATGCCCACGGATTTGTAGGCGTTAGAGTGAGCCTTGCCCATGAACTTGTAACCGATCAATCCCACGTTCACCTGACCCATAGTCGCCCCCAATTGCGGATTGGCGATTGCGGATTGCGGATTGGAAATCGGGACTGGTGTTTCTCAATCCGCAATCCGAAATCCGAAATCCGCAATCAAGCTTTTGCCCACCATATCTCGGTGAGGCGTTCGCGAATGAGCACGGAGTTCAGAAACGTTACCGCTTTGCTCAAACCCTCTTCGACGGCCATCAGGCTGTCCTCATGCTCGATCGACAGCACATCGTCGTAGCCGACCATCTGGAGTGTCGATATGAAGTCCGTCCACCACTCTGGCCCGTGTCCGTAGCCCACCGTGCGGAAAAGCCAGGAGCGGTGGATCTCATCGCTGTAGGGCTTGACATCCAGGACTCCTCCGATGGCCATGTTCGTGGGATACAGCTTGGTATCCTTCGCATGGATGTGGAAAACGGCCTCGCCGAGAGCCCTCACGGACTGGACCGGGTCAATTCCTTGCCAGAAAAGGTGCGAGGGATCCAGGTTGGCCCCAATGCGTTTCCCCGCGACGGTGCGCAGTTTGAGCATGGTTTCCGGCGAGTACACGACGAAGCCGGGATGCATCTCCAGGGCGATGTTGACGCCATGGTCTTCCGCATGTTTGTTCCGCTTGATCCAGTAGGGAAAGGCTTTCTTCTCCCACTGCCACTTCAGCAAATCGAGATATTCGTCGGGCCAGGGGCACGTTACCCAGTTGGGATACTTCGACCGGTCTGAGTCTCCGGGACAACCGGAGAATTCAATGACTTTGGGTACGCCCAGCTTTGCGGCGAGCTGGACGGTCTTACGGCTGACGTCGTCGTTGGCTTTAGCCAGCCCATTGTTGGGATGCAGGGGGTTGCCGTGACACGAAAGGGCCGATACGCGCATGCCGTTGTCCGCCAGCTTCTTTTGGAATGCCGTGCGTTTCAGCGTGTCTGTCAAATATTCCAGCTTGCAATGAGCATCACCCGGATAGTTGCCGGTCCCCACCTCCAGATCGGAAATGCCGAGCTTTTTCGCACGCTGGATTACGTCATCGAGACTTTGCTTTGCATAGAGCGTGGTAAAGAGTCCGACTCGCATAGCCTGTCTCTCTCCTTCCCCAAAAATGGATTCAGCGAAACGGCGACGAGTATAGCACGAACCCACATCGCCGATGTTGGTAGGTTCAGGCTTTAGCCTGTACTGAGCGGGTGCAGCCTGAAGGCTGAACTCCATGCTTGCACAGTGGTGAAAAGGAGGTGTGTTATCATCCGTTCTTTGAAAGGGGGAGATCCATTGCATCCCTGGCATGACGTGAACCCGGGCGACGACGTAGAGTCAGGATTTCTGTGCATTATCGAAATCCCCAAAGGGTCGAAGAACAAGTACGAGTTGGACAAGGAGACGGGAATACTGATCCTGGACCGCGTGCTCCACAGCGCGGTGCACTACCCGGCCAATTACGGGTTCATCCCCAGGACTTACTGCGAAGATGGCGATCCTCTCGATGTCCTTGCACTCGGTCAGGAACCGGTGCATCCGCTCTGCATCGTGCGCTGCGGCTGCATAGGCGTCATCACGATGGAGGACGAAAAAGGCCGGGACGACAAGATCATCGCCGTACAGTCCGATGACCCTGAGTTCAACCACTACCGCGACATTTCAGAGCTGCCCGCGCACAAGCTGAGAGAGCTCCAGCGCTTCTTTCTGGACTATAAGGTTCTCGAGCACAAAGAAGTCCGCATCGAAAACCTGCGCGGCCGCATCGATGCTTTCAATGTGCTCAAGGACGCGCTTTTGCTGTACCGCGCCTCACGCGACCAGCTCCTCCCCCGAAATTTGAAATTTGAAATTTGAGACATTTGAAATTTCAAATTTCAAATAATTTCAAATCTTAAATTCACCTTGGGTTGGCTGGGAAAAAAGGGAAGAGCTGCCGGAGCTCCGCTTCGCTCGGCCGCTTGCCGTATTCGCAAATCTCAAAGGCCTCGGCGTACTTCATCCCTTTCGCGGTTTCCTGTCCGTACCATTTCACCAGGGCCTGCCGCACGGCCGGCGTTGTCTCTCTGGAATCCATATATCGTTTGCGAAGCCATTCCTTGCGAGCGCCCGCTTCCTTGGGCACCTGTTCCAGAATACCGTCGAGCCAGGGCATCCATTCGTAGAACTGCGAGACGTGCGCGTCCAGCGCGCCTAGCTTCTTTTCGATCACGTCGTCGATGCCTACGGCGATATCGGGAGTGAATGGAGCGGGCTTCTGAAAGCCGTCCTGAAAATACATGAACACGGGGTTCTTGCGCAGCGCTGGGGTGTCGGGCGCGACGTTGGGGACGGTGACCATGTACGCGCAATCCTGAAGCAGGACGCCCGTGTATCGGTGATCGGGATGATAGTCGTTGGGACGCGGCGCCAGAACCAGATCCGCGTTCCACTGGCGGATCTGGCGGATAATCTGTTGCCGGACTTCGAGCGTCGGGAGCAGCTCGGCATCGTGATTGTCGAGGACAATATACTCGACTCCGATACGCTTGCCGGCTTCCCGCGCTTCGTCTCTCCGGCGCCGGGCGAGAGCTCCTCCTCCCTGGCTTTGATGGCCGGCGTCGCCGTTGGTCACGGCGACAAATCTCACGTGATGCCCCATGGCCGCCCATTTGGCGCCCACTCCGGCGGCGCGGCCGTCGCAGTCGTCCGGGTGCGCACCGAAGGCAATGATGTTGATCGTTCTTTCCTGTCCCATGCCGAACGCCATGAATAGCACAATGGCGGCGCAGGACACCAGCACAAGAGCGAATCTTCTGACTCGTAAAACGGAACGATCCATAGACAACCTCCCTATGCAATTGTATGAGCTGATGAATTTACGTTGAGACCCGCCCGTACGCAAGCTCAGACTACGATTCAGACCTCAGACTTTAGGGATCAGACCTCAGACCTGAAGCTGAAGAGTCTAAGGTCTGAGGTCTGAAGTCTGAGGTCTGAAGTCTGTCAAAGCTCGCCCTGCTCAAGAACTCCGGAGACGAATGTCGAGAGCGTGTACCGGGCTCCGTCAGTTCGAAAGGTAATGGCTCCTTGATCCGAAGTAAGAAGCGGGCGAGCTCCATGACGCACCAGGCGGATCAACACCTCTCGCGCGGGATGTCCGAAGGGGTTGTTGCGGCCGGCCGATATTACGGCCCAGCGCGGGCGGACCCGGTCGAGGAAGGAATCCCGGGTTGCGGACTTGCTGCCGTGATGCGCCACCTTGAGGAGCCGGGCCTCCAGCTCCCGCGCGCGCAGGGAAACCTCGGTTTCCCCGGTGATTTCAAGATCGCCCGTTAACAAGGCGGAAAACCGGCCGTACGTCAGGCGCACGACCACAGAGTTGTCGTTGATCGAACGCCGGGTCCCGTCGACGACCGGATTGAGGACCTCAACTTTTACGGGTCCCATCGCGAATCGATCCCCCGCCTGGACCCTTCGGGGCAGCACCCCCCTTGCGCGCGCCGCCGCGACCAACTGTTCCAGCAGCGCATCGAATCCGGGTTCTCCGTAATTGATCTCCCGCACCGCGAAATTCTTGATCAGGGCGAACAGGCCTCCCGCGTGATCCTGATGCGGATGGGACAGCAGAGCGCGCTCGAGCCTTGGAGCTCCAACGGACCACAGATAGCGGCTGACCACGACTTCGCCGATGTCCAGAGAAGGAGGTTCCGTGTCCTCGGGCGTGGCGTCTCGAATACCCCCTGCGTCCAGCACCCAAACGGTATGGTCAGGGTATCGGAGTACCACCGAGTCTCCCTGACCGACGTCCAGGAAGATTAATTGCAGATCCTCCCGCGGTCTTCCGGAGTCGTCTTGCCGGGCGAGGAAGGATCGGGCATCGCGAGACCGCAGCAGTATTTCGAGGAGCAGGAATCCGTTGCCGAGCCACACGAGACACAACAGTGTTGCCAGGCACGGAATCCAGATGTGGCGCCATTGGAACACCGACCAGACAAACATCAAAAGCAGAAGGAACCCAGTGGAGAACGCGGACGGAGTCGCGCACCGCTGCCATGTGCCGGGCAACCTGGAGAACCAATCCGTCGACTGTACGAGCGCCGAAGCACACCAGGTCGCGATTCCGAGCGGTACGAGAGAAGGCAAGGCGGCGCAGTCGGCCAGGACCGCGAGAATCCCGGAAGCCAGGGTGAGAGAAGCCAATGGGACCACGAGGAGGTTGGAGACCGGGGAGATCCAGCTCAGCCGGTTAAAATGGAACGCCATGACGGGGTTTAGCCAGAGCTGAACGGAGAGAGAAATCAGGGCCATCCCACCGAGATGCAGCATGCCGAGGGCCGATGTCCGAAACGTGGCCAGTAGAGCGGGCTCGATGGAGCGGTGCCCGCGGTCGGCACAGGCTTCCGCCAGAAGCTCCGCCCGGGCGCGCCAGCATCGACCCAGGGAGCTCCAGGGTCCGGGTTCGAACGAGAGACGCTCGTTGTCGCCGGCGGATCGGAGGGGCGAGAGCAGAGGGCGAAGGCTCCCGTCGAGGAAGCGAACGCCCAGGAGCAGTATCGCAATCACGGACAAGAAGGACAGCTGAAACCCCTGGTCGAAGAGCCAGCCTGGCTGGACCGACAGCATCAAGAAGCTGCCGGCCGAAAGGAGGTTGAGAGGATGCGCGGCACGAAAGAGCGCCTGGCCGGACAGGTACAGGATATACACCCACAGACATCGGGAAACACTGGCCTGAAAGCCGACCAGGCCCGAGTAGAACAGAATGCCGGCTGCCACCAGAATCCTGCTGGGAGCCGGAGAAAGACGCAGTCGGCGAAATACCTGCAGCAGCGCCCAGGCGATCCACGCAACATGCAATCCCGACACGACCAGCACGTGGTATGTTCCCGCATTCTGGAAGGTCTCGCGCGTCGAGGTGTTCAGGCTATTCTGGTCTCCGATCAAGAGACTCAGGAGAACGGCGGCCTGTGTCTTCCTGCCATCCTCTGCCAGGGGTTGAAGACGCAGGCGAAGGGCCTCGCGCGCCCGGATGGCCGCTCGCTTCCACGAGGTTCCGCAATCCCCCGGAAGGACCTCCAGAAGCCGGAGGGACTTGACCCTTCCGACCAGGAAGATTCCGCGGCGCGCAAGCAGGCCGACGCGGTCCACAGCCCCGGGGTTCTGAAAATTGCGCGGAAGATGAAACACCGCGGAGCCGCGTATGCGATCCCCGTACTTCAGCACGCCCGTTGGCATGCGCGGGTCTTCGTCCGGACCCGCCGCCACACGCAAGAGAGCGCGCCCCGTGCACCGGAGCCAGTGATTTCCGGTGCGAAATCCGTGGAGCTCCACCGTTACCAGGTGGTCTCCTTCCAGCGTTTCCACCTCTTCAGCGATACATCCGTCGAAGAGGACAATTTCGTCCAGGGAGAACGCGTGGCGCCGGAGGTGCATACGCACGTCAAGCTCGGAGTAGCTATCCCGGTCCGAAATACCAAGAAGGGTTCCACAAAGAGAGACAGAACCCAGAGCAGCAAAGAGGGCGACTCTCAGACGGTCACGTTGTAGAGCCAGGAAACCGGCCGCGAGGAGCATCACTCCAGCCAGTACCAGACCTGCGAAGGAATAATCGACAACGAACTGCGACGTCAGGATTCCCGCGGCCAGACAGAAGAGGCAAGGTAGAAACGGTATGTTTCCCCAGCGCCCCGGCATATCAGACCTCCGACCTCAGACCTCCGACTTCAGACCTCCGACCTCAGACTTCAGACTTCAGATTTTTGAGATCAGGTCTGAGGTCTGACCCCTGAGGTCTGAGGTCTGACCCCGGTCTGATCCGGCGAAGGCGAACGACAGTCTCGATGTGAAAGGTCTGAGGGAACAGGTCGAAACCTTCGATAGCGTCGATTCGATAGTAGCGCGGCGCGAGACAGGTCAGATCTCGCGCCAGCGTTTGAGGGTCGCAAGAGACGTAAAGAATGGTTTCGGGCGACCATTCGACCAGGTGCTGCATCACGTCATTGCCTGCGCCGGCGCGCGGCGGATCGAGGACGACGAGGTCGAAGGCCGGCGCCGCAACGGAGCCCACCGCCCTCATCCAAGCGGTGACCGCCGCGCATATGCACTGCACGTTGGTCAGCCCCGCCTCCCTGACGTTCCGTTCGCAGAGTCGGGAAGCGGCGGCGCTCGCCTCCACGGCGACAACTTGCCCGAACTGGAGCGCGAGAGGAAGAGCGAAAAGGCCGGCGCCGGAGAACAAATCCAGAGCGGCCGCAAGTCCTGCTTCGCGCGCAAGCTCGCGGACCTTTTCCACCATTGGGCCGAGAAGAAGGTAATTCGCCTGGAAAAACGTCGAGGGAGAGATGTGGTAAGTGAATGCGCCTACCCTGCGGGGCAATAGCGTCTCCGGGTTTTCCCGGCTCTGCGATTCCGGGCTGCCGGTGGACGCCTTGTCTTCTGCCGCGGGAGCGATCGCCCACAAGCCCTCATCGGGGTCGCAGGCTAAGTCCATTTGCCGAACCTCGCCGCCGAGCTCACCCCTGGAGTGAAGCCCACGGACTTGCTCCAGAGCCCTATTCAACGCCGGATGAAAAAGCGGGCACGATTTAACGTCCTCGATCCGGTGCGACTGCAGGCGGAAGAACCCCGCGCGGGCGCCGGGACCGGCGCCCGCCATCTGGATGCGGGCGCGCGTCCTGTAACCGAGCGGCTGCGGCGACGCCGTCATGCGGATTTCAAGCGTCCTCGTTTCAGGCAGATGATGATGCAGGGTTTCTTCCAGGATCCGCCGCTTGAATTCAAGCTGCTGCGCATACTCCAGATGCTGCCACTGGCATCCGCCGCAAACTCCGAAATGAGGGCACGGGGGATCCTGCCTTCCGGGTCCGGGCTCCAGAAGCTCGACGACGGAGGCGCGCGCAAAGTTCCTTTTTTGTTCCGCGAGACGCACCCGGACCCTGTCGCCCGGAGCGGTGAATGGGACAAAGACCACCTTGCCCTCATGGCGGCCGAGACCGGAGCCGCCGTAGACCAGCTTGTCGATTTTGATTTCAAACTCGGCGGAGCGACGCGCCTTCATAGGTGAAAGAGACTGAGCTCGCCGATGCCGAAGTGCTGATGGATTTTCTTGCGCAGAAAGTTGTCCTGGATCTTTTGATAAGTTTCTTTGGGCAACTTTTTCCTGTAAACCTTCAGTTCCTTCCTGGCCTCTTCCTTCCACGCGGCCATTTCCTCCTGTGAAATTGCGGGGCTCAGCTCCGAAACGAGCCTCTCATCGAGAATAGCCAGATCCCGCTCCAGCGACTCGCAATCGATGCGCTGCCCCGCTTCCAGATCGGCGGCGATCTCCTCAAGCCGCGCCCGAACGCGGTCCAAGACCTCGGTCAGACGGGCGGTTTCCTTCTCATAATGTTTCACCCGGAGGGCCTTTATTTCAGAGATTCTGGATGTCAGGAATTCGAGAATCGTTTTTTTGCCGGGACCACCGTTGCTCTCGACGGGGTTGCCTGGTTGATCCCCCAGCCGGGATTCCAGGTAGTTTGCGTACTCCTCCATCACGGCGTCGTGGCAATAGAACAGGGTATTCACTCTTGCCGTAGGGCGGCTCACTCGCGCGTGGAAGGAATCGATGGCCCGGTCGATGCCGCGCAGGGCTACGTGCAGAGGAACGCCCGAGCTCCGCCAGGCGGCGATGAGACTCCAGTCCATTGGAGAGACGAGCAGGTGCTTGCCGCGCCGCCGGGCAAAATGCTCCTCGATCTCGGTGAAGTAGTTGTAATAATTCATTTCAGGCGTTCGTAGACAAGCCGCATCCCCTCGAGGGTGAGGTTTCTGTCTACCGAGTCGATTTCCTCACACGCGGGGGAAATCAATTCCGCCAGGCCCCCGGTAGAGACGACATACGGATTCTCGATCTCGTCTTTCATGCGCCTCAGGATTCCATCGACCAGCCCCGCGTATCCCCAGTACAGCCCCGATTGGATGCTGCCCACCGTGGAATCTCCCACTACCTTGGACGGAGGCCGGATCTCCACACGCGGAAGGCGCGCGGCCCTCAGAAAGAGAGCTTCCGCAGAGATTCCTATGCCCGGAGCGATGACGCCTCCGAGGTATTCTCCCTGCGGCGAGATGGCGTCGAACGTGGTCGCAGTGCCAAAATCCACTACAACGGCCGGACCTCCGAATTGGGCGTAGGCCGCGACCGCATTGACAATGCGGTCGGCGCCTACATCCGCCGGCGGGTTGTAGCGGACCGTCATCCCCAGATCCATGGTCGCTTCGATGAAAAGCGGCCGAATGCCGAAGTAGCGCACGCCCATTTCTTCGAGTGCAGGCCGCGCAGGCGGCACGACCGAAGAAATCACAATCGCCGTTACGGTGCCGTTGGAGACTTCTCCCAGGCCGAATAGGGTCCGGATTAGGATCCCGTATTCGTCAGCCGTCCGCTCGCGCTCAGTAGTCAAGCGCCAATGATTCAGCAACTCCTCATTGGAGTAGATGCCCAACACCGTGTTGGTGTTCCCTACGTCCAATACCATGAGCATGCCAATGCCTCCGTTAAAAAGGGATCCTCCGCAACTCCTCTTTTCGTCTGTAGTATGCCCCGGTCAAGTGGCTGTCAATCGGAAATTCCGCACACTAAAGGCAGTGGGCAGTGGGCAGTGGGCGCCAAGAATACTGCCCACTGCCCACTGTCTATTCGATTGTCCGGGTAATCAATGGGGCATGGCCTTCGGGCGTGGGGATTACGGTAAAGTAGAGGCGGCCGAGGATCTCACCCTCTTGGGTTTCGACCTCCACCTTCCACTCTCCCGGCGGAAGCTCCGTCTTGCGTGAAAATCCCACGTAGCCGCTGTCGCGGCCGCCGGTGGTTTCGAGGCGAATGAGGTCCATCTGTGCCCAGTCCGTTCGCTCAGTGTACCGGCTCCAGCGGTGCTGCACGGGAACGCGGACGTCGCGCGGCGCGAAGATCGCGCTGTAACAGAAAACCGCCTCGCCCGGAGCCAAATAAAAAGGATCATCCCAGTCCTTCCAGAAGCGATACAAGGGAGTGGGCACGTGCTGCACTTGATACGCCCCGTCGATCCTTTCGACGCTGTGGAATATCCCGCCCGACTTCAGAGCGAGAGGGACAGGGGGAATGAGGTTGGCAAAGTAAAGGATATTCAGCATCACGTAAGTGGCGACAATACACAGGCGCGGGCGCGTCCGCTCCTCGCGGGGGTGCTCGGACTGCGCGAGGGCGAGAACCCACAGGCTGATGCCGAGGCTGATCCAGCCCGCAAACAGAAAGATGACAGTCGCGGCGCGTGCCAGAACCACGGGCAGGAAATATGCAAGAAAGGAGAACAGGCAAAAGAAAAAGAGGGCTGCCAGCAGTTTCGGGTTTTCGAGCTGGTGCTCGAGAAACTCCTTCGCAACAAGAAGAAAGACCAGGAGCAGTATAAAGACGCTTGCCCGCGGCCACGACGCGATTTTGAAATAGGAGACGACGTAGCTCGATAGCAGGCCTCCTATCAGAAATTGCATGACCCATCGGAAATGCGGCGCCAATTTTTCCAGCAGGTCGGCCTGAATGGCTTCGGCCTGCGCGCGCAGGCAAATCACGATCATCGCAGCCAGGGCAACCAGATAACCTAGCAAGATCAGGTTGTCCGACATGCGGTCGACACGGGTCAGTGTGAGCGAATTGCAGACAAAACCTCCGATAAACATGACTACCGGCAGGAATTTTATGACCCTATCTGTGAAGCTGTGATCATCCATCTACAGATCTCGGCGGAGTCGCAGGCAAAAGAATCTCACCGCGGAGGCGCGGAGAGCGCGGAGGTTCCGTCCCTGGGGGCGCACGCATCCTGCGTGCCGGGTGTTAGACACCAGGGCACGCTGGAAGCGTGCGCTCCCAGGAAGAACCCGGAAGAATCCTTTTCAGGCAGCGACGGATCTTCCGCCATAGTGGTACGAGTTACACGGAAACAAAAAAAGAGAAAGTTCGTGTAATTCGTGGCAAACATTTCTCCCGTCAATTTCTCCATCAGTGCTTGAAATGGCGGATCCCGGTAAAGACCATGGCCATGCCGCGTGCATCGGCGGCTTCGATGACCTCCGCATCGCGCACGGATCCGCCGGGCTGGATTACGGCGCGTACGCCGTAGCTTGCCGCGGCCAGGATTCCATCCGCGAAGGGAAAGAACGCGTCAGAGGCCATGGCGCATCCCTGAAGCGGAAGTATGGCCCGTTGCGCTCCCCACTTCACCGAATCCACACGACTCATTTGACCGGCGCCGATACCCAAAGTTCGTTGACCGTTGCTGAAGACTACGGCGTTGGACTTGACGTGTTTCACAACCCGCCAGCCGAACAGCAGCGCTTCCATTTCCTCGGCCGTTGGGGCGCGCTTGGTAACAGTCTTCAGCTCTTGCGGGCCTGTGGTGAACAGGTCTCTGTCCTGTATCAGGAATCCCCCGCTGATCTGGCGAAGCCTCATGGAACTGGCGTCCCGGGTTCCGATGCGCAGCAACCGGACGTTCTTTTTCTGCGTGAGCGTTGCGAGCGCCTCATCACTGAAAGCCGGAGCGAGAATCACTTCCACGAAAGTCGACGCCAGCTCGGTGGCGGTTGCCCCGTCTACCTCACCGTTCAAAGCAACGACGGATCCGAAGGCCGAAACCGGATCGCATTCACGCGCCTGAACGTAGGCGGCCTCGAGATCGCCGGATTGCGCCACGCCGCAGGGATTTGTGTGTTTGATCAGGGCCGCAGCGGGACGGTCGAATTCCAGAATCAGTTCCCAGGCCGCGTCGGCATCCAGGAGATTGTTGTAGCTGATCTCCTTGCCGTGCAGGACCTCCGCGCCCGCAACACCGCACGGCGCGCTCGCCGCGAGCCCGTACAGCGCGCCTCTCTGGTGCGGGTTTTCTCCGTAACGCAGGTCTCGAATCTTCTCCAACGACAGCGCCTCGAATGCGGGAAAACCCGCCGGTGCTTTTTGAATCCCCTCCGGAGACCAGGCGCGTTCCGAAAAATATGCCGCGATGGCGCTGTCGTAGCTGGCGGTACAGGCGAAGGCCTTTTGGGCCAGCATGAATCGCGTTGCGGCGCCGATCCGACCCTCGTTGCCTTTCAATTCTTCCTGAATGCGTCCGTAGTCGCGCGGGTCCGTGACTGCCGCGACAAACGCGTGGTTCTTGGCGGCGGACCGCACCATGCTCGGCCCTCCTATGTCGATCTGCTCCACGACCTCGTCGAAGGTCGATTCTGCTCGCGCCACCGCTTCGCGAAAAGGATAAAGGTTGACTACGACCATGTCGATCGGAGCAATTCCTTGCTCGCGTATCTGGACCTGGTGCGACGGCCTGCTCCGAATGGCCAGCAAGCCGCCATGAACTCTGGGGTGCAGAGTCTTCACGCGGCCGTCGAGGATTTCAGGGAAGCCGGTGTAATCGGATATCTCCTCGACCGCGATGCCGGCTGCCCGGAGATGCTTTGCGGTGCCGCCCGTGGACAGCAATTGCACGTTGAATTCCCGCAAGACACGGGCAAAGTCGGCCAGACCGGTCTTGTCGGAAACGCTCAAAAGGGCGCATCGAATGGGAACTAAATCCACGTTCATGGCAGACTGCTTCTCGCAAAGAAGCGACACATACTATACGAAGGCTCATTTGATGGAAAGAAAATTTGGCCACCTCAGGATTTCCGTAGCTCGACGCGTTCGAAAAGAATTCAAGCGCTTTGCTCACCACGCAGATACGGAGTACACGGAGATCCACGGAGAACCCTGATCCCTCCGTGAAATCTCCGTGCCCTCCGTGTCTCCGTGGTGAAACAGGATGAGAAGTGGCTTAGTCCACGGTGTAACGGAATAGCCTAAACGGTTAACCCGTAATCGCTTAGCGCGTTGTCAAGCTATTTTTCTGTTGACAAAACGAAATTGACTCGACTAGTCTGCTCATATCCGCGAAGAAAGAGGTCAGTACCACTAACAACTAAGCAACAAGTCGGCGCCTGTCTGATCAGACCCGGGCTTGTGCGCTAGATTTGTGCGTGAGCTTGCATGGACTTCAGGAGCAGAAGAGATGTCGAAAACAAACGGCACGGTGAAGTGGTTCAACAATACAAAGGGCTATGGTTTTATCTCGCAACCCTCGGGCGCCGACGTTTTCGTCCATTATAGCGCCATCAAGGAAAATGGATTTAAGACGCTGCGGGAAGGCGAGCGAGTGGAATTTGATTTGAAGATGGGGCCGCGCGGCCCTCAAGCTGAAAATGTGATCAGGTTGGAAGCTCAGCAGAGTTCTCACGGCAGGTGAACGTCTTCCGCACGCGCGGTAAACTTCACCGCGTCCTTTTCGAGCGCTAGATTGAACGCCACGGCGGAGCATCCGAATTTTTGCTGAAGGGACTTCGTCTGGGTTGAGATGAACTTCAGGAACTGGTCGTACGAGACCGGAGGATTCTGTCCCGGCTTCTTGTGCGTGATGTCTACCAGGGCCTGGTAGAGCGCGCGGACTTTGTCTTCTTCGCTCTCCGGATCATGAATGACTACCTTCGTCCCGGAAGAAACGGGGGAGGTCTGCGGTGAGGGGACTTCGTCGGAGGCACGCTCCGGCTCTAGCCTGGGTTCTTCTCCGAGCTCGCGCGCGGCCATCGTCCTCCGCCAGAGGTCGCGAAGCACGTAAAAGCGGGTGACAAGTGTGTTGTAGCGAAACCTTTCCGAATAGGTCATGTCGCCCGCATCCGACAGTCTTTTCACGATCTTCTCGACCCGCAGTCTGAGGTCGTCAGGCGGTCTCTTGCGGTGACCGTTAAAGTAAACCGTGTACTCCACCTTCAGGCGGCGGAGCCAATCGTCCAGGTTGGTCAGATCTTCGTCGTACGCGGGCAATGGTCCCTCTCAGGGTGCGGCGTGTGCAACCCAAAATCTTCCTCTTGGTGATTCTTCGCGCTTTGCTTCTTAGCGGCTTACCCTGCTTCACCACAAAGACGCAAAGAATTTTGTGATTTTTTCCCCCGGTTCCTCCGCAAACTGACGGATTACATGCCGCCGTGCTACGGGTCCGGAATTGACAGCCCTCCGATGGTGTGGTGAAATGCCGCAATGCGGCAGTCCACGCATCAGGCGCTGCTCCGTCAGATTCCGGCTGTCGATCAGGTGCTGCTGCGGCCGCTGATCGCAGCATGGGTCGAGCGAACCGGCCGTTCCTTGGTTGTCTCGGAAATCCAGGCCCTGCTCCAGGAAGTGCGCGATGGTATTCGTTCCGGAGACGAAACGTACGTCAGGGCCGTCGGCATGGACAACCTCGAGCTGGTACTCGACCAGAGACTGCGAGCGCGCCTGCGCCCACGACTCCTTCCGGTCATCAACGCCACCGGCGTCATCCTCCACACCAACCTCGGACGCGCCCCATTGTCCACCGGGGCACAGGAATCCTTATCGGCCGTTTCGGGTCATTACGCCAATTTAGAGTTCGACCTGGCGACGGGCGACCGATCTTACAGGGACAAGCTTCTCGAGGGGCTTTTGGGTGAGATTCTGGGCTCCGAGGCGGCAACCGTTGTAAACAACAATGCCGCGGCGGTGTTCTTGATTCTCAACACACTGGCCTCCGGAAAGGAGGTGGTGGTATCACGCGGGGAGTTGATAGAGATCGGGGGGTCGTTCCGGATCCCGGATATTCTGGCCCGGAGCGGGGCCGTCCTTCGAGAAGTCGGCACCACGAACAAGACGCGCATCCAGGACTACGAAGCAGCCATCGGCCGCGACACGGCCCTGTTCCTGAGAGTCCATCCCAGCAATTACAGAATACGAGGGTTCACCGAACGTCCCGGACTGAGCGAGCTCCTGGATCTAGCCCACCGGCACGAGGTCCCTGTGGTCGAAGATATCGGAAGCGGCTTGCTGGCCGACCTGTCCCGATTCGGCATTACGGAAGAGCCGATAGCCCAGAAAAGCATTACGGCCGGCGTAGATCTGGTGTGTTTTAGCGGAGATAAACTTCTCGGGGGACCTCAGGCCGGAATCATCGCAGGCTCTCGCAAATGGATCGAGCCCATCCGCAAGAACCCGCTCATGCGGACCTATCGAGTAGAGAAGCTCATCTACGGCGCACTGGAGGGGACGCTGGCAGCCTACCGGGCCGGGCGAGCCCTGGAAGAGATTCCAGTTCTGATGATGATCTCGATTTCCCCCGAGGAACTGCAGCGTCGGAGCCGTAGATTTGTCCGGAGGCTCAAACCAAGACTTCCCGCGGGCTGCCGCATCGAGCTGTTCAAAGGCCATTCCGTCGTCGGCGGCGGCTCCTGTCCCGGGTCTGAGTTGCCCACCACGCTTCTGGCTCTGGAATCAGCGCGTTACCGGGCGCACGTGATTGAGGCGCGACTGCGCAGTCAAAGTCCCCCCGTCATTCTGCGTCTTGAAGAAGACCGCGCGCTCCTCGACCTGCGCACCGTCTTTCCGTCCCAGGAAGACTTGTTGCTGTCGGGCATCGCCCACGCCCTTGAGTGAGCATGACTCTTTGAATTGCGGATTGTGGATTGCGGATTGTCATAATCGAGGATTTCCATTAATTCCAAATCCGAAATCCGCAATCGCTAATCTGCAATCAAAGAGTTACCTTCGGGCCGATTTCTTGCCGAGGGTTCCGGCGCCGCTCGAAGCGGCAGCCTTCCTGCGCGCCCAGTACTCCTTCATCTTGAGGCTTTGCGCCTCCCGTGCCGCGGCGGTCATTCGCCGCCGCCTGCCCTGTGCCAGGCCATTGTCGGCGTCAGCTCTCCTACGCCCCGCCCGCAATCCGACGCGCAGCTTTCTTATCTCCTCGTCAATCGAGGCCTTGCGCGCCTCCAGTGCTTCAATCGCCAATTCGACCAACCTGTTTGCCATTGTGTATTCCTTGATGTCGGTTTATTAAATCCTCAGTAATATACCTGAATTCGTGCAATCTGCGGCAAGCAAAAACTTAGTTTTGGGTGCAATTAAACGTGGGAGTCAATCAGCGCGGGCGAAGAGACTGTGAGAAATTGCACTTCAAACCAATGACATCGAAGGGCAGTGATCGTTTTTCGTGAAATTCGTGAAATTCGTGGCGGCTTTTTTTGGCCACGAATTCCACGAATTAACACGAATTAAATTCTCCACAGCCCTGAGGAGTCCACGGCAGCGCGAAAAAAATTGACTCCCACCTCTTGCACCACGTAGTTTTGGTCGAGTATGGATGAACACGACCGACGAACAGGGTACGGCCCGCGCCGCAACCAAAACTTCGCGACTCTTTGCGTTTTCGCGTCTTAGGGCCCGTCAGGAAATAAGGTGTACATTTTGCTGCTGGCCCCCAGGCCCGCTGGCAAGGCGCGAGCGACGAGCATACCCGGTGCGTCCGGTGCGGTATGTAAGGAGCGAGCAACACCGCCAGCGGGCCTGCGGGCCGCAGCCCGGAGGGGCGCGGCGGCGGGCATCTGCTTTGTTGCCGCTCCTCGACGATGCACACCGGCATCGCCTGCGTCGCGGCGCCTCGCATCTGCCCGCCCGGCGCTCGCGCCAAAATGCACACCTTATTTCCTGACGGGCCCTAAGGAGACGATCTTCATCTCTGCGCCGCAGACACATAGAAGCGCGACTTGAGACACTCGTGTGTGCAGTCTGCCGATGCTTGCGCGGCTGATGCCGAGCTTGGCGCAAAGCTCCTTTACGGTCAGCATTCCGTTTTCGAGCAATCGCTCCTTGAGGCTCCTTGAGTTTGGTGCTTTTGTGAACTCCTCTGTGGGCTTCGAGGGGCCGCGGCCACTTTTCCGGTAAGCCGACTACACGGCCAAGGGATCGATCACGGCCCTCACTATTCTCGGCCCGAGGTTTTCAGCGGTTGCCTAAGGAGACAATAGCGGAATGCGAACCCGGTACAGGAAGCGGGCCGGACGTTTCAATTTCAATAACTCATTCCGCCCCGGCAGCTCGCGTAGCAGATTTGTTCGATCAAATCCACTCTGGGCCGTTAGATCTCTTGCGGCTTGCAAGGCGCAAGAGGTCTGCAGCCAATGGTGCACCCATATCCTTTATATCCTTTCCCTTGTATTGCGGAAGGGTCCCGGATCGGCGATTACGCTCCGCCGGACCGGGGCCTTTTCGTTTGTGATTCTGCGCCCGCCTACCGTCCCCGCAGTGCCGAAGAAAGCATCCTTTATGGGGTGGTTGCTGAGAATCTGGAGACCTTCCTGTCCCGGCAATGGGAACGGGACCATCCCGTTCCCCGGTTCGTCGAGCGCGAACTTCGACTGTTTCTGGAGTGTGGTATTGCCGCACACGGCTTCCTGCGCGTTCACTGCGATGCCTGTGGAGAGGATAGGATTGTTCCATTTTCGTGCAAGGGCCGGGGCTTCTGCCCTTGCTGTGGCGGCCGCCGGATGGCGGACACTGCGGCGCATCTGGTAGATCGCGTGTTGCCCGAAGTGCCCGTCCGGCAATGGGTGCTCTCGCTTCCATTTGCATTGCGTTACCACCTGGCCTATGACGAGCGTCTGGTGAGCGAGGTCATAGACATTTTTGTCCAGGCCGTGTTTGGCTCGCTCAGACGCGGGGCCCGCGAGCACAGCGGGATCATGCGCTCGCAATGCGGAGCCGTGACTTTCGTGCAGCGGTTTGGCGATGCCCTTAACTTAAATGTCCACTTCCATATGCTGGTGCTCGACGGCGTCTATGCTGGGGGCGACGCGCAGCCTCTCCGATTCTACCGGCTGCCGCCGCCCAGCGATGCCGGCGTCGCCCAGGTTGCTGGTCGCGTCGCCGGCCGGATCGCCAGATTGTTGCAACGCCGTGGCCCGGGCCTGAGGCCGACCCCGAAGAGACCGACTCACTCATCCGCCGTGAGCCCTTGCTTGGCGCGCTCTATGGCGCTTCGGTATCCGGTCGGACCGCGACAGGCCCGCGAGCCGGAATGCGTGTTACGACCGTCGGCGCTCAGATCGATGCGAAGAGTCCAGAAGTCCTTGCAGGTCCACGTTGTGCCAGCGTATCGGGCGTGAACGTTCATGCCGGAGTCTGCGTTCCGGCACGGGATCGCGTGCGCCTGGAGCGTCTCTGCCGTTATGCCGCCCGATCCGCTCGACTGGATCCACGCCGTAACTGCCACATCACCGATCGCGGCCGGCATCAGGTGAGGTATTATGGCGCCCTTTCGAACAGGGCGCGC
>WNGD01002673.1_pt1 | contig 18515 bp, 12 predicted proteins | sample 5400671 | NCBI WGS metagenome assembly WNGD01 (sample SAMN13153369, study PRJNA577476) | soil metagenome | isolation source: 40 cm soil or saprolite under grassland replicate 2 | place: USA:California | collected 2016-06-15
AATCTGATTGGGCCGCTGATTATTGGAGCCGCTCAACTGAAAGTCGATGCCCGTCGTCACCGTCTGGAATGCGCCTGACAAAACGCGGTAGCTCGACGATAGCTTCCAATCGGACCCGACCATCCGCAGGGTCTTGTCGCTGAACCGTGGCGCCTCGACAACGGCTGAGAAGCTCGCGATATGCCGGCGGTCCAGCGCCTGGGTCCCGTCGAGAGTAGGTGTCTGGCAATTGCCGCGGTCGAACCGCCGATTGTCCGGATCCAGCAGACCCGCGCCTGCGCCGCCGACACTCGACGCCTGCGTGATATCACCGATGCAGTGCGACCACGTGTAATTGGCATTGAGGCTGACGCCGTGGCTGAGACGTTCTTGCAGCGAGAGAAGCAGCCCGTTGTAGCTGACGGTCCCGCCCGATTCAAACTGATCGACGTAGCCGAGGAATTGGCCTTCCCGCGGGTTCCGCAGGTAAGCAAGGCGGCGCTGATTCGTATTCGTTGTCGAGTTGCAGGCTGTGGTTACGCCAGCCGGGCAAGTGAGCGGGCCTGGCACGAGCACTGCCGGGTTGAGCTGTTCGCTCACCCAGAGGTGCGCGGTTTCGCTGCCCACGTACGTTGCCGAAACCAGCCAGCTACTTCCAATCTGCCGCTGAAGACCGAGGTTCCACGAATAAACCGTCGTGGCCTTGGCGTCCGGTTGCTCCGCGACGAAGGAGCCGAACTGCACGAACGGCGCGTTGGAGTCAAAGCTGCCTGGGAATGGGTTCCCTCCCGCGACAGTGGAAAAGGGATCGGCGAAATTGAGCGGGCCCGGAGGCTGAACCGTGTTCCCAAACGGTGGTGCTGTGGCGGGTGTGGACATGATCATGAGGTTCGGAAAATCATACGACATGCCGAACGAAGCTCGGATTGACGTCCTGCCGTCGCCTCTCGGATCGAACGCCAGTCCCATTCTCGGCGCGAATTGGTTGTATCGGTTCTGAACGCCCGTCTTGCCCGTGAACCCGGGGTCGCCTGCATAGAGAAGACCGGCCGGAGCATTCTTGAACACCGTGCTGCGAACGCCTTGATTGAATCGGTCAAAACTGAAGTTATACACTGCGCCGTTATTGAGCCCCTGGGGCAGGAATGGCTCCCACCGCAAGCCCACGTTAGCTGTGAGCCGCCGGGAGACCTTCCAGGTGTCCTGCCCATACAGCCCGTAATACCACTTGTACGTGAAGACCGTGTTCGGCAAGCCTTGTGTCAAAGTACCCAACCGGCCTAGCAGAAAGTCCGACATACCGGCGCCCGAGGCGACTCCGTTGAATCCGAAGGCAGCGGCGGAAAAGACGTTCGCTTTTTGACTGTGCTGGTATTTGAAGGCCGAGAAGCCGAAGCCGAACTGATGCGAGCCTCGGACCAGGCTTACGTCGTCGGACAGTGTGTAGTATGTCGGGATGAAGGAGGCCTCGATGGCGGTACCCACACCGACGTTCGGTCCGCCCGTGACTGTAAGCACCGTTTGGTGCGGCACGAAGCAGTAGATCTTTACACCGATGTCACAACCCGAAAAGTAATCGTCATTGTAGCGGTGAACCGCCACTCGATTCGCCGCCAGGCGAAACGTGTTCACCGTGGTGGGCGTCAAAACGTAGGTATGGCCAATCGCGGCCGACTGCGCCAGATTATCGAGGCCGCCCTGGACCGTGTCCAATATGTTCTTTGACAGAGAGAACGCTGGAGGCAACAAATAGGTCGTGGCCATGTACCGGCCGAATAGTGTCTGCTTCTGGCTAATCGTGTAGTCCACGCGGCCGAGACCCTGAGCCTCATTGATCTTCGTCACTGGTCCAAAAGAAACTTGGCCGCACGGGCCAACGGCATCCGGGAACTTCTTCACGATGGCCAATGCCTGAGGACTGAACTGGCTCACCGGAATCTGATTATTGGGATAATTAGCGCCCGTGCCCGGGTCTCTCAGTTGAGGGAAGTTGCAGCCGCTGAAGTCTCCCGCGAGCATGCGGGTAGTCGGAACGAAACCAGGCCGGTCGGCTGGGTCCGACCGGGTTTTGGTTCCCTGATAGCCCGCGAAAAAGAAAAACTTGTCTTTGACGATCGGCCCGCCTATGGTGCCGCCGTACTGATTTCTCTTCAGCGTGTCGCGCCGGGGAGCGAAAAAGTTCCGGGCGTTCATCTTGCCATTACGAAAGAACTCAAACAAGTCGCCATGGAAGGCATTCGTGCCCGACTTGACGACCACGTTGACCGCCGCCGCCGAGTGCAAGCCGTTCTGCGCCGTGAGCGTGCTGGTCTCGACTTTGAACTCCTGCAATGCATCCGGGAATGGAAAAGGAAGATTCACCGCGTCAAACGGGTTGTTATGAAGCGCCCCATCTAGAAAGTAAGTAACTCCATTGAGCTGCCCACCGGCGACGGAGAAGTTCAGACCGCCCGGGAAACCCGCGGTGCCGGCCCTTCCCGCCGGAATCACGGCGCCGGCCAACCCAATCAGTTCGACTGCGTTGCGCCCGTTGAGCGGCAGTTCCAAAATACGCTGGTTTTCGATGACGCCTCCGACGCTCGTGGTCTGAGTTTCGACGGGGGAGGCGTTGGCTTCCACCTGAATCTGCTCGCTCACCGCGCCAACCTGCAGCGAGATATTAATGGTCGGATTGGTGGCCACTTGAAGCACGATGCCCGTCTGCACATAGGTCGTGAATCCGGCCCTGCTGACCTCGAGGCGATAAGGTCCAATCGGCAGGTTGGACAGGACGTAGGTCCCGTCCTCGCTGCTGGTCACGGTGCGGATCGCGCCCGTGTCGGTCTGAGTGGCTTTCACCTCGGCGCCGCCGATCGCGGCGCGGGTGGCGTCCTGCACAACACCTTGGATCTGAGACGTGCCTTGCGCCCAAAGGGAAATGCTGCTCAAGGCGAGAACAATAACGAGACACGCAAGTTTCATTCTGGAGACCCCTCTCACTATCGCGGCTCCTTCCACGACCTTTTCGCTGCATGTATTCCTTTTCCGGTCGAAGACTGTAACACCGTTTTCCGCAAAGTGCGATCCGTGAGGCGGCGCGGAGGTTGGAATCGGAAGCTTTCTGGTAAACTATCTCGGTCAGCCCGATATCGCGGGCTTCACGCGTTCTTCCTGCCCGTGATCTGCTACTTGTACGTCTTGTTCTACGGACTCAGAGGCTCAACGCCGAATAGCGAACGGTACGCAAACGACCCCGGAAACGCATGAAGGAGGATGGGCAATGCTACTCGCCGGTGACATTGGTGGGACAAAAACAGACCTCGCGATCTTTTCGCACCAAGCCGGGCCGAATTCACCGCTCGTTCAAGGTGAGCTGCATAGCGCCGATTATCCAAGTCTACAGGCGCTGGTGACAGAGTTTCTTAAGAAGGTACAGATGCCCGTCGAGAGAGCCTGTTTTGATGTTGCCGGACCGGTCATCGACGGGCACGTGAAGATCACGAACCTGCCCTGGGTCATGGATGAAGCTTCACTTGCGAAAGATCTCAATCTCAAATCCGTCCGTCTGATGAACGACCTGGAAGCAGTCGCCCGGGCGATCCCGCTTCTACGCCCGAGCGATGTGAACACATTGAATGCCGGACAACCGGTTCCGAAGGGCGCCATCGCTGTCGTGGCGCCGGGGACTGGCCTGGGCGAATCATTTCTGACTTGGGATGGATCGAAGTATGTTTCTCACTGCTCCGAAGGCGGGCACGCAGATTTTGCCCCGACCGATGAGCGACAGATCGGCCTGCTCCGATACATGCTTGCGCGCTTCGATCACGTAGGTATCGAGCGGGTCTGTTCAGGAATTGGGATTCCGAACATTTATGAATACCTGCGTGACATCGAACACATGCCGGAGAGTCCCAAAATCGCTCAGTTGATCGCCGTCTCGAAAGATCGAACTGCTGCCATCGTTGAGTCCGCCGTGAACCCGGAAAATCCCAGCAAATTATGCGGGGCCACCGTGGACATGTTCATTTCGATTCTGGCGAGTGAGGCGGCCAATCTGGCATTGAAGGTCCTGGCGACCGGCGGCATTTACCTGGCGGGCGGCGTCCCTCTGCACATGCTGAGAGTGCTCGAAGGACCAGGCTTCATGGAATCTTTTAAGCGGAAGGGACGTTTCGTTGAGCTAATGAAACATATTCCGGTTCACATTATCCTCATTCGCGCTGCATTGGTTGGAGCTGCCGCATACGGGCTGGAGAGTTTTAAGGAGGAATCATAACGATGGACCGCGTGGGCGAAGAACTTCGCATCATTTACGTGGCTAGACACGGTGAAACGGCCTGGAGTCTAACCGGCCAGCACACAATAAAGCGCTCTTGAAGCGAAAGGAGCAGGAGCATGGCCGCACGCATCCAACCCAACATGAAACACACGGCGGTCAAGCGCCAGGCGTGGAAAGCGCTCGAGTCGCACTATAAAAAGGTCTCAACGCTCGATTTGCGACGGCTTTTCGCAGAAGATCCGACGCGCGGTGACCGGATGGCGGTCGAGGCGGTAGGCCTCTACCTGGACTACTCCAAGAATCGCGTGACTGACGATACCCTCAAGCTCCTGCTTCAGCTAGCCGAGGAGTCCGGCCTGCCGGCGCGAATCGACGCGATGTTTCGCGGGGAGAAGATCAATGTCACCGAGAAGCGAGCGGTGTTGCATGTGGCGCTACGCGCCCCGAAAGGAGCGTCCATTGTCGTAGATGGAGAAGATGTGGTGCCGAAAGTCCATGCGGTGCTCGACAAGATGGCTGATTTCTCAGACCGCGTGCGGAGCGGGGCGTGGAAAGGTCATACCGGAAAACGCATTCGCAACGTCGTTAACATCGGGATTGGTGGCTCTGATCTCGGGCCGGTGATGGCCTACGAGGCGCTCAAAGCGTACAGCGAGCGGGCCATGACGTTCCGGTTTGTTTCCAATATTGATGGCACCGACTTCGCTGAAGCAGTGCGTGATCTCGACCCGTCAGAGACGCTCTTCATCGTCTCTTCGAAAACCTTCACAACTCTGGAGACAATGACCAATGCTCACACCGCGCGCACCTGGTCGCTCGCCCGGCTCGGCGGTGATCAAGAGTCCGTCGCGAAGCATTTTGTCGCCGTCTCGACGAATGCGGCGGAAGTATCGAAGTTCGGCATTGATACCGCCAATATGTTCGAGTTCTGGGATTGGGTCGGCGGTCGCTACTCCATGGATTCGGCGATCGGCCTCTCGACGATGGTCGCCATTGGCCCGGATCACTTCCGCGCCATGCTGGACGGGTTCCACCAGATGGATGAGCATTTTCGCACCACACCCTTTGGATGTAACCTGCCTGTGCTGATGGGTCTGCTTTCGGTTTGGCATAACGACTTTTTCGGCGCGCAAACTGTTGCCGTCTTGCCCTATGAACAGTACCTGAAGCGATTCCCGGCGTATCTGCAGCAGTTGACGATGGAGAGCAACGGCAAGCATGTCACGCTGGATGGAACCGTGGTCACTCGCCAAACTGGCCCCATCTACTGGGGAGAGCCGGGAACGAATGGGCAGCACTCGTTCTATCAGTTGATACATCAAGGTACCCGGCTGATCCCTTGCGACTTCATCGCATTCGCGAAACCACTCCATCCGCTCGGTCGCCATCACGACATGCTCCTGGCCAATGTGTTCGCTCAGACCGAGGCCCTGGCTTTCGGCAAGACGCCCGACGAAGTGAAGGCGGAAGGCACACCGGATTGGCTCGTGCCGCACCGAGTCTTCGAAGGTAATCGGCCATCGAACACGATTCTGGCCGAGCGGCTCACGCCGGAAACCCTGGGCAAACTCGTGGCTCTTTACGAGCACTCCGTCTTCACCCAGGGCACGATCTGGAACATTGATTCGTTTGACCAATGGGGTGTCGAACTCGGCAAGGTACTGGCGCAACGCATCATTCCGGAACTTGAGAGCAAGGCAGAGCCCAAGCTGGACCATGACAGCTCGACCAACAGCCTGATCCGTCGCTACCGAAAGATGAAGGAGCATTATGAAGACAATCGGCTATGACAAACCGCTTTACATGGATGAAGCGACCGCCCCGTTGGCAGTTGCTGCCGGAGCGAACGTGCCCGTTTCCGGACCGGCGATCTTTGCCGCAGGCATAGGTGTGTGGGCCGCCCTGCAGCGGTTGCGCAGCGCGATCAACTTGCGGCCCGCACTAACTCTGCGAAGTCGATAACGATTTCTTTGGAAGAAGGAGAGCTTATGCAACTTGGAATGATAGGGCTCGGCAGGATGGGCGCCAACATGGTGCGGCGCCTGATTCGGAATGGCCACAAATGCGTGGTCTTCGACAGATCGGCGAAAGTGGTGAGCCAGTTAGTCGAGGAAAAGGCGGTGGGAGCAGCCTCGCTTGCAGACCTCGTCAAGAAGCTCGAGAAGCCGCGGGCCGTTTGGCTGATGGTTCCCGCAGCAGTCGTGGACGAGACCATTGTCGGACTTCTACCCCAACTCGACGCGGGTGACGTCCTCATCGACGGCGGGAATTCTTATTATGTGGACGACATCCGACGCGCAAAGGAACTGGCACCGAAGCGTATCCACTATGTGGACGTAGGCACGAGCGGCGGTGTATGGGGCCTGGAACGCGGTTACTGCATGATGATTGGCGGTGAAAAGGACGGGGTCAAACGGCTGGACCCAATCTTCTCAACGCTGGCGCCGGGTGTGGGCGGCATACCGCATACGCCGGGACGCGAGAAGCCTGACGGGACCTCCGCTCTAGGCTACCTGCACTGCGGTCCAAGCGGCGCCGGCCATTTCGTGAAGATGGTACACAACGGAATCGAGTACGGAATCATGGCCGCTTATGCTGAGGGGCTAAGCGTGCTGCGTTCCGCCAATGTCGGCAAGCAACAGCATGGAATTGACGCCGAGACCACGCCCTTGCGCAATCCCGAGCATTATCAGTACGACCTCGATCTGTCCGACATTGCGGAGGTGTGGCGGCGCGGCAGTGTGATCGCATCCTGGTTGCTTGATCTCACGGCCGCAGCTTTGCACGAGGACCCCACTCTTTCGAATTTCGCAGGACGTGTATCGGACTCGGGCGAAGGCCGCTGGACGATCAAGGCCGCAATCGATGAGGCGGTGCCGGTTCCTGTTCTGACCTCAGCTCTGTTCGAGCGATTCGAGTCACGGGGCGAAGCGGAGTTTGCGGACAAACTCTTGTCCGCCATGCGGTATCAATTCGGTGGACACCTGGAGAAAGCGGCCGAGAACGTCATAGGCTGAAGGGACATAGATACGAAAGCCACCTGCAACAAGACGAGAGTATGACAAGGAGATGCCGATGAGCGTCGCGCAAGCTATTAACTCTTTGACCGACTCGAAACTGGATCAACTGTGCGTCAACACCATTCGCACGCTCTCAATTGATGCAGTGCAGCAGGCCAAGTCCGGACACCCGGGCACGCCGATGGCACTCGCACCGCTGATCTATACAATATGGAATCGGGTCCTCCGGTTCGATCCGCAGGATCCGATCTGGCCCAATCGTGATCGCTTCGTACTGTCCAACGGCCATGCTTCGATGTTGCTCTGGTCGGCGCTCCATCTCAGCGGCACACGGGCAGTGAACGCCGGCTATGAAACGCTGGGACAGCAGTCGGTGACGCTCGATGACATCCGGCGGTTCCGCCAACTCGACAGCAAGGCGCCCGGTCACCCCGAGTACCACTGGGTGTCGGGCGTCGAGACGACGACGGGTCCACTGGGACAAGGAGTCGCCACAAGCGTTGGCATGGCGATCGCGGAGAAGTGGCTGGCAAGTCAATACAACCGGCCGGGCTTCGAGATCTTCGACTACAACATTTATGCCATTTGTGGTGATGGCTGCCTGATGGAGGGCGTGGCGTCGGAAGCAGCGTCGCTGGCCGGCCACCTGGGTCTCGACAATCTCTGCTGGGTTTACGACAACAACCACATCACGATTGAGGGGAGCACCCGCCTCGCGTTCAGTGAGGACGTCGCGGCACGGTTTCTGGCATATGGATGGAACGTGCTGAGAGTCGGCGACGCCAACGACATCGATCGCATCGAGCACGCGCTAGACATCTTCCGAAAGACGAAGGGGCGCCCCACGTTCATTGTTCTGGACACCCACATCGGGTACGGCTCGCCGCACAAGCAGGACACTGCCGCGGCTCATGGTGAGCCGCTCGGCGATGAAGAGGTGCGGCTCACGAAACGCAGCTACGGGTGGCCTGAAGAGGAAAAATTTCTTGTGCCGGATGGCGTCTATGATCACTTCGTGGCCGGCATTGGCGCACGAGGCGCAAGTCTACGGCGTGAATGGATGGGACTGGTCGAATCCTATCGATCGCAGTATCCCCGGCTGGCAAACGAAATCGAACTGATGCAGCGACGGGAACTCCCCCCGGGGTGGGATCGTGACCTTCCTGTCTTCCCAACCGACGCCAAGGGCATTGCCGGGCGAGACGCCTCGGGCAAGGTTCTAAATCTCCTCGCACAAAACATTCCATGGCTTCTCGGTGGATCCGCGGATCTCGGGCCATCGAACAAGACGACGCTGACGTTCACCGGCGCAGGAGATTTCCAAGCGGACAGCCCGGGCAAGAACCTGCATTTCGGTATTCGCGAGCATGCGATGGCCGCGATTGTCAACGGACTCTCGTTGTCCAAAATTCGGGCCTTCGGCGCAACGTTCTTCATCTTCAGCGACTACGCGCGACCTGCAATCCGGCTCGCCGCGCTCATGGAACTGCCCGCGATTTTCGTGTTTACGCACGATGCGATGGGAGACGGAGAAGACGGCCCTACCCACCAACCGGTCGAGCATCTGGCATCCTTGCGTGCGATACCCGGGCTGATCACGTTGCGCCCCGGCGATGCCAACGAAGTCGTCGAGGCTTACCGTTACGTGATGCAGTTACGCCACCAGCCTGCGGCGCTGGTGTTGTCACGCCAGCCGCTACCAACTCTCGATCGCCGCAAGTACGCGCCAGCCTCCGGCGTCGCGCACGGCGCCTACGTGCTCGCCGATACTGCTGGCGGAAATCCCGAAGTGATCATCATCGCCTCGGGCAGCGAAGTCAGTCTGGCGGTTGAGGCCCATGAGAAGCTGCTTGCCGAAGGCATTCTTTCGCGGGTGGTGTCGATGCCGTCCTGGGAGATTTTCGACCACCAGGCACAGGAGTATCGTGAGAGCGTTCTCCCATCGAACGTGAAGGCGCGTGTTGCAGTGGAGCAGGCCTCCACCTTTGGGTGGGAACGATACGTTGGTTCCTCAGGTCAGATCATCGGCATGAAGACGTTCGGGGCTTCGGCGCCACTCAAAGAATTGCAGCGGAAGTTCGGGTTCGAACCGGACCATGTGATCGCGGCCGCCAAGAAGCAACTGGGCAGGTTTTAATCCGGATGAAAGGAATTTCTATGACTCGGGAAGTTTCCGCAAATTCCGCCAAGCTCACCATTTCTTCCCGGCCCCTCTCCCCGGAAGAACTCCGCAAAATGAATGATTACTGGCGTGCGGCGAATTATCTCTCCGTCGGACAGATTTACCTGTACGCCAATCCCCTACTGCGCGAGCCGCTGAAACTCGAGCATGTCAAACCCCGCCTGCTGGGACACTGGGGAACAACTCCCGGACTGAATTTCATCTATGTCCATTGCAATCGGGTGATCAAGAAATTCGATCTGAATATGATTTATATCTGCGGGCCGGGGCACGGAGGTCCGGGTATGGTGGCGAATACCTACCTGGAGGGCACCTACGGGGAGCTCTACTCACACATTCAGCAAAATGAAGAAGGCCTGAGAAAACTCTTTAAGCAATTCTCATTTCCTGGGGGAATCCCCAGTCATGCAGCCCCGGAAACCCCAGGCTCTATCCATGAAGGGGGAGAACTGGGTTATGCGCTGGTGCACGCCTACGGCGCAGTCTTTGACAACCCTGACCTTGTAGCCTGCTGCGTCGTTGGTGACGGCGAGAGCGAGACGGGGCCGCTCGCCGCCAGTTGGCATTCCAACAAGTTTCTGAATCCTGCGCGCGACGGGGCCGTGCTTCCTATCCTTCATCTGAACGGCTACAAAATCGCGAATCCGACCGTTCTTGGACGTCTCAGCGATGACCAATTGATGCACCTCTTCACCGGATACGGTTACAAACCCTATTTTGTCGAAGGGCACGAACCGGAAGCCATGCATCAACTGATGGCGGCGACCCTCGATACGGTGGTCAAAGAGATTCGCGCGATTCAGGGAGAGGCCCGCGCCAAAGGATCGGCTACACTTCCCACCTGGCCCATGATCATTCTGCGCAGCCCGAAAGGCTGGACGGGGCCGAAATTCGTGGACGGCAAACCCGTCGAAGGGACGTGGCGCGCGCACCAGGTGCCGGTGGACGATCTCGAGCGCCATCCGGAACGCCTGACGATTCTCGAAAACTGGCTGAAGAGCTACCAGCCCGAAACGTTGTTCGACGACAGCGGGAGACTGATTCCGGAATTGGCGGAACTGGCGCCCACCGGCGATCGGCGCATGGGCGCGAATCCCCACGCCAACGGTGGCCTGCTGCTGAAGGAACTCGTGATGCCCGACTTCCGAACCTACGCCATACCGATCGCAAAGCCAGGCACAGAAACAGCGGAATCCACCAGAGCTCTGGGCGCCTTTTTGCGCGACGTGATGAAACTGAACCAGGAAGCCGGGAACTTCCGGGTGTTTGGGCCCGACGAGACCGCGTCCAATCGGCTCGATGCTTTATATCAGGTGACGGATAAAGAATGGATGGAACCGTTGTTACCTACGGATGATCACCTGTCGCCAGATGGGCGTGTCATGGAAGTCTTGAGTGAGCACATGTGCCAGGGCTGGCTGGAAGGTTATCTGCTGACCGGACGCCATGGTTTCTTCTCCTGCTACGAAGGCTTCATTCATATCGTCGACTCGATGTTCAATCAACATGCGAAATGGCTCAAGGTGACGCGCCACATCCCTTGGCGGCGGCCCATCTCGTCGCTCAATTATCTTTTGAGCTCTCACGTCTGGCGCCAGGACCATAACGGCTTCAGCCACCAGGACCCCGGCTTCATTGATCACGTCATGAACAAGAAAGCGGATACTGTCCGCGTCTACCTGCCGCCCGATGCGAACTGTTTGCTCTCGGTGGCGGACCACTGCTTGCGCAGCCGCCACTATGTGAACGTGATCGTGGCCGGCAAGCAGCCGGAATTGCAGTGGCTGGATATGGACGCGGCCATCGAGCATTGCACTGAGGGGATCGGTATCTGGTCCTGGGCCAGCACTGACCAAGTCGGCGAGCCGGATGTGGTGATGGCCTGCGCCGGCGATGTCCCCACACTGGAGACCCTGGCTGCGGTCGACCTGCTCCGTCAGCATTTTCCCGATCTCAAGATTCGAGTCATCAACGTCGTGGATCTGATGACACTGCAGCCTTCGAGCGAGCACCCTCACGGTCTCCCGGATCATGATTTCGATTCGATGTTCGGCACGGACAAGCCGATCATCTTCGCCTATCACGGCTACCCCTGGCTGATTCACCGGCTGACTTATCGCCGTGCCGGCCACAATAATTTACACGTCCGCGGCTACAAGGAAGAGGGTACCACTACGACCCCATTTGACATGACGGTGATGAATGACCTTGACCGCTACCATCTCGCGGGCGACGTGGTGGATCGCCTCCCGGGATTGCAGCGCGTGGGCGCCCACTTCAAGCAGTTCCTGCGGAACAAGCTCGTGGAGCACAAACAGTACGTGCACGAGCATGGCGATGATTTGCCGGAAGTGAAGAACTGGACCTGGCCATACTGATGAGCGGCTGCGCACGAGCGGAGCGAGTGTGAGCCCGACAGGGCGAAACCATCAAGTAAATGCAAGCGCGATAGCGCGCAGCCATCGGAAAGATGAGCGGCTGCGAATGCAAGCGCGATAGCGCGCAGCCATCAGAAGATGAAGATCCTCGTACTCAATTCGGGTTCCAGCAGTCAGAAGACTTGCATCTACGAGATTGGCGAGACTCTCCCGGAGGATCCGCCAGCCTGTTTGTGCGAGGGCAAGATTGAGTGGGACGGTGATGTCGCGGCGACGGTCGTGAAGGACGCACACGGCGTCGTGCAACAAGATCGGGTCCAAGTCTCGACGCGTGCGCAAGCGGTGGAGCATTTGCTGGCTAGCGTCTTGCCGCTCCACAGAGTCGACGTCGTGGGACATCGCATCGTTCATGGCGGACCGCATTTTGAAGAACCGGTGCGGATCACACCTGAAGTGAAGTCGGCGATCGCCAGCGCCTCGGCGTTCGCGCCGCTCCACAATCAAGCCGAACTGGAAGGAATGGAACTCGTCGAGAAGCTGCTGGGCTCGATCCCTCAGGTAGCCGTCTTTGATACTGGATTCCATCGGAAAATGCCGCCGGCTGCCGCGATCTATCCAGGGCCCTATGAATGGTTCGAAGGCGGCATTCGCCGCTACGGGTTCCACGGCATCAATCATCAATATTGCGCGGCGCGCGCCGCCCGATTGCTGCGCCGCGACTTGAAGTCGCTCAGGCTGGTGACCTGCCATCTGGGGAACGGTTGCTCTCTCGCAGCGATTTGGGAAGGCCTCAGCATCGACACGACGATGGGGTTCACTCCGCTCGAAGGTCTGATGATGGGAACGCGCTCGGGTTCTGTAGATCCGGGAATCCTAACCTACCTTATGCGTCAAGGTCAGCTTCAGGGCCAGGAAATCGATGCAGTGCTGAACCAAGAGTCTGGGTTGCTCGGGATCTCGGGTTTATCGGGCGACATGCGCGAAGTTCTGGCTGCCATGAAGGAAGGCCATTCGCGTGCCAAGCTAGCGTTCGACATATATGTGCATCGTCTACAAGCGGGCATCGGCGCCATGGTCGCCGTGTTGGGAGGAATTGATGCGCTCGTGTTCAGCGCGGGGGTTGGAGAGAACTCGCGTGAAGTGCGGGCTGCGACTTGCAGCCAATTGGAATTTCTTGGCCTCAAACTCGATCGGGCCACCAATGCGCAACCTTCTCCTGACGAGGACGTCGCGACTGTGGATTCGCGGGTCCGTATCCTGGTGATTCGGGCCCAAGAAGATTGGGCCATTGCGGGAGAATGCTGGAAGCTCACGCATGTTGACGTGGCCGCGCACTCGCCGTCGTAATCGCACAATGTTCTTCATGTCTCACCTCTGCTTTGGACATCACAAATCGATCAAGCCGCTCCGCAGGCCGCGAGTGACCGCCTCCGTCCGGGACGCGGCGCCGAGCTTCCCCAATATCGAACGGATATGAAATTTGATCGTGTGTTCGGAGATGTTCAGGCGCGCCGCGATTTCCTTGTTGCCTGAGCCCTCCGCAAGCAGGCGGAGAACCTCGCCTTCGCGAGGCGTAAGGGGTTCCGCAAGAGGATCATCTTCGGATCGTTGCGGCATCAACGCACTATCGAAGACCAGGAAACCGGCTGCAACGGATTTGATCGCCTGGACAATCTGCTCAGATGAGATATCCGTCTGGAGGATCATCCCTCCGGCCCTCGAATGCAAAATACGGTTGAATATTCCCGAGTCAGGCTCAGAACACAATATAACGACCGGGATGAGATCCAGGAATTCGAACAGCCAGTCACGAAGTATGGTGGACTCGGTTTGCGATTCCCAGTCAATCACGGCCAAGTCCCCTGAAGTCTCCGCCATCAGAGATCTCAGAAACGGAAAAGCGGCCGCAGAGCCCGCGACGCGAATAGAGCGCTCGCCGCGGATTGCGCGCAAAATCCGATCCAGGCGCTCGGCTGATGGCGCCATGATCCACACATCCACCATACGACTAGCCCACCGGACGTTCACCGACTCGGATTGCTATTTGAATGCTTTGCCCACCACGAATAACCCGGGCCTGAACTTCCTGACCGGCGCCTTTCCGGCGCAGTTCTTCATGGACATCTTCCAGGTCTTCGAAAGAACGGCCATCTATATTGACAAGGATATCGCCGAGCAGTGCTCCTGCCACATCTGCGGGCCCTCGTGACTCGACGTGCATGACCAACAAACCTGCGGTTGCATCCACGCCTGCTTTCTTCTGAAGTGATCCGGGGATCTCAACGGGCTGCATCACCAAGCCGATGTACGGCTGAGCCACGTGGCCTTTGGCAGCGATTTCCTCCGCAATTCGGGTGAGTGTGGACGAAGGTATCGTGATGAATTTTCCGCGAATGAGGCCGCTCGTGTTCAGTCCTAGAATGTTGCCGCCGGCGCCAACGAGGGCACCGCCCGAAAAGCCTGGATACAAGTTCAGGTCGGGACGGATGAACTGGTCGATGCGCGTTCGGGCAACCTGCCACTCGCCCATGAGTCCGCTGATGATTCCGCTGCTCGCGACGACGTTGCCCCGCCGCGTCCGCGCAACCGCCACCGTGAGCTCACCGACCGAGAGCGATGTGGCATTTCCAAATTGCGCAGGCTGCGCTTCGATCTTCTCATCGAGTTTTAAGATAGCGAGGTCTGTCCCGCGATCCCTCCCGGCCAGCTTCGCCGCGAGGGACTTGCCGGGGCCAACAATCACCATGAGATTGGTGTCGTGACGGATCGAGTGCGCTGCCGTGAGGATCGAATCGGCGCGCCAGACGATACCGCTGGACGTGTGCCCCGACCGTCCATCGACCGCCACAACGGACTTAGCCGCCTGCTCAACTGCCTGTGATATCTCCTTTGAAAGCTCTAACCACGTACCTGCCATTTGATTGTCTCCTATGGCTAGAGTGCCTGAAGTCTACTCGTGCACGCATCAGCCATATGGTCAGGTAGCAATCAAGAGCAGCCCCCTCAAACACTCGATAGCGAACCATTGCCGGCGTGGAACGAAGGGTGTGGGCGAAGCCATCGTGCGGCGCCTCGCCGCCGGAGGCGCAATGGTCGCGACCACGGCACGCTCACCACGGCCGGAAAGCCAGGTGGTGAAGTTGTTTGTCCAGGCCGAGGCTATTTGAGCGTAGGGCCTTTCCAAAGACTTCCCCTGAGCGCCTCCTCGTAGTCGATGCCGTGGTTCTCGAGCAAGGTGCCAACCGCCGACTCCTGGGCAATCACAGCCTTTGCATAGTTCACGCGCAACTGGATCTCCGCTGCTTGAGCGCGCATCAGGTCGACTTGCTTCTGATTGACGTTGTCCAGAGTTGAGATGCCCAAAGTCCACCGGTCCTGCTCGGCATCCGCTGTCTCTTGACTCGCCGCCACGGCCCTGTGGGCTGCCTCCACCTGCGATCGGCTTTGAGTCAAAATCGCTATTGCGGTCCGAACCTCGATACCCACGTTAGCCTTTGTCTGCTCCAGGGTCACCTCTCCCTGCTGCCGCTCGAGGCGGGCCCGCAGATTGTCCGCCTGAGCGGCTCGGTTCTTTATGGAAAAAGTCAAAGAGAATCCCAACCCATACTCGGGATATGCATATCGGAACATTTGCCGAAACACATCGCTCGTGCCCGTCGCCAGTGTGTAGGTATTGGCCTGGCCGTAGACGCTGAGTGTGGGGCGCAGGGCACTGCGCGTGAAAGTTTCCGCAATCCGCTCGTTTTCCAGTGCAAGTTCCGCTCGACGTATCGCAGGCTTATGCATGGCTGTCCTCAGCACCTCGTCGAGAGGTGGGATCGGCGTCTCGATTATTCGCTCGAGTGCATCGGTGGGCTCGAATGGGGCTGCGGCGATATCCGGGCCGATCATTTTCGTAATAAGACTTTTGAGCCGTACTTCCTGCAGTTGTGTATTCGTTTGGGCAACGATCAGGTCGCGCCGGGTCGTGGCGACCTGTGATTCTGCCGTGATTGAGTCGCTGGCCGCCAGTTTGCCAAGCTCAATCCGTTCCTGCGTGGATTGATAGATTGTTTCGGCCAGGGCCAGAGCCCGCTCTGCCACGCGTTGCCTTTCCCGCAAGGCAACAAAATCCAGGTACGTGTTCGCGGCAGTGGAAAGAGCATTGGCCAGGTCACCATGGAACGCTTCGTGCGCAATGCGCCGGTCATTCTCAGCTACGGCCACAAACCGTTGGGTGAAGGCTCGGCCGGCCCCGTTCAGCAAAGGGTGATAGACATCCAGGCTGAAAAAAGACGTGTAAGCCGGATTATAGAGAATGTGCGCTTGTGTCGTCGTCTGGCGCTGCACGTTGAAGGAGACGGAGTAACTGGTACCAAACGGGAGTTCTTGTTGCAGCCTGGTTTGGAGAACAGAGGATTGAGTAGCAACGTTGTAAGTTCCAGCCACGCGTGTGGAATTCAAGGGATCCACGACGCGATCCCAACTCATGTTGATCGACAGAGTAGGGTCAAATATTCCGCGCGGTCCGCCGAACACCTGCCTGGCTGAAGCGGAAATCGCCGTCCCGCCTGTCCCCCCGTTGGATACATTCGAGATGTTTCCTACGCCAGCGCCAATCGCTCCTGCAAACAGGGCGCCCGGTAGAGGTGCTGAAGGTACTCCGCGCGCCGCCTGGCCGGATCGCGCACGAAGCAGGTCTACCTGGGCGATCAGATAGTTGTATCGGGCAGCCTGTAGAGCCAGGCTGTTCTCAACAATCAGCTGCAGGTATTCAGATAGAGATAGTGCGAGCTTCCCTTGCTGTATATAGCGCAAGACTCTTGGTCCGTTGCTGGGGTCGACCGGCTGAAGAGGAACCGGACGGTAAGCATTCAACACTGTCGGGAAAACAGGTTTCCCGCGGCTCAACAGTTCGAGATCGATTGGACCGGCGGCCGGCGCGTTGTTGGCAGGCTGCGCCACGAGGGGCGCGGAAACATTAGCTACAAAGAAGCACAAAAAGCCCAGGAAAGCGCGCAGCGTCTTGTGCCTCATCGGACCATTTGTTGCTATTCGGTCTTGCACCATCACTTTGACTCGGCGTTGGACCTTTGATACGCCTGGAATGGAGGCGACGGGTGCCTCGTGATTTCGCCTGTGAGCGCATCGCGGAGTTCGATTCCGTTTTCTTTAAGCGTTCCCCCGGTTGCGCGATGCATGTCGACCAGCGCCTTGGCATATGTCACGGACGAGGTAATCTGCGCCTGGCGAGCCGCAGCGAGGTCCCGCTGGCGCAAGATGACGTTGTAAGTTGTGGACACTCCCGACTCGAGCCTCGCTCGCTCTCCGTCCAGCACGCGACTCGCAAGCTTCACCGCCTCATTGGCGGCTTGGACCTGCGCCTTCCCTTGCGTCAGGCTGACCATCGCCTCGCGCACTTCCAACTCAACCTGCTGCTTCAGCCGTTGTGCGCTTACTTCAAGCTGCTGTTGTTCGAGACGCGCACGCAAATTGTCGGCCTGTGCAGCCCGATTTCGAAGTGGAATCACCAGGCTCAGGCCGCTGGCATATTCCGGGTATTGTGCCGAGAAACCCTGGTACAGCGACTTACCGGCTCCTCCTGTCAAATTCGAGTTGTCACCGGCGAGTCCCGCGCCCGCGTAGAGGCTGAAGACGTGGACACTCGGCAGGAGAGCGTCGCGTGTGAAACGTGCACTGACGTCCTGGTTGGCGAGATCCTGCTGCGCGATCCGCAATTCAGGCCGTTCCTCGAGAGCAGCCGCAAGCACCGTGTTCAGTTCCGGCACGTCTCTTTGGTTTGGCTCGGGCAGCTGGTCGATTGTGTCGACAGTAGCGGCATCCAACTCAGGATCAATTCGCTTGCTCAATAACTTTTTGAACTGAGCTTCCTGAAGCTGAAAGTCGGTTTGCGCAACAATCAGGTCGCGTTGGGCTGCTGCAACAGCGGATCCGGTAGATGCCAGTTCGATTGCAGCTACCGTCCCTACCTCCAATTTGCCCTTTGTGTCGTCGTCCAAACGTTGAGCAACTTCCAATGTCTGCTCCGCCGCGAGGATGGCTTCGTTCGCCGCCGCGAGATTCCAGTACGCATTCTCCACTTGAACGACTGTAGCTGTAACCTGCGCACGCAAGAGTTCGTCTGACGTCCGCATGTTGTTCGCAGCTACCATGATGAATCGCTTATTTGGCAGAACCCCGCGTCCGCTCAGCAGCGGCTGATTGATGCCTACCGTGAAACGGCTAATGACGGCAGGGTTATAGAGCAGGTATTGCTGTGTAGAGTTTTGCCGGATGCCATTCAGGTTGTACGTAAAGCTTGTTCCCGTCGGAAACAGTTGCGTATAACTGCTGCTGAATGCAGTTGAGGTCGTGTTCACCTGCGGCACGCCGGCCACCTGCAATGTATTCAGAGGTGACGAGGTGCGATCCAAACTGAAGTTTATCGTGACTGATGGATCAAAGGTGCCCACCTGTGGGATCTGTACAGCTCCACCGCCGCCGCTAATGCCTCCCGCGCTGCCGACGCCGCCAGCACCCTGGAACTGATTGACGCCGACACCCAAGGCACCCTGGGTTAAACCACTCGGCACAAGCGCTCCGGAGATGCCGCGCGCCGCTTGTCCGGAACTTGCGCGCAGGACGTCTGCTTCGGCGATCGGATGCAGAAAGCGCTGCACAGCGATGTCGAGATTGTTTTCGATGGCGAGCGCGAGGGT
>WNGD01003091.1_pt1 | contig 18493 bp, 18 predicted proteins | sample 5400671 | NCBI WGS metagenome assembly WNGD01 (sample SAMN13153369, study PRJNA577476) | soil metagenome | isolation source: 40 cm soil or saprolite under grassland replicate 2 | place: USA:California | collected 2016-06-15
GCACGACGTCACGGCGTTTCTCGATGGGCTCGCCGCGAAGGGGCTGGTGACGTATGGATCCTAAGCCACTGTGGCTCCTGGCGGAGCTGACCTACAAGTGTCCGCTCCAGTGCCCCTACTGCTCCAATCCGCTCGACTTCGCGGGCCCACGCTTCCGGCGCGAGCTCTCTACCGCGGAGTGGTGTCGCGTGTTTCGCGAAGCCAAGGCGTTGGGTGTCTTGCAGCTCGGGCTTTCGGGTGGCGAGCCGACGTTGCGCGCGGATCTCGAGGATCTGATCCGTGAAGCGTGCGGCCTCGGGCTCTATACCTCCCTCATCACATCTGCTTACCGCCTCACGAAGCAGCGTCTGGCGGCCCTGAGAGCGGCAGGCCTCGACCACGTGCAAATCAGCATTCAGGGGGCGGACGCCGAGCTCTCGGACGCGGTGGCCGGGACCACGTCCTATCGGGACAAGATCGCCGCCTACCAGTACACACGAGAGCTGGGCTTTCCGCTCACGGTCAATGTGGTCCTGCACCGCCGCAACCTGCACCAGGTCGAGGCGCTCATCCGCCTCGCCGAGTCGCTCGGCGCCGAGCGCATCGAGCTGGCCAACACGCAGTTCTACGGCTGGGCGTTGCACAACCGTGACGCGCTCATGCCGACCAAGGATCAGCTTGACGACGCATGGCGCGTGGTGCAACGAGAGCGCGCGCGACTCGGGACAGCGCTCGAGATCGTGTGGGTGCTCCCCGACTACCACGAGCAGTATCCGAAGCCATGCATGGGCGGCTGGGCGCGCGCGTACATGACCGTCACGCCCGCGGGGGAGGTCTGGCCGTGTCACGCGGCGGGCCGGATCACGACGCTCACGTTCGACAACGTGCGCGACCACCCGCTCGATTGGATCTGGGAGCACTCGGACGCGTTTACCCGCTTTCGGGGCGATGCCTGGATGCCCGAGCCGTGCCGGTCGTGCCCGCGCAAGACCCACGACTTCGGCGGTTGTCGCTGCCAGGCGTTCCTGGTGGCGGGTGACGCGGGCCTGACCGATCCCGTGTGCTCGTTGTCGCCGCACCGCCACCTGATCGACGCCGCGGTCGCCGCGGTGGAGAGCGCGGCGGGGGTCGTCGAGTGGACGTATCGCGCGGCGCCCGCGTCGCGCGCGCTCGCCCCGTTCCGAGACGGAACGGGGCTCGCTGCGAAAGGATGACCGCCGCCGCGATCGACGCCCGCGGCCTCGGCAAAGACTTCGGCGCGATCCGCGCGCTCGATCGGCTCGATCTCGAGGTCCGGGCGGGAGAGTTCTTCGGGTTGCTCGGGCCGAACGGCGCCGGGAAGACCACCACCGTTCACCTGCTCGCGACACTGCTGGCTCCCTCGCGCGGCGCGGCGCGCGTCGCGGGACGCGACGTCGTGCGGGAGGGCCTCGCCGTGCGGCGCAGCATCGGGCTCGTGTTCCAAGACACCACGCTCGATCGCGACCTGTCGATTGCGGAGAACCTGCGCTTCGCTGCGCGTCTGTGGAGCCTGCCGGACCGGGTCGCCCGGCCGCGGATCGACCTGCTGTTGCGCCAATTCGAGTTGCTCGATCGGCGGGACGACCCGGTCCGGACGCTCTCGGGCGGCCTCCGACGCGCGGTCGATATCGCCCGCGGGATCCTGCACGAGCCGCGCATCCTGTTTCTCGACGAGCCCACGGCCGGCCTCGACCCGCGCGCGCGCCGCTCGCTGTGGGAGCGGATCCGCGGCCTGCGTGCCGCGTCCGGCCTCACCGTGCTCCTGACCACCCACTACGTCGAGGAGGCCGAGCCGTGCGATCGCGTCGCCGTGTTGGACCAGGGGGAGCTCGCCGCCCTGGGGACGCCGGCCGAGCTCAAGCAAAGAGCGGGCGTCGGCTCACTCGAGGAGGTGTTCCTGGCACACACCGGCCATCGTCTGGCCGACGCGGACGGCGGGTGAATGCAGGCGATCTACGGAATCGTCGCACGGGAGTTCGTGCGGTTCTCGCGCCAGCGCGGCCGGGTGCTGGCCAGCATCGGGCGGCCGTTCGTGTGGCTGGTGTTCGCCGGGGCGGGCTTCGCGGCCGTGTTCGCAGGGCGAAACCAGATCGACTACCGCGTCTACATGGCGCCCGGTCTGCTCGGGATGGTCGTGATGTTCGGCTCGTTGCTTGCAGCCCTGTCCACGGTGACGGACCGCGAGGCCGGTGTCCTCCGCATGGTGCTGGTCGCCCCCATCCGGCGCAGTACGATCGCGTTCGGGAAAACTCTGGGCGCCGCCCTGCTCGGTACCGCTCAGGCGCTCGTGGTCGCGGGGCTGCTGCTGCCCGTCGTCCACCTCCGACCGACGCTCGCAGGGGCGCTGCTCGGGCTGGCCGCGGTCGTCCTGTTGGGGCTGGCGATGGGGGCGCTCGGGTTGGTGCTCGCGGCGAGCATCCGCTCGATCGAAAACTTCGCTGGCGTGATGAACTTCGTGATCTTCCCGATGCTGTTTCTGTCGGGCGCCTTGTACCCCGTGCGGCACCTCGGTGTCGCGCTGCGCGCCGCCGCCTACGCGAACCCGCTCGCGTACGGAGTGGACTTGCTGAAGCACGCACTACTCGGCGCGTGGGTGGAGGCGGGCTACGGCGGTGAGCTACCCGTGCCGCTCGACTGCACGGCACTCGCCGGGTTCGCGATCGTGGGTCTCGTCCTCGCCGCGTCACTCCTCGGCCGGGAGGGGGGCGTGACGCGCACGGCGTTTCGGGAGCGCCCTTAGGCCACGACCAGTCGGGTGATGATCGCGGTGATTACCAGTACGACGAGCGCTGCCGCAATGCTCGTGAGCAGTGTGACGGCGGCGGTTTTGTCGCGACCCACCTTCATGCAAGGCGAAAGTCCCAGCGCGAATAGCCGCACGCTATACAGTCCGACCAGCATCGCGAGCGGCTCGATTCTGGGAAAGAGCGCGAACGCGCCGGCGAGCCAGTACGGCGTACTTGCGTACGCCGCGACCTTGAGGGCCTGCACGCGGTTCCGCTGCCCCCCGACTGACCCTCCGATCACGTCGATCGCGATCGCCAGGGCATACACGCCGACGAGATTGAGCACGTACTCGAGGACGCCTGCCTGCACGGCCGTCCCGGCGTTCATCGGGATCGTCCCGAATGTCAAAAGGCTGCCGCGCTCCCCGAACACGACCCCGCCGATCGTCGCCGCGACGGGGCCGATGGCCGCCATGGGGACGAGATAGCGCAGGTAGATCGTCCCCGCGTTCGTGAACTCTCCGGCGATTGTGGCCCACTCCTGCGCCGGCTGGAGCAGCAGACGCTTGGCGCGGGCCAGCCAGCCCGGGAGCTTACGCGCGGCCCGTGGTTTGGCTGCCGCCGGCCTGGCGGTGGGCCGGGGCGGCGGCCCGGCTTTGGGCGAGGTCGGGCCCCGTGGCGGCGTGGGGCCGCGGGGAGGTGGGGTAGGACCGCGTGGGGGCGGCCCTCCGGGAGGGCGCGGCGGATTCGGTGGAGGCGGGGTGCGCATGAGCACAAAATACATAAACCGTTCTCCGACGCCACGACGCTACGCTACACGATGCCGCACGGCTCCGTACAACGTAGCGTCGTAGCGTCGTATGACCCAGATTCCGGCGATGCTCATCGACGTCCATGCTCACTTCTACCATGCCGCAACCCCTCGCGCCGATTGGCGCGAGCGCAACGCCGCCCGGCTCGCGGCGGGGCGGAAGATCGGGGTGACGATCCACGTCGCCTCGATCCTGGGAACCTGGGGCCGGACGTCGCCGATCTACTTCCCGTCGCCCCGCGACGTGGAGGACGGCAACAGCGCGCTGCTCGCCCTGGCGCGAGAGCATCCCGACCTGATCCGCGGCTACGTCACCGTGAACCCCAACTACATCTCCCAGGCGCAGGCCGAGATCGTCCGTTGCCTCGGCGCCGGGATGGTGGGGATCAAGCTCGCGGCGAGCCGTCGCGCGACCGACCCGCTGCTCGATCCGATTTGCGAGCTGGCGCGGGAACGCGGTGTTCCGGTGCTGCACCACGTATGGCAGCACCGCAGACGCGACTGGCCGGGGCAGGAAGCGTCAGACGGGCCAGAGCTCGTCGCCCTGGCCGCGCGCCACCCGCAAGTGCGATTCATTCTGGCGCACATCGGTGGAGGCGGTGACTGGGAACACTCGCTTGCTGCCGTGCGCGCCGCCCCCAATGTCTATGTGGATCTGTCGGGGAGCGGTGCGGACGGCGGCATGCTCGAAGCCTGCCTCGCCGCCGCCGGCGCCGAGCGGTTGCTCTGGGGCACGGATCTCACGATGGACACCGGCTGGGCCAAGCTGCGTTATCTCGAGCGCTTGCTTCCGCCCGGGGACCTGGAGCTCGTGCAGTGGAGAAACGCGGCGCGCGTCTTCCCGCGCGGCGCGTTCCCCGCCGACTGATGCGGATCGACGTGAACGCCTTCCTCGGGGCCTATCCCTACCGGCGGGTGCCCGGTACATCGCCCGACGGGCTGTTGCGCGCCATGGCGCGCGCCGGGATCGACGAAGCGTGGGTCAGTCATCTGCCGAGCCTGTTCTGGCGCCAGCCGATGGATGGGAACGCCTGGCTGTACGACACCGTGGCGCGCGAGCCGCGGCTCAAGCCCGTACCGGCCCTGCATCCGGGCCTCTCGGGCTGGGAGGGTGCGCTGGGCGAGGCGGCGGATCGCGGCGCCCCGGCAGGGCGGTGCGACCCGATGTACTACGGGCTGGATCCGGCCGGGCCCGAGATGCGCGTCCTCGCTGCGGCGTGCGGGGCCGCAAAGCTGCCCCTGATGATGGCCGTGCGCCTCGAGGATGGGCGCCAGCGCCATCCCAACGACCACGCCGTCGACCTTCCCGCGGCGGCCGTCCGAGCGTTGATTCGGAGCGACGAGGACCTGCGGCTATTGATTACGCACGCCGACCGCGGGTTCCTCGAAGAGGTGCATTTCGGATCGACTCCCGATGAAGCGGCGCGAGTCTGGTGGGATGTGAGCTGGATCTGGGGCCCCCCCGAGGATTACCTCGCGCTGCTGCTCGGCACGATCGGGGTCGACCGGTTCGTGTTCGGCACCGGGCAGCCGCTCCGGATTCCGGAGGCGAGCATGGCGAAGCTGGATCTGCTCGACCTGGCGCCCGAGCAGCGCGCCGCGATCGAGTCGGAAAACGCCCGCGGGGGATTGCTCCGCTGACCGCCGACCTCGCGTGGGGTGTGATTCCCGCCGTCCCGGTTCCGTTCCGCGGCCGGGAGCTGGCGGACGACGCGCAGCAGGGTTACGCCGCCTGGATGGCGGGGCATCAGGTCGCGGGCGTGGCCGTCTGGGCACACACGGGACGCGGGCCGCACCTGTCCCGTGATGTGCGACGTCGGGTGCTCGCGGCATGGCGGGCCGCGCTTCCCGAGAGCACGATCGTCGCGGGGGCGACGAGCCTCGAGATGGCGGCCGAGGCGAAAGCGGGCGGTGCGAACGCGCTGCTCGCCTTTCCCCGGGCGGACGATCCGGTCGGTTATCACAAGTCGCTTGGTCGTGAGCTCCCGGTGATCGCATTCTACCTGTACGAGGCCGCCGGCGGCGTCGCGTACGACAACCAGACCCTGCACGCCATCCTCGCGCTCCCCAGCGTGATCGGGATCAAGGTGGCGACGCTCGACTCGGTGGTGACATTTCAGCGGATCGCCGGGCTCATGCGGGCTCACCCGGACAAGCTGCTGATCACGGGGGAGGACCGCTTCTTCGGCTACTCGCTCACGATGGGAGCGGGTGCGGCGTTGATCGGTATGGGGGCGGTGCTCACCGACCTCCAGGTCGCGCTGATGGAGTCGTTCCGCTCGGGCGATTTCGGCAAGTTCGTGCGCCTGTCCGGGGTGTGCGATCGGTTCGCGAGCGTGACGTTCGTTCCCCCCATGGAGGGTTATATCCGACGGATGCTGTGGGCGCTCGCGGCCGACGGCGTGATCCCGGACGACGCGTGCGACGATCCCTGGGGCCCGAGCCTACCGCCGGCTGAGCGGGACGCCGTTCGCTCCGCGGTGCGCGAAGCGCGCGCGCCGCGCATCACCGCAGCGTGAGGCGCATCGCGCGGCGGACCTTCCTCGAATCCTGCGCCGCCGCGAGCACGGCGCTCGGCGGGTCTCCCTTGCTGAAGGGCTGGGTTCCGATGAGTAAGCAACGGCACGTGGTGGTGGTGGGGGCGGGGGCGTTCGGCGGCTGGACCGCTCTGCACCTGCTGCGGCGGGGCGCGCGCGTCACTCTGGTCGACGCGTGGGGGCCGGGCAACTCGCGCGCCAGCTCGGGCGGCGAGACCCGGGTGATCCGCGGGACCTACGGCTCCCGCGGGATCTACACACACCTGACGGCGCGCGCGCTCCAGCTGTGGAAAGAGCACGAGCGGCGCTGGCATCGGAAGCTGTACCACGCCATCGGCGTGCTGTGGCTCGTCGAGGGCGACGACGCGTACGAGAAGGCGGCGCTGCCCCTGCTCACGGAGGCCGGCCTGGCGTTTGAAGAGCTGTCGGGCGCGGAGACGGCGCGCCGTTACCCGCAGATCAACTGCGAGCGCGTGCGCTGGGCCATCTTCGAGAAAGATGGCGGCTACCTCACGGCGCGCAGGGCCTGCGCCGCCGTGCTCGAGGGCTTCCTCGCCGAAGGCGGCGAATACCGTCAGCTCGCGGCGGAGCCCGGCGCATCCCACGCGGGAGGTGAGCTGCGCGGCGTCACGCTGTCCGACGGCACCACCATCGTCGCCGATGCATTCGTCTTCGCCTGCGGCCCGTGGCTCGGGCGCCTGTTTCCGGAAGTCATCGGCGACCGGGTGCGCGCCACCCGCCAGGAGGTCTTTTTTTTCGGCACGCCCCCGGGGGACCAGCGGTTCACCGAGGAGGCCCTGCCAGTCTGGGCGGATCACGGTGCGCATTTCGTGTACGGGATTCCCGGCAACGAGTGGCGCGGGTTCAAGGTCGCGGACGACACGCGTGGGCCTGCCTTCGACCCCACGGGCGGCGAGCGGGTGCCCACGCCCGAGGCCCTGCAGGCGGCGCGGGAATATCTCGCCTTTCGGTTCCCGGGCTTGAAGGGTGCGCCACTGGTCGAGGCGCGGGTGTGCCAGTACGAGAACTCTCCCGACGAGCACTTCATCATCGACCGGCACCCGGCGGCGGCGAACGCGTGGCTCGTGGGCGGCGGCTCGGGACACGGCTTCAAGCACGGGCCCGCCGTGGGCGAGCTGGTGGCCAAACTGGTGCTCGCCGCGGAGGCGGCGCCACCCGAGTTCCGGTTGTCCCGCCTCGCGCGGTAGCGTGCGCGCCCGGCTCGAACGGGACTTCGATCGGTTCAAGCGGGGGCTGCCGCGCGACTTCCCGGCACACGTGCGCGAGACCTATGGGATCGATCTCACCGCCCGCTACCTGGGTGAGCTCGTTCCGCATCCCATCGGCAAGGGCTCAGGCCAGCTCTCGCTCAACCCCGGGCAGCTCGACGATGACGCCGCGGCGGGACTCGCGTTCGCGGTACTAAAGACGGTGATCGCCGAGGACGCGACCGGCGCGCAGGCGATGGCGGCCTGGGCGATTCACGAGACCAAGATGAAGGTCGAGAGGCGCCGGGCGGGCGCCGATCGTGAGGGCTGGACCGTCACGTGGAAAGGACGCGGCTGGGATCGCCCGTTCGGCGAGTACCTCGCACTGCTGCGCGCGGGGCGGGACCTGACCCGAGCCGGCCGGCTCCTGGTGGTACCGTCGGTCAAGTACCACCTCCCGCGACTCGCGGAGCCGTTCCGTGAGGACGAATACCGCCATACCACTGGGCTCCTGGCGGACGCGTGGGGGGACCCGCCCCTCCTCCTGGAGAAGGACTTCTCCCCCACTCTGGCGGGAGACGAGCTCGCGGAGGATCGCGCACAGATCCTCCGGTGGCTGCGCGAGGTGCCTGGGCGAATCCGCGCCGCATCACCGATCCCGGTGCGGGTCGCGATGAAGCTCATGAACGCCCGGTTCGACGATGCCTTTCAAGTGGAAATGATGAACGCCACGGCTGAGGCGGACGCGCTGGTCTGCTTCAACCGATTGTTCGATGCGGAGCGAGGGGTTGCTCACGGAGGCTGGGACTTGAGCGATCGGAATTTGCGGGTTCTGGATTCATACCGCCCTCTACCGCCTTCTACCGCCTCCTACCGCCCTCTCACGGGCACCGGGAACGTCTCCTCCGGCCGCATGATCCTCGAGTACGCCCGCCGCGGCTGCGAGAGCGTGCAGTTGCACACCTTCTTCCAACTTCCCCTTTCCGAGTACGCCGCCACGCACGGCACCCGTCCCGAGCGGGCGCTCCACGCGCTCGTATTTCATCCGCAGGAGGGCCTGATCGCGGGCATGCTCGAGCTCGAGGCGCGCCGCGAGCTCGAGCGACACGACGGCGAGCTCAGGTTCCTCGACCTGCCAGCCCATGCGCATCGCGCGGGTTGAGCTGTACGAGCTCGAGCTGCCGTTCGCGGAGCCGTTCATCATCTCGGGCGGCAGGATCGACGCGCGGCGGTCAGTGGTCGTCGTGCTGCACGACGACGCGGGGCACGTGGGCTACGGCGAAGCGGCCCCGGACGAGCTGCCGTTCTATTCCGAGGAGACGCTCGGCAGCGCGCGCGATCTGATGACCCGCGTGCTCGCGCCGCGGATCGCCGGTCGTGACTTCGACTCGCCCGAGGCCGTGGACGCCGCGCTGCGGGAGAACGTGCGCGGTAATCCGTTCGCCCGCGCGGGGCTCGAGACCGCGGCGTGGGACCTCGAGGCGCATCGCCGGGGCACGGGGCTGCCGCAGCTCGTCGCCGAGCGGCTCGGCATCGCCCCCGCCGCGAGCTTCCCCTGCGGGGTCGCGCTCGGCATTCCCGAAGATCGCCGCGCCGACACTCTGACGCGCCGCGTGTACGACGCGTTGCAGCACGGCTATCGACGCGTGAAGATCAAGGTCGCGCCCGGGTGGGATGACGTCGCGGTCCACGCGGCCCGCGCCGGGATGGCCGGGACGGATGTGCCGCTCACCGTGGACGCGAACGGCGCCTACGTCTGGCCGGGGCACGAGCCCGCATTGCGCGCCCTGGATGACGCCGGCCTCCTGTACATCGAGCAGCCCCTCGCTCCCGACGAGCTCGTGGGCCACGCCCGGCTCGCGCGCGCGCTGACGACGCCGCTGTGCCTCGATGAGACGCTGCGCGACGAGAGGGCGGCGCGCCAGATCCTGGCGCTCGACGGCCCGATGGTGTGGAATCTCAAGGTGCATCGCGTCGGCGGGCTCACCGAAGCGTGCCGCATCTACCGCGTGGCGGCGGAATGCGGGGCGCGGCTCTGGGCCGGCACGATGCCCGAGTCCGGGATCGGCTCTCAGGCGGACATCGCGGTCGCGGCGCTCGCGGCGTGTGTCTATCCGTCGGACGTGGAGCCGAGCGTGCGCTGGTTCGGGCGTGGCGCGGACGTGATCAAGCTCACCATGAGCCGGGACGGCCGCATGGCGGTGCCGGGCGTGTCGATCGCCCGATTGCTCGACGCCGGGCGCTTCCGTTCGGTGACTCGCCGTTTACATATAGACACATCATGATCCCCATCGATCATCAGCCGGCGGGCTACTGGGCGACCAATCTCTACACCAGCCCCCGCAAGCGTCCCAAGTCGGAAGCGCCGCTCAGGGATCTGCCGCCGCGCGCCGCCCAGCGGTTCAAGCGGGCCCGCGAAGGCATCCGCGCGCTGCGCCACGTCACCGAGCAGGTCGTGTTCATGGGCACCGCCTGGAAGTGGGTCTGGATGTACGAAGTCGGCGGGCGCAAGCTCGGCTACCTCCATCCGATGGAGACGGGCCTCTCGGGCACGTTTATCCTCACCGAGACCGAGGAGCGGGAGCTCGCGGTGACGGACGGCTTGCCGCGGCCGTCGCGGCACGCCATACGTGACGGCCGGATGGCGGGCGGTGTGCGGTGGTGCTGGATGGAATTCCCCGACTTGGATACCGTCGACGCCTTCGTTCACATCATTGAATTGAAGCATCAGCTGCTGGCGCGACCGGAATGACCGGTTGGGTAGGGGCGCGGCATGGCGCGCCCCTGCACGAGCAGGCCTTGTGTATGCTTCCGCGCTAGCGCTACATTCCGGCGCCCGCAAGTGCCGTTCCAACTATTTTCGCCAAGTCGTACGCTCTCGGCACCGCTGGCGAACCCAGTTGGAACGGCACAAGCCGTTTCACAACACAGACCGATACATTCGCCATCGAGCGCTCTGGATGACGAAGAGGAGTGGTGGGGTCGGGACCGGGGGGGGCGTCGCGATCGCGCTGTTCATCGCCTTCCCGGTCGCGGCGCAAACCGGCCAGTCCGCCTCCGGCTACAAGGCTCCCGTCATCAGCGACACGGGGCGGCTCAAGGGTCCCCGCCAGCCCATCTTTTTTCGCCACGACGTCCACGCCGGCCAAGATCAGATCCCCTGTCTGTATTGCCACAGCACGGTGACCATCTCGAGCGAGCCGGGGATCCCCGCGGTGCAGACCTGTTTCGGCTGTCACCAGATAATCGGCGGTTCCGCGGAGCCCGATAAGGCGGAGATCAAAAAGGTCCGAGAGGCGTGGATCAACAAGCAGCCGCCCGTGTGGACGCGCGTGCACGCGCTGCCGGGCTTCGTGCGGTTCCCGCACCAGCGCCATATCAAGGTCCTGGGCACCGAGAGCTGCACCACCTGCCACGGCGACGTGAATCGCATGCCCCAGGTGTACCAGGTGTCCACGCTCACGATGGGCTGGTGCGTCAACTGCCACGTGCAGCGCAACGTCACGCGCGACTGCACCGTGTGTCACTACTGAGGCCCGACCGATGGACCGCAGACGGTTCCTGACAGTCCTGGGCGCGACGGGCGGCGCCGCGGCGGCGGTGTCGGCGTGCGACATCCACGCCGAGCCGACCGAGCACCTCGTGCCGTACACGGTTCCGCCCGAGAACCAGGTCCCCGGGATCGCCACCTACTACGCCACCACCTGCCGCGAATGCGCAGCCGGATGCGGGTTGCACGCCAAAGTGCGCGAAGGCCGCGTCGTGAAGCTCGAGGGCAACCCGGAATCGCCGATCAACCAGGGGCGGCTCTGCTCGCGTGGCCAAGCCGGGCTCCAGGGGCTCTACAATCCCGACCGCGTCACCGATCCCATGGCCCGCGGCTCCACGGGCGAGTGGCAGAAGCTCTCGTGGGAGGATGCGATCGGCCGGCTGCAGGCGAAGGTGAAAGAGGCGCGCGGCAAGGGAATCGCGTTCGTCACCGGCCTCGAGAGCGGGTCGTTCGGCGAGCTCGTGGAAGCCTGGATGAAAGACATCGGCGGGCGCCACGTCACGTACGAGCCCTTCGCCTTTGAGGCGCTGCGTGAAGGCAACCGCCTCGCGTTCGGCACGGGTGCGATCCCCTGGTACGACTTCGCCGACGCGCGCTACATCGTGTCCTTCGGCGCCGACTTCATGGAGACCTGGCTCTCGCCGGTGGGCTTCCAGAACGGGTTCACCCGCGCGCACGCCTTCGAGAGTGGACGAGACGGGTCGATGGCCAAGTTCGTCTCCGTCGCCCCGCGCCTGTCGCTCACGGGGATGAGTGCGGACGAATGGATCGCCGCGAAGCCGGGAACGGAGTTCATGCTCGCGCTCGCGATGGCGCAAGTCATCCTGGCCGAGCGGTTGGCCGCCACGCCGGCGGACGCGCGCGGCCTCGAGCGCTCGCTCCCCACGCCCCAGCAGGTGGCCACGCTCGTCGGGATGGAAGCACGCGACATCCGGCGGCTGTCCCGCGAGTTTGCCGGGTCGAAGGGCGGGCTCGCGGTGGCCGGCGGCGTGACGACGCAGTACGGCAGCGGCGCGCACGTGCTCGTCGCATCGGTGAACCTGCTGAACTACGTCGCGGGGCAGGTGGGGAAGACCGTCAAGTTCGGACCCAACCACGCGCTCGAAGCCGCCGGTTCGTTCCAACAGCTGACCGAGCTGGTCGGGGACATGAGCGCCGGGAAGGTCGCGCTGCTGCTCGTCCACGGGGCGAATCCGGCGCACTCGCTGCCTGCCGCATTCTCCCAGGGGCTCGGCCGGGTGGCATACAGGGTGAGCTTCTCCTCGTACCTGGACGAGACCGCCGCGGCATCGGACTTGGTCCTGCCGGACCTGCATCCGCTCGAGCAGTGGAACGATTCGCGCCCGCAGGCCGGCGTCTACGCGCTGCAACAGCCGGCGATGCAGCCGGTGTTTCCCAACACCCGCCACACCGGTGACGTGCTCCTCCAGGCCTCCGGCAGGGCAGGCCCATTCAAGGACTACCTGCAAGCTCGCTGGCGGATCCTGCATCAGCGATACGGCCGCGGCCGGAGCTTCGACGACTTTTGGAGCGACGCCGTACAGCACGGCGGCGTGTACGCCGATGCGCCCGCGCAGAGTGTGCGGCTCGTCCCCGGCATCGCGCAGCGGCTCGGCGGGCTGGCCGGCTCGGCGGGCGCATCGGAGAAGCAGCTGCTGATCGTCTTCCCGTCGATCGCGCTGCACGACGGCCGTGGGGCGAACAAGCCGTGGCTGCAAGAGCTCCCCGACCCGGTCTCGAAAATCACCTGGCATGGATGGGTCGAGGTCCATCCCGAGACCGCGGCGAAAGCGCAGCTTGCCAACGGCGACATCCTCCTGCTCGAGTCGGCGCACGGCGCCGTACGCGCACCCGTGTGGATCACCCCGGGCGTGCGACCCGACGTGCTCGCGGTCCCGACCGGACAGGGTCACAAGGCGTACGGCCGCTACGCCAAGGACCGCTCGTTCAATGCGTTTGCGCTCCTGAGCGACACGCCCGCGGACTTCGGCGGGCGCGCGTTCGCGGTCGGCGTCAAGATCACCAAGACCGGCGACCATCGCCGGCTCGCCACCGTCGAGGGCGACGCGCGCGAGCAGGGGCGCGGCGTCGTCGAGGTGCTGCCGCTCACCAAGGCGCGCCAGCTGAAGCGCGGCGCGCATCCGTTCGCCGAGGAGGAGACGCCGGCCTACGCCCGCAAAGCGCTCGAGGCGTGGGCGGAGGCGCAGCACGAGCAGGCGTCGCTCGGGAACTACGCCGGCGAGCATCCGCGCTGGGCGATGGCGATCGACCTGGCCAAATGCACCGGCTGCTCGGCCTGCGTAACGGCGTGCTACGCCGAGAACAACCTTGCGACCGTCGGGGAAGAGCTCGTGACCCGACGCCGGCAGATGAGCTGGCTCCGGATCGAGCGCTACTACACCGGCGGTGAGGGGAGTAGCCCCGTCGGCGCCGTGGTGACGCCGATGTTGTGCCAGCAGTGCGGCAACGCGCCCTGTGAGCCGGTGTGCCCGGTGTACGCCGCGTACCACACGCCCGACGGCTTGAACGGCCAGGTCTATAACCGCTGCGTCGGCACGCGCTACTGCGCCAACAACTGTCCCTACAAGGTGCGCTACTTCAACTGGTACAATTACGCCGAGCGGGGCGGTGAGTGGGAGAGCTGGCCCGACCCGCTCAACATGCTTCTCAATCCCGACGTCACGGTGCGAGAGAAAGGCGTGATGGAGAAGTGCACCTTCTGCGTGCAGCGGATCCGCGGCGCGCAGAACCGGGCGCGCCTCGAGGACCGCAACGTGCAGGACGGGGACATCACGCCGTCCTGCGCGCAGGCGTGCCCGTCGGAGGCGATCGTGTTCGGCGATCTGCACGACAAGACGTCGCGCGTCGCGGCGCTCGCGCAGGATCCGCGCGGCTATCACGTCCTCGCGGGACTGAATACCCAGCCGGCGATCACGTACCTGGCCAAGGTCGTGCACGGCGCCGTGGTGGAGGGCTGAGGCGATGGCCGAGACGTCCCCGTCGCGCGTCAGCTACGACTTCGTCACCCGCGCCATCGCGCGCACCCTCGGGAATCCGGGGAAGGGCTACTACGCCCTGCTCGCTCTGGCGGTCGCTCTGCTCGGGGTGGGCATCGTGTGCCTGCTGTTCCTGCTTCGCTACGGGCTGGGGCTCGCGGGCTACTCGCACCCGGTGTACTGGGCCGTCTACATCACCTGCTTCGTGTTCTGGGTGGGCATCGCGCACTCGGGCACGCTCATCTCGGCCATTCTGTTCCTGTTCCGCTCGGGCTGGCGCACCGCGGTCTATCGCACGGCCGAAGCGATGACGGTGTTCGCCGTGATCACCGCGGGACTGTTCCCCCTGATTCACATCGGGCGCCAGTGGTACTTCTATTGGCTGGTCCCCTATCCCAACGAGCGCGGGCTGTGGCCCAACTTCAAGTCGCCGCTCATCTGGGACGAGTTTGCCATCGGCACCTACCTCACGGTGTCGACCGTGTTTCTGATCATGGGGCTGATCCCCGACATCGCCGCGGTGCGGGACGTGGCGACCGGGTGGCGCAAGAAGTTGTACGCGATCACCTCGCTCGGGTGGCGCGGGACCAACGAGCAATGGCGCCACTACACCCGCGGCTATCTCTACCTCGCCGCCCTCGCGACGCCGCTCGTGCTCTCGGTGCACAGCGTCGTCTCCTGGGACTTCGCGATGGCGATCGTCCCCGGCTGGCACGCGACCATCTTCGCCCCGTATTTCGTGGCGGGTGCCATCTACTCGGGCGTCGCGATGGTGATCACGCTGCTGGTGCCCATCCGCAAGCTGTTTCATCTGGAAGACCTGATCACCGTTCATCACTTCGAGAATCTCGCCAAGCTCTGCCTGCTCACCGGCATGATCGTGGGCTACGCCTACTGCGTGGAGTACTTCACCGCGTGGTTCGGCGGCCACGCCGCCGAGCGGGCGGCGTTCTGGTATCGGGCGTTCGGGCCCTTCTGGTGGGCCAGCTGGACGATGATCATCTGCAACGCGTTCCTGCCGCTGCTCCTGTGGCGTAAGAACATCCGAACGAACATCCTGGCGCTGTTCGTCATCTCGATCTTCGTGAACGTCGGGATGTGGTTCGAGCGCTTCGTGATCATCGTGGAGTCGCTCGCCGGCGAGCCGTTCGAGCGGTTCGCCAACGCGACCTACAACCCGACGTGGGCCGACTGGGGCATCATGGCGGGGAGCTTCGGCTGGTTCTTCATGTGGTTCCTCTTGTTCGTGAAGAACTTCCCGGCGGTGTCGATCTCGGAGGTGAAAGAGGTGCTGCCCGCGCCGCAGCGCGGCAAGGCGAGGGTAGCGTGAAGCTCGTAAACCCGCTGACCGCGATCTTCCACCCACCGCCGACCCCGGGTGTCCTGGCCGTGTTCGCCCACGTCGACGCTACCGTGGAGGCGATCGGCCAGCTGCGCCGGGGCGGTCATACTGACTTCACCGTGTACTCGCCCATCCCCCGGCACGAGATCGAGAATGCGCTGGACCAGCCGGTGAGCCCCGTTCGGATGTTCACGTTGGTCGGCGGGATCGCGGGCTGCGCGATCGGCGCCTGGCTCACCTTGTACATGTCCTACGATTGGCCCATCGTGGTCGGCGGCAAGCCCGTCGGCTCGATCCCGCCCTATGTGGTCATCATGTTCGAGATGACGATCCTGTTCGGGGCCCTCTCGACCATTCTCGGCATCGTTTTCAACGCGCTGTTCGCGGCCCGGCGCCTCGGGACCGTGGCCTACGACGCGCGTTTCACAAACGACAAATTCGGCATCTTCGTGCCGTCCGAGCCGGCGCGGGCCGGCCAGGTCGAATCGCTGCTGCGCGGGGCGGGAGCGGAAGAGGTGCGCCGTGCCTAGGCCCCTTGCCGTCCCTGCCGCCATTGCCGCCCTTGTTGCCGTTGTCGCCCTCGGCTGCAACCCGGACGACGTGGTGCATCGTGTCGGCTGGTTCTCCACGATGCGGCATCAGCGGAGCATCAAGCCGTACGCCCATCCGATCCCGCCGGTCCCGGGCACCGTACCCGTTACGGGCGCCGAGCCGCTGATGAGCCTGCAGACCGCCGATCGACTTGCGAACCCCAGAACCCGTACGTCCGAGTCGATCAACCGCGGGCGGTTCCTGTACGAGACCTACTGCCTCGTCTGCCACGGCCCGACCGGCCGGGGCGATGGCCCGATTTCGGCGGCGGCGGGAGGGCCGTTCTTCGGCGTGCGCTCGCTTGTGAACGACACCATCGCCCGGCGCACTGACGGCTACCTGTACGCGGTGATCGTCAGTGGCCCGGTGATGGGGCGGGGGCTCATGCCCATCTACGGAGACAAAGTGCGGGGGACCGACCGCTGGGATCTCGTGAATTACTTGCGCACCCTGCAGGCTGGCGCGCAGAGCCCGCGGGGGAGACGATGAGCGCGGTCGCGGCCGTCCCGCGGTCGGAGCTGGTCCAGAAAGCGCGCCAGTTCCCGGCCCGGGCGTTCACGCTCTGGGGCGCGCTCCTGGCCGTGGCCGGAGGGTCCGTCTCCTTCTGGGTGTTCGCGGCAGGCGAAGCGCCGCGCGTATGGCAGGCGTGGCACGTCAACTTCATGTTCTGGACCGGGCTGGCGCAGGCGCTGGTAGTCTTCGCCGCGACGCAGAAGCTTGCCAAGGGACACTGGTCAGGGCTCATCATCCGGCTCGCCGAGGCGGCCGCCGCGTTCCTGTGGGTCTCCCTGGCGTTGTACCTGGGGCTGATCGTCGGCCGGGCGCACGTCTTCAGCTGGCTGCACGAGCCACGCCCCGATCTGGGGGGCTGGCTCACGGCGAAGTTTTTCTTCGTGCGGAACGGCCTGATCTACCTGCTCCTCACCTGGTTGTCGTGGCGTTTCGTGCGGCACGACATGGCGCCGGATATCCGGGAGCTCGGCGACGGCCGTCCAGCCGACCGGTTCGAAGGCCGGGACGCGATTAGCCGCGAGGCGGCATGGCTCGTGGTCGGCTACGCCTTCGGATACAGCTTGCTGGCGTTCGAGCTGGTGATGTCACTGGCCCACAAGTGGGTGAGCAACTTGTTCGGCGCCTTCTATTTCATGGGGAGCTTCCTTGCCGCGTTGATGGCGCTCGCGGTGCTGGTGCTCGCGGTGCGGCGGCGCATGGGCCTCGACGCACTATTCTCCGCCAAACAGCAGCACGATCTCGGCAAGTTGTGTTTCGGTTTCAGCGTGTTCTGGGCGTATCTCATGTGGGCGCAGTTCCTGGTGATCTGGTACGGCAACCTGCCCGAGGAGACGTTCTTCATCTTCTACCGGCTGATCGGTCCGTGGAAGCCGGTCGTGCCGTTCATCGGTCTGCTGGGCGTCAGGCCAAAGAAGTATCCGCCCGCGCTCGTGACGCTCGCCCTCGTGAGCCTCACCGGCATCTGGCTCGAGCGCTATCTCGAGATCGTTCCCTCTATCAACGGCGGCGCCGGGCCGGCGATCGGCGTACCCGAGATCGGCGTCACGCTGCTGTTCGCTGGGCTGTTCCTGCTTTCCTTCGGCTGGTTCGGGGCCCGCTACCCGATGCTGTCACCGCGCCTCGCGGCCGACACGCTGGAGCGCGAGCGCCACTAGAACTGTCTCCACCGTTTCCTGACGTTCCCGCCGATACGCGGGAGGATTGGGCGACGACCTTTTTGTTGTTCCTCCGGGTACTAGTCGTGCGCGATATCGTACGGTGTCGGCAGAATCACCCCAAGGACATTGGAGTCGCTATGCGCTGGGCGTCGGTGGCAGTGGCAGCGGGGGTTGTAGGACTCGTCGCGTGCAGTAGCTCAACGTCACTGGGTGGCGGGGGCGGCGGACATAGCACGACGATAACGGTCGGAAACGACTTCTTCAGCCCGACCCCGGACACTGTGCCGGCGGGACAGGTGACGTTCACTTGGGCGACGCCGTCGAACGGGCACAACGTGACATGGGACACTGGGCCGGGGGGCTTGCTCCCCCTCAGTTCGAGCACGATGGCGTCGGGCACTTATACGGCGGGGCTGCAAGCAGGCACATACACCTATCACTGTACGATCCACGTTGCGCAGGGGATGCGTGGCACGGTCGTGGTGCAATAGGGAAAGACACAGAGGAGGAGATCATGAACCGCCGTTGGCTCAGTTCATCGGGCGTGCTCGGGCTCGGGTTGCTCGTGTCGTGCGGAGGCGGTTCCACGTCGCCGTACGGGGGCGGAGGCGGTGGCGGGGGCGGTTGCACGCCGACCGCGACGAAGGTCTGTACGACCCCGAGTCTGCAGTTCAACCCCGCGACTCTCACGGTGGCGGCCGGCACAACGGTGACATGGGAGAACGGGGGTGGCGGCGCACACACAGTCACGAGCGCGACCGGGTCGGCGGACACGTATGACATGTCCCTCGCGGCGGGGACGGTTTCCCACCAGTTCATGACCGCCGGGACCTACAACTACTATTGCAAGTTTCACGGGGCGAACGGCACTCCGCCGACCGGCATGAGCGGCACCATCACGGTCCAGTAGCTACGGCTTCACGGGCTGGACGAGCTGCAGCAGCTTCTGCAGGGAGTCGTTCGGCAGCGGGCCCGAGATCCGAATCTCAAGGTTGTCGAGGCGTCGCTGCTCCCAGTTCCTTGTCTCGTAAGGCGCGAGTCGACGGGCCGCCTTCGCGGCGG
>WNGD01008697.1_pt1 | contig 18493 bp, 17 predicted proteins | sample 5400671 | NCBI WGS metagenome assembly WNGD01 (sample SAMN13153369, study PRJNA577476) | soil metagenome | isolation source: 40 cm soil or saprolite under grassland replicate 2 | place: USA:California | collected 2016-06-15
CTCGAATACCCGGATGACCCGGTCGGGGCGACCGTCGACTACGAATACCTGCTCGGGCCGGACCTGCTCGTCGTGCCCGTCATGAACCCCGAAGGTCGTGCGCTCGTGTACCTGCCGCAAGGCCAGTGGCGGGACTGTTGGACGGACGAGGTGAGAGCCGGCGCGGCGCACTTCCGGCTAGACACGCCGATCGAGCGCTTGCCGCTTTATGTGCGAGTAGGGGCAGAGACACCAATGGGGCCGGAGTTAAATCACGTGGCGTAGGCGCCGCGACGATATCGAAGCTTCGTATCGACTAGGCGGCGCTGAGGCGAGGCACTTAATTCGTGTGGCGTTCCAGCGTGAAAGGCGCATTCTCAATTGAATAGTCCGCCTGCCTAGATGGGTGCCTAGCTCCTACGGGTTAGGCTGTGCTTGACGTCGGCCTAGGCGAAGCCGAAGTCCGCGTCGGTCCCCGGGATGAACTTCCGCCAGCCCTCCTGCGACTCCAGGTAGGGGTAAAAGCTGCGCAAGTAGCTGTACGTCGGCTGGTACGGGTCCTTGTGCAGGTGCATATGCGCTTCCTGGGGCGTGCGGCCCGCCTTGCGGTGGTTGCACGGCTTGCAGGCGGCCACCACGTTCTCCCAGTCATGGCCGCCCCCGCGATGCCGGGGCAGAACATGGTCCAGCGTCAGGTCTCGCGTCTGCTTCCCGCAGTATTGACAGGCAAAGCGATCGCGCAGGAAAACGTCGCGACGGGTAAGACGCCCCGTTGGCCGGGGTCGGCGGATGAGGTAGATCAGCCGGATTACAGACGGGATCTCGAAGATCGCGGTTGGACTGTGAAGGTATCCGCGGCCGTTCTCAATGATCTCGGCCTTGCCACGGTCGACCAATACGAAAGCGCGCCGGACGTTGCAGACGTTCAGCGGCTCGTAATTCTGGTTTAGTACTAATACTGGTAAGGCTGGCCCCAATTTCAGTCACCACCGCCGCCATAGTAGCAGACGCCCCGTAAACCCCGCAATCCTACCAATCCGATGCGTGCAACAAACTCCGGGATCGCTGCGCCCGCCCGAAGTGGGGGTCTGGGGGACACCCCTTCGCGTCCTCCCCCAGGCACCTCACCCGCTCAGGGCAGGCTCCCAGACCCTCGATCATTCGTTTCCTTCCCCAACGACCCGCCCACTCGGGCAGGCGCTGGCGGCGCCTGAAATCAGAGCTTGCCGGCGCTCGCCCGAAGGTGTCAAGACAAAGGCTCGGCCCCGCCGTGCCCATCGACGAACGCCTGGGCGGTCTAGCTAGACGGCTGTGGCGCCAGGAAGCGCTCGATTCGCGAATCGAAGTTATCGGGAAGCACCCACAGCAGTATATCGACGTCGTCCACGAAGTACGGTGCGAGTTGGGAGCCGGCCACGGCGTCCTTCATCCCCAGGCTCGGGTAGGCGGCAAGCACAATCAGCAGCGCCTGGACAACGATCAGCCCTTTCAGGAAGCCGAACACGGCGCCGCCGGCGTGGTCCGCCCAGCCCAGCATCAGGAGCGAGGCTGTCCGGCTAAGCATTAGCGCGACGATCTGACCGAACAGATAGACCGCCCCAACCAGTATGAGGAACGAGATCGCCTGCGCCGCATCCTCGTCATTCATAAACACGAGGATGTCGGCGGCCAGATTGTCGTAGAGCAGACCTGCGACTACGATCCCGAGGATCGCCGCCACCAGCGTGACCGCCTCGCGTATCAGGCCCGCCGCGTAAGCGCCTACCACGAAGCCTATGATCACGAAGATGATTGCGAAGTCGAGCCAGTTCATTCGGGGTCAGTTGCCGCAGTCGCACGTGAAAACGAACGGTCGCCCTGCAGGTTACTCATACGGCGCAGCACAACTTGGTGTACGACAACAACCGCCGCTACGATCAGAGCGCCCGCATAGTACCCGCCGAGGACGTCGCTTGGCCAGTGATGTCCGACGTAGACTCGCTCGATTCCGGTCAGGACGATGATTGTCACGCATGCCGCCTGCAGCGGCAACCGTAACCTCGCGTCGCGGATGTGGAGCGCTGCGAAATAGAAGATAAGACCGAAGAGTACGAACGCCCCCATCGCGTGCCCGCTCGGAAACGAAAACGTGGACGGCTGGTTTTCGAACTGAACGAAAGCTGCCGAGGGCCGGGGCCGCCCGATCAGCTCTTTGAGCGCCCATGTGATCAAGACCCGCGCTGAGACAATGACGGGCAGGATGAGCGCTCCTGCTATATCCCGCGCCAGCAACAGAAGGGCAACAGCCGCGGCGCATACAATAACGACCTCCGGAAGGTCTGCGGTGTCCGCCGCCCAATCGACGGTATGCGCAAAGCCAGGGATGTCAAGCTCCTGGATGCGGTGCGCCAGCCACAGGTCGCCGGGGAACTTATCGTTGAAGGCGGCGAGGACGCTTAGAAGCACAAAGCCGGCCAGCGCTGCAGCCCAGGCGATCACGACTGGCGGCCTTCTATTCACGAGACCATGATAGACGCGACGAGACGGAGGACCGTATGCTGGCCGGTGGATGGAGGACATCCTGCGCGCCGTCGCGCTTGGCGTAATTCAGGGGCTGACGGAATTCCTCCCCATCTCGTCATCCGGCCACCTCATCGTCGCCCGCGAGCTGTTCGGCTGGGAGTTCGCCTACGACCTTACTTTCGACGTGGCGCTCCACCTCGGCACTGCCGCCGCTGTCAACGCTTTCTTCTGGAGCGAATGGCTGGCGATGCTACGCAGCGGTTGGCAATGGCTGTCACGTCGCGATTCGCCGGTTGATGACCCCGGACGGGTCTACGACACGCGCCTGCTTATAGTGCTGGCCATCGGCTCGATCCCCGCCTGCCGGTGTCTTCTTCGAAGCTGTGCTTGACGTTCGCTCTCCCATCATCGTCGGCATCATGCTCATCGTCTTCGCAGTGGTTCTGTACGCGGCCGACAGGTTTGCGGGCGGTAGCCGTGAGCTTGGTGGCGCTGACGCTGCCGACGCCGCTTGGGTGGGCGGCGCTCAGGCGGTCTTGCTGGTGCCCGGCGTGTCGCGCTCCGGCGTCACCATTTCGGCGGCGATGGCGCGTGGATTCTCGCGAGAGCAGGCCGCGCGGTTCTCCTTCATGCTTGGCCACCCCCGCGATCTCGGCGCCGGCCTTCTCAAGAGCGCCGAGGCGGCTTTCGACGGCGTTCCGGCCGGGGAGATCGATGCCATCGTCGTGGGCGCCGCCGTCTCTGCCGTTGTCGGCTGGCTGAGCATCCGCTACCTCCGACGCCTTCTCCAGACGGGTACCCTGATGCCATTTGTCGTATACCGGCTCATCGCGGGCACTTTCATCGTGCTCTACTTCTCGCTGTGACAGCTCTCGTATAGCATTGGTAGCGCCCGGTCCGCGGGCACAAGGAGTTCAAGAATCGACGAGACGAGGCTGAAAGAGCTGCTGGAGGCGATCCGCGACGGCTATCTGCCTGTCGACGAAGGACTCGAGCGCCTGCGACACCTTCCCTACGAAGACCTGGGCTTCGCCTCGCTGGATCATCACCGCGCCTTGCGCAAGGGCTTCCCCGAGGTCGTTCTCGGCGAGGGCAAGACGCCTGAGCAAGTGGCGGCCATCGCTGAGAGGCTCGTCGCGAGCGGCGACCGGCTGCTCGTCACCCGCGCGGGCATCGAGATGTACATCCGATGTCCCGGTCGCGGAGGAAGCCGCGGTCACGGCGGAGCTGATGGGCAGCGCCGTGGACCGCATGTTCGATGTGGGCGTCGCCGGCCTTCACCGGCTCCTGGACAAGCTGGAGCGGCTCCGGGCGGCCAAGGCCCTCGTCGTCGTTGCCGGCATGGAAGGCGCGCTCCCCAGCGTCGTCGCCGGCCTCGTCTCGGCGCCCGTCATTGCAGTGCCAACGTCGATTGGCTACGGCGCCAGCTTCCGCGGCTTGGCGCCGCTTCTGGCGATGCTGAACGCCTGCGCAGCCGGCGTTGCCGTGGTTAACATCGATAACGGCTTCGGCGCCGGCTACCTCGCCGCCGTCATCAACCGTCAGTCGTGGAGCACAACCGAGGGCTGACCCTCGATCGCCATGGGGCGTCTCGCGTATCTCGACTGCTTCTCCGGCGTAAGCGGCGACATGCTCCTCGGCGCCATTATCGATTGCGGCGTGTCCGTCGGCGATCTGCGCGGTGAGCTGGCGAAGCTCCGCCTCGACGGCTACAACCTCTCCGCAACGAGAGTCACCCGCTCCGGCCTTGCCGCCACTCAGGCCGTCGTCGAGGTTGCCGGCGCACCTGCTCCACGTACGCTCGGCGACGTACTCGGCATCATCGACCAGTCCAGCCTGCCTCATGAGGATCGGGAGAAGGCCGCCCGGATTTTCCAGCGGCTGGCCGAGGCGGAAGCCAAGGTCCACGGCGAGACGGTAGAGGCCGTGCATCTCCACGATGTGGGTGCTGTCGACGCCATCGTTGACGTGATGGGGACTCTGGCCGGCCTGCGCCTTCTCGACGTTCACGAAGTGTTCGCATCCCCCCTCCCTGCCGGCGCCGGCGCCGTCGATGGGCCGCACGGCAAGCTGCCGGTGCCCGCCCCCGCGACCCTCGAGCTCCTCTCGCGGGCTAACGCGCCGCTTCGGCCCGCGGACGGCGCTTCAGGAGAGCTCGTCACACCTACGGGCGCCGCTATCCTAACGATAGTCGGGCGCTTCGAGCGGCCCGCGATGACGCTCGAGCGCGCCGGCTACGGCGCCGGCTCTCGCGAGATCGAAGGGCGGCCGAACGTCCTCCGCATCTGGCTCGGCGAGCGAACTGAGCGCGGCGTTCGCCAGATGGTGCTCATCGAGACCAACATCGACGATATGACCGGCGAAATGCTCGGCTACGCCCGCGATACGCTGCTCGATGCAGGCGCCGCGGATGTCTGGTTCACGTCGGTCCAGATGAAGAAGGGCCGCCCCGGCGTAATGCTCTCGGTGATCTGCAGTGAGGCACAGGAGGAGGCAGTAGCGCGGCTCCTCCTCCGCGAGACGTCGACCCTCGGCGTTCGAGTCAGGCCGGTGCACCGCTGGGAGGCTGAACGCGAGCTTCTGGAGTTCGAATCGTCCCTGGGCCCGGCGTCCGTCAAAGTCAAGCGCCTTGCGGGCGAGCCCCCAACCATCGCCCCCGAATACGAGGCCTGCAAACGGTTGGCGGAAGCCACGGGCCTCGCTCTCGCCGAGGTCTATCGGATCGTGCAGGCAGAATGGGTGTCCAGACTGTAGGGGCGCGGGCTCGCTCCGCCGCGCAGTCATTCTGAGCGAGGACCATACCTGCTCGCGGAATCCGTATCTTCGCGAAGGCCTGCCCGCCGTGGAGGGAATCTGGCGGTTCAGCGGGGTGTGAACGGCAGTTGCGCGCAGTCCGCCCTAGCGCGTCTTGATTACGACCGTGCCTGCGATGTTATCGTGCAGGCCACGCTTTTCCGCGCTGAAGGCGATCATCAAGTAGCCGATGCCCAGGATCAGACCGCTGAGCCAGTACCCGAAGTAACGCAGCACGGCCGCGCCAAACTCGATTGGCTCTCCGTTCGCCATCACCACCTTGATCCCAACCGCCATCTTGCCCGGCGTCGCACCTTGCCCGATCCAGAACGCAATGTGATAGATCGCTCCAAGAATGATCTCGAGGACAAACGCGCTGAAGGGGTTGGCCACTCCTAGGCTAATCACGACGTTCACACCGCCAAGGATCACACCGTCGATGAACCACGCAAGAAAGCGAATCCAGAACCCAGCGTACGCTAGCTCGCCGGCACCCGGTTGATACGCCCGGAACTGATAGCGGCAGTACCCGCAGAACTTCGCGTCGGGCGAGGCGAACCTGCCGCAGGAAGGACACAGCGACCCAGCGGGTGAGGATGACGACGCCGCCGCAGGCCGGTCGGCGACGCTCTGCGCGACGCGCTCGGCCCGCGCCTTCTCCTCGGCGCGCTGGCGCTCCACGCAGTCAGCGCAAAACTGCCCGCCTTCGGTATAGGAGCCGCAATGCAAGCACCTGGCTGTGGCAAATCCACTACTCATTGCAGGATTAAAGACTCCCTTAGTCTGTGTATAGTTACACGCGCGCGACAAATTTGGGTCGGTCAGGAATCCCTCGGCGAGACGCGGCTCTCTAGGAGCAGCGGTGCCATTTCCCTCTTAGAGATCCAGCTTCTTTACGCTATCCTGAACTCGGTTGAGCGTTGCCCAAAAAGAGAGCGCGCCTGACGGATTTGAATGACTGTGACAGACAAAGAACGACCAAACGCAAAACGACCAAACATTTAGGGCGCGTCCCAACGCAAAGACGCCCCTAAAACGGAAATTTTTCGGAAAACGACCAGAAAGCGCCAACGGATAGTCGAGGGACGACCAAACGCTCGGGCGCGCGGCTAAGACTGCTAGCTCACCAGCCGGTTCCCACACTCGCCGCAGAATTTGGCGCCGGCAGGGACCTCATTGCCGCAGGCGGGGCAGCGCCCGCCCGGCCACCGATCGCCAGCCGATGGCGAAGGAGCCGCCGAGGTCCCTGCAGCGGCAGCTCGGCGACGCCGTCCCGGGACCCGCGACTCTACAACGGCTGGGGCCTTTGCGGCTGGAGTAGTGCCGGCTTGGGCTTCGCGCGCGCCGTTGCGAAAGAGGCGGACCGCGACAATCGTCGTCCCGATCACCACCAGCAAGGCGAGTATGGCCATTCCGCACTCATGTTACAGCAGGAACTTGCGGATCGCCCAGGCGACGCCATCGTCATCGTTCGACGGGGCGACATGAAGGGCTGCACGCTGCACTTCATCGGGCGCGTTTCGCATCGCAATCCCGAGGCCGGCCAGGCTGAACATCCCGATGTCGGACTCCGAATCGCCGATCGCGATCGCCTCATCGGGAGGCACGCCCAGCTCCTTGAGCACAACGTCGAGCGCGCGCATCTTTTCCGCATCGGGATGTGTGAGTATCACGTAATGCGCGCTATTCGTCGGCCGGTTGATCGAGAAACGGGCTCGGCCATTATAGGCGGGGAGAAACCGGCTCAAGATCTCGTTGACCGCATCCTCCCCGAAGACGAGCACGCAGGTGGGCGGTCCTTCGTGCAGGTGATCCGACTGGCGCTCAGCGATCTTCAGGCCACCGGGCAGACGTTCCGGAATGATGCCGGGTCGCATCTGCATATAGGTCAGATCTTCGATGGTCGTGAACATTTCCCAGCCCTGCTCGTCGCCGAGCGTGGTCACCTCGCGGGCCAGATCGGGATCCAGATAGAGATGGATCAACTCACGGCCGTCGGTCGGTCCCTTGACGAGAGCTCCATTGCTGCATATCAGCGGCGTTTCTACACCAAGGCGGGATGCCGTGCGGAGCGCGATGCCGTAGAAGCGGGCCGTGGCAAGGACCACCTGCACTCCGCGCTCCATCGCCGCCCGGACTGCCTCGCCATTAGCCTCGGACACCCGAAGCCCGCTGTTAAGAAGAGTCCCATCGAGATCGAGCGCGAGGAGTTTGTACATGGACGAACGAACCGTATTATAGCCCGATTTTTGTAGGCGTTTCGGAAACCGTCAGGTTGCTCTACACCTTGTGGAAAAGGGGGTTGACCGAGAGCGAGGGGCCGTTAGCATTGGTACATCTCCCTGGGGACGCGGGTGCCGCTGGGAGGCGGTTGTCATGCGATTATCCACAGCTACCAATAAACGGTCCCTTGTCAACGAGCTTGGGTCTCTCGCTCATCTGTACCGCACGGTCTTCTGGATGATCGGTAGGAAGGCCCAATACGGCCGGATCTGGCCACGCGAGGCTGATATGGGGCCGGATGAGTCTCTGATCGTCCCCCCATCATCGCCAATTACGTCTTTCGAAACCCCGCACGCAAGACCGGTGGAGGCCGGCACGCGCGACTAGCCCAAACCGCCGCAGAAATATTCCGGGCCGAGCTAGTCTCGGCCTGATTGCTTTGCCAGAAGCTAGGCTTCAGAGCATTGGCGTCCTTCGATGACAGCCGCGGGAAATCCTCCCGGGAGGCGAGGTCGCAGTCCTTAAGAGCCGCTGGCACGCCGAGGACTTCATGGACCGGCGATGGCAGGCCGAGTTTTACAACTCGAGAAGGTAGGTAGACCGCTCAGGCCCGCATTTTCGGGAGCACTTCCGCGGCATAAGCCTCGACGTGCGCCATGAAGTCGGCCGGCGCCGGAACGATGGGGACGAGGATGAAGTGCTCGACGCCGGCCTCGGCGAAGTCGGCGAGCCGTGCGGCGCAGTCGTGCGCGTTGCCCATGACAACGTAGCGGTCGACGATCTTCTCGAAGGGCTGATTATATCGGCGTGAGAGATCGGCGGCTGAGATGCTTTTCGCTTCATCGTAGCTGTCCGCAAGGCATATGAACTGGTAGATCGCGCCGGTGATGGAGCTGGGGTCGCGACCTGCCTTCTCGGCGTACTCGCGTGCTTTGGCCAACCCATCGCGAAACCGCTCGGGCGAGAACAAGTAGGGAAGATAGCCGTCGCCGAGGCGCCCGGCGCGTCTCATCGCTGCCTCGGAGCGTCCGGCTACCCAGATAGGCGGTCCGCCAGGTTGCACAGGCTTCGGCATCAGCGTCACGCCGTCGAGCCTCGTGAAGCGGCCTTCGAACTGGACATTGTCTTGCGTGTATAACAGCTTGAGGACACGCAAGGCTTCATCGGCGCGGGCTCCGCGCTCCCGCGGAGCCACGCCTACCGCCTCGAACTCTTTCGGGTACTCGCCGCCGATGCCGGCGCCGAGGATAACCCGTCCGCCGGAAATATTGTCAACGGAGGCGATCTCCTTCGCCGCCAGCGCCGCCGGGCGCAGCGGCAAAAGAAGCACGGCCGTGCCCAAACGGATGCGGCTAGTACGCGCGGCCATCGCCGCGAGCGAAGTAAGCGCATCGTAAGTAGGGAAGTAGAAGAAGATATGCTCGCTCGTCCAGGCGGACTCGTATCCCAGCTCCTCGATGCGAGAGACGTCTTGCCATTGGTGGGGCCAGAGGTTGATGCCATACTCAAGGGTCATGACGCGCCAAAGATTAACACAAGGCCCTACCCATCAGAGCCCTTGTCAAGCCGATCAGTACCGGGGCGTCAGGAAGCGCCACACGATCCAGTCGCGCAGGAAACGATCGCTGCGATCGACAAAGATAGCAATGGAGGCGCCGGACAGCGGCCTGCGAAGCACGGGAAGAGAGCCTGCCACTCGCACGGCCGCGATGATCCACGTCTCGTTTGTCATGGGAGGATTGTAAGGAGTTGGAGCCAGGAGCTAGGAAGGGCGTTCCCCGGGAAGCTGCGGGGCGGAGATTCCCTTCGTTTCCTCCCACACCAACCCCACCCCACTCGGGGCAGGCTCTCGCCTCCGCCCCGGTACCGCTTGGCCTCGCCCCGCGGGCTCGGAACGGTGGGATCACTGCTTCTTCCTTGACGTGCGCGTAAAAGTTACGGTATCGTGCAGGCGCCAGCGGCCCCTTCAGCGAAAGGAGCGCCCCATGCCGATGGCCCGAGTCGCCGACGCCAACATCGAGTACTACCTTGAGGGCAGCGGGCCCCCGCTTCTGCTGATCTCCGGTTTCACGGCCCAAGCGTCGGGCTGGAACGAGCCGTTCGTACGGCTGCTTCACTCGCATTTTCAGCTCATCCGATACTCTCATCGCGGTACCGGGACGAGCGATCGCCTGACCGGCGATATCAGCTTACGCGACCTAGCAGACGACGCGGCGGGTCTTCTGAGCGCGCTCAGCATTGATAAGGCGCATGTCCTAGGCGTATCGATGGGTGGGATGATCGCGCAGGAGCTGGCGCTCAATCACCCGCAGCGAGTGGAACGCCTAGTGCTAGGGTGCACTACGTGCGCGGGTGGGTCGCATTCTCATGGGGACGGCGGGGCTGTACCGGCTGCGCCGGAGGTAATCGCGCTGCTCACGCCACAGCCGGGACTGTCGCGGGAGGAGCAGGTCCGCCGAGCTTGGCCGGCCATTGCCACGCCGGAATTCATTGAGTCGCATCGCGACGTTCTGGAAGAGAGGTTGCAAACCAGCCTAATCAACCCCACGCCTATCGAGACTTCCATCGGACAGATGGCTGCGATACAGGCGTTCGACAGCTTCGACCGCCTGCCCCGGATAAATGCACCGACGCTGGTCCTGCACGGCGATCGCGACGTCCTTGTGCCGGTCCCGAACGCTCGGGTGCTGAAGGGCCGCATACCGGGCGCTGAGCTTCGCGTCCTGCCCGGCGCCGGCCACGTGTTCACATGGGAGTTTCCGGAGGAGTCGTCAGCGGCCGTTGTGGAGTTCCTCACGAGGGCCCCAATAGGTGTTTAGAGCGCGCAGAGACAAGGAGCGTCCTTCATGGCGATGACGAAAGTTGGTGACCTCAACATCGAGTATTACGAGGAGGGCTCCGGGCCGCCTCTACTTCTGATCATGGGTCTCGGCGGGCAGGCATCGTCATGGGGTGAGCCGCTCCTCGAACAGTTGCAAGCGCACTTCCGAACGATCCGCTTCTCGAACCGCGGAACGGGGGGCACCGATAAGCCGGTGGGTGGCTATACGATCCGGCAGATGGCGGACGACGCAGCCGGGCTAATGGAGGCCATCGGGCTCGACCAGGCGCACGTGTTCGGTATATCGATGGGCGGGATGATCGCTCAGGAGCTGGCGCTTAACCATCCGGAGCGCGTGCAAGGCCTAGTGTTGGGCTGCACGACGTGCGGGCCCGCCCACAGTGTCCCGGTGCCGGCGCAAACACTGGCGCAGTTCGGGCAGATCATGCAGCTGCCGGTGGAAGAGAGGATAGAGCGATTCTGGGAGATTACGGTGACGCCGGAATTCAAGGATGAGCGGGCGGACTTCCTCAGGCGGATCCTGGAACTCGGAATCGCGACGCCGACGCCGATGGAGACTTTCGGCCTTCAATTCGCCGCCATTCAGGCGATGGATACGTACGACCGCCTGCCGCAGATCAAATCGCCAGCGCTAATTATTCACGGCGATCGCGACATCCTGGTGCCCGTGGAGAACGCAGAGATTCTCCATTCACGGGTACCGGGATCACGTGTACGGGTCGTGCAGGGGACGGGCCACTGTTTCTTCTGGGAGGAGGCGGACGAAGTGGTCGAGGAGGTCGCGCAGTTCCTCTCGAAAGTACCCGTGGGCGCGTAGTCAACGAATAGGCCTCGAATAGGCAGCCACTCGTATCGCCCGGAACAACGGTCAACAATCATAGGAGAAACGAGATGAAGCTCAAAGACAAGGTTTCGATCATCACAGGGGCGGCTTCCGGAATCGGGAAGGCGACGGCACTGGTGTTCGCGCGCGAGGGAGCAAAGGTGATGTGCGCGGATGTCAACGCCGACGGCGCTGAGTCGGTAGCGCGGCAGATCGTTGATACGGGAGGGGAAGCGGAATCGATCAAGGTAGACGTGTCCGTAGAAGCCGACGTGAAAAATATGATCTCGCAAACCGTGGCGCGCTGGGGCCGGCTCGACATTCTCTACAACAACGCCGGGATAGGTTACGGCATGCCGGTGACACAGGTCCCGGAAAGTGAGTGGGACCGGCTCATCGACATCAACCTCAAGGGCGTCTTCCTCGGCTGCAAGCACGCGATTCCGGAGATGCTCAAGAACGGCAGCGGCGCCATTGTAAGCACCGCCTCGGATGCCGGCCTGATCGGCACTGCGATGCTTTCGCCGTACTGTGCCTCAAAAGGAGGCGTAGTCCTGCTCACGAAGTCTCTCGCTGTGGAGTGGGGCGCAATGGGGATTCGGGTGAACTGCGTGTGTCCGGGGGTGATCCGTACGCCGATCCTCGACCCGTTCCTTCAGCGGGCGCAGGCGATGGGCGCAACACCGGAGGAACTCTGGGAACGGATGGCCAGGGCTCACCCCGTCGGCCGTGTGGGCGAGCCGGAAGAGGTGGGGCAGGCGGTGGCGTTCCTGGCGTCGGACGAGGCGTCATTCATCACGGGCGTCGCCCTCCCGGTGGACGGCGGCTTCCAGGCGGGACCTCCCAGCGGCTACGGCGCCGACCAGCGAGTCCTGAGCAGCATGTCCGCGCAGTAGAGCGCGTTTCGGGACGAATGCGCACGATCGAGCGGGCACACCAAGTGGAGGGCTCGCGGTTGCTGGAAGCGGCGCGCCGGCTTGCGCCACTGATCGCCGATCACGCAGACGAAGCCGAGCGCGAACGCCGGGTGCCGAAGGCAGTCGTTCGTGAGCTTGTATCGGCCGGCGTGTTTCACATGTTCGTCCCACGCGTGTTCGGCGGGGGCGAGGTGGACGTCGCGATCGGCGTGCGCGTATTGGAAGAGCTCTCGAAGGCGGACGGGTCGACGGGGTGGATCGCAATGATCGGCGCCACAACGGGCCTGATCAGCGCTTACCTCCCTCAGCAGGTCGCCCGCGAAATCTACCGTCCGGGCGTAATCACCGGTGGCGTCGTGGCGCCACGCGGCACGGCTGTTCCGGAGAATGGTGGATATCGCGTGAACGGGACGTGGTCATTCGCCAGCGGCTGCGAGCACAGCCATTGGCTCGCATGCGCGTCCCTCGTTCAGGGAAGCGATGTACCGGATGTGCGGATGATGCTCTTCCCGGCGACGGCCATCGAGATCATCGATACCTGGCACGTTTCCGGGCTGCGAGGCACGGGAAGCCACGACATTGCTGTGAACGACGCCTATGTGCCCACCGATTACTCGTTCTCGCTGGCGGGGCGGCCGGCGCAGTCGGGCGTGCTTTACGGATTCTCGCTGATAGGCTTACTCGCCGTTTCAGTGGCAGCAGTGGCGCTGGGCATCGGCCGCGCGCAGGTAGCGATCGCGGAAGGCGAGGCGGCGCTGCGCTCCGGGCGCGCGTTCCTGCTCGAGACGGTCGGGGCGATGTGGTCCACGCTTGAGCGAGGCGAGGAACCGGCGATCGAACAGCGCGCGCTCCTGCGGCTGTCGGCATCGCAGGCAGTTCAGGGATCCGTGCGAGCGGTCGATGTCGCGTACAACCTGGGGGGCGGGTCGTCGATCTACGAGAGCAGCCGGCTGCAGCGGCGGTTTCGCGACGTCCATGCGCTCACTCAACACGTTATGGTCGGACCGTCCAGCTTTGAGGCAGCTGGGCGGGCGCTGCTGGGGCATGAGGTGCCGCCTGGGTTTCTTTAGAGATGAAGTGACTGATTGACAGCGTGAAGCCACCGTGGTAGATAACTGACCAGTCAGTATGTAATGTTAAACCTGAGCCCAGTCCAGTGAGGAGGCCGCTCAATGAAATTCGGACTGATCTACGAGCTCCAGCAGCAGAAGCCCTGGGTCGAGAACCAGGAGTACAAGACCTACCACGATGCGCTCGACCAGATCGAGCTGGCGGACAAGGTGGGGTTCGACTACGTCTGGGAGGTTGAGCACCATTTCCTCGTGGAGTACTCGCACTCTTCGGCGCCCGAGGTGTTCCTGGCGGCTGCGAGCCAGCGTACGAAGAACATCCGCATCGGGCAGGGCGTGGCGCTACTGCCGAACCCCTTCAACCATCCGATTCGAGTAGCCGAGCGGGCGGCCGCGCTGGATATAGTCTCGGATGGGCGGCTGGAGCTGGGGACCGGACGGTCGATCACGGAGCAGGAGTTGGGCGGGTTCGGGATAGACCCGGCGGATTCGCGGGCGATGTGGGAAGAGGCAATCCAAATGATCCCGAAGATGTGGACGAACGAGACGTTTGCTTGGGAAGGCGACTACTTCGTCGTGCCCCCGCGCATGGTGCTGCCGAAGCCCATTCAAAAGCCCCATCCGCCGCTCTGGATGGCTTGTACACAGCCGGATAGCTTCCGCATTGCAGGGTCGAAGGGACTCGGCGCTCTATCGTTCGGATTCATCGCACCCGGTGTGCTCGAAGCCTCCCTCTCTATCTATCGCGACGCAATCAGTGACGCACAGCCGGTCGGCGATTTCGTGAACAATCAGTTCGCGGCCACCAGCTTCGCCTGCGTAGCGCCGACGGATGAAGAGGCGCTCGAGTTCGGCAAGCCCGCCGCGGAGTTCTTCCAGGAAGCGATCGGCATCCTATTCGTACCGTGGGCCAAGAAGGCAGACGCGCCATCTTCGTACCAGTACTACGTGAGCCTCGCCCAGATGGCGGAAGAGCGGCTGAAGCAGGACCCGGATGGGGCGTTTCGCTTCCAGGAGCAATGGGACTCGGGGACGCTCTGCATTGGCAGACCCGAGCGGGTCCGCGACGCCGTCCAGAAATACGTTGACGCGGGCTGCGATCAGCTGATCGTAATGGTGCAGGTAGGCCGGATCCCCCACGAGAAGGTGATGCAGACGATAAAGCTGATGGGTGAGGAGGTCATCCCTCACTTCCAGAAGGCGGCCAAAGCCGAGGCGGCCCCAGCCAAAAGCTAGCCCGCAGCAATAGCGCCTGCCACGCGTGGGGGTTCAGCGCATGGCGGGCCTGGAATCACCGGAGCTGCTGAGTTCGGTGGCGGGCTCCTGTTATTCGGCTACGGCTCCCCAGGGACCGACTATATCTCCTAACAACTGTGTAAGCTCCGGGCAGGCACGCACTGACGGCAGTTCCATCACGACTTCTGCGCCGTCGCGCTGGCGAATCGCGAGGCGTGCTTCGGCCTCGCCCGAGTAGTCGCCGATTGTCGCGAGAAGCGCGCGCAGCCGTTCGTGGTCTCCGTCTTCGTCGTCAGTCTCCTCCAGCACGATGCTGAGGGCCGACGGGCCAATGGATGGAGCAGGAGAGGATGCTGGTGGCTCTTTGGCGGAGTGACCGTTTGCTGTAGGGTTATGGTTTTTCGGATTACCGTTGCGGCGGCGCTGAACGGCATTTGACGGGCCATTGGTAGTGAGCAGGTCGTGAGGGTCGAAAGATGGATCGCCGTAAGACGATGCCTTCTGGACTGAGAGTTGAAGACGATCGTCGCGCGCCTTGACACGGACGTTGACAACGACGATATTGCCCGTCCGCCAGATGTCTCGGGTTTGTTCCCATGTCTCGGGCCAGACGGTCACCTCGACGCTACCGGTTATATCCTCGATCTCTGCCGCAAGAAACGCCCGACCGTCGCGGGTACTGAGAGAACGCATCCCCGAAACGACGCCCCCGACAACGAGGTCCCGGCCCGAAAAGTCGGCGTTGATTTCGACGAGGCCGCAAGTCAGGATACCGCGCAGCTCCTGAGCGACGCGGGCGAAAGGATGCTCCGAGAGGTATATGCCCAGCAGCTCCTTCTCCCAGGTCAGCTTCTGTTGTTGGGTCGCTTCTGGGGCCGGCTCTAGCTCCGGCCCCTGAATCGAGGGACCATCCCCCGCTATTAGTGCAAAGAGTGACGTCTGCCCTGATTCACGTTGCTTCTGTTCTCTTTGGGCGTACCCAATCAGGCGGTCGAGGTTTGCCAGGAGGGCGGCGCGCTCTGCCAGCTTATCGAAGGCGCCGGCTTTGACCAGGCTTTCCAGCGCGCGCTTGTTCAGGTGGCGGGTATCCACCCGTTCGAACAAGTCCTGAATAGTCAGGAACGGCCCACCCTGCGCTCGCGCTTCGATAATGCCCTCTGCGATGCCCTGCCCGACGTTCTTTACGCAGGCGAGACCGAAACGAATCGGCTGCGTGCCGTCTTCGGCGCTCTCTAGAGAGAAGTTTGTGGCGCTGTGGTTCACGTCAGGCGGCTGGACAGGGATACCCGCGCGCACGCATTCGGCGTACGCCTCGGCGACGCGTTGCTGACCGCCCGCCATCATCATCACAGCGGTCATGTACTCAGCCGGGTAGTTCGCCTTGAGGTACGCCGTCTGGTAGGCGATTGTTCCGTACGATACGGCATGGGCCTTGTTGAAGGCGTAACCCGCGAACGGCTCGATTAGATCGTATATCTGCTTTGCTTCCTCCGCTGCATATCCCTTGGCTGCCGCGCCGTTCAGGAAGCGCTCCTCTTCGGCGCGCATCATGGCGCGAACCTTCTTGCCCATCGCCTTCCGCATCACATCGGCCTGCCCTAGCGAGTAGCCGGCAAACTTTTGCGCGATGAGGAGCACCTGGTCTTGATAAACGATGACTCCATAGGTCTCATCGAGAATGTCGGCGAGGTCGGGATGCGGATAGTGGATTGCTTCCAGCCCGTGCTTGGCCCGAATGTACGTCGGGATGTGCTGCATGGGGCCCGGGCGGTAGAGAGCGACCATCGCGGCGAGGTCTTTGATGGAGGTGGGGCGAAGCTCCTGGACGTAGCGAGTCATGCCGCCTGACTCAAGCTGGAAGACGCCGAAGGTCTCGCCGCGGGCGAGCATATCGTAGGTCCTGGCGTCTCCATCGGGGAGGTGTGATACATCGAGCTTTGCTCCATGGACCTGCTCGATGACCTGGACGGCAGTGCCGAGGATCGTGAGATTGGTGAGGCCCAAGAAATCCATCTTTAGCAGTCCCAACTCCGCCACATCCCACATACCGAACTGCGTAGTGGGTAGAGAGTTCGGGTCACCGGAGGAGGGACGCTGAAGAGGCAGGAAATTGACCAGCGGTTCGGGAGCAATCACTACTCCTGCCGCGTGGGTGCTGGCGTGGCGGGCAACACCCTCGAGTTCGCGGGCGGTATCGATCAATTTCGCGATCTGCTCGTCCGCTCCGTACAACTCCTTGAAGTCCGGGCTCTCCTCGAACGCCTTCTCGATGGTCATCGCGCCGAAAGAGGCCGGCATCGTGGGCACGAGGCGCGCGACTCGATCTACATCCGCGTAGCTCATTCCGAGCGCCCGCCCGACATCTCTAATAGAAGCTTTAGCCCCGAGGGTGCCAAACGTAATTATCTGGGCCACGCGGTCCTGCCCGTATTTCTCGGCGGCGTAGCGGATCATCTCGTCCCGGCGGTCTTCGGCGAAGTCCAGGTCTACGTCCGGCATCTCTCGTCGTTCGACGTTGAGGAATCGTTCGAAGACCAGCCAGTGTTCCAGCGGGTTGATGTCGGTTACGCCAAGGACGTAGAGAATGATCGAGGCGGCAGCGGAGCCACGCACAGCCATGAGGATGCCGCGCTCACGAGCGTACTGGGAGAAATCGTGGACGACGAGAATGTAGTCGGCGAAGCCAGTCTGCCGGACCACCTCGAGCTCGTAGTCAAGCCGGCGCCGCGCGTCGTTAGCTTCGCCCGGATACCGGCGGGCGAGACCTTCGAGGCAGAGGCGCGAAAGATGTTCGTCGGCGCTTAAGCCGGGCGGGACGTCGGCTTTCGGCAGTTGCACTCTACCGAACTCCAGGGTCAGGTCGCACATCTCCGCGATGCGCCCGGCGTTATCGATCGCCTCGGGGTGGTTGGGAAAGAGCGCGCGCATCTCATCTTCGGACTTCAGGTAATAACAGGCGGGGTCTCCGGACATCTTCATGCGGTCGTCCTGCTGGACAGTCGAGTTCGTCCCGATGCAGAGGAGAACGTCCTGAAAGGGAGCGTCTTCGGGCTTTACGTAGTGTAGGTCGTTGGTGGCAACTACAGCGATGCCGGTCTCTTCGGCCAGGCGTAGGAGCCCCCTGCTCAGCGGCTCGTGCTCGGTGATGCCGTGTTCCTGAAGCTCGATGTAATAGTCACCGCCGAAGAGCTGCTGATAGTAGCGGGCAGTGTTCACGGCCGCATCGAAGCGGCCGTCGAGAAGGTGCCGCGATATCTCACTCGTGGCGCATCCAGAGAGCGCGATCAGACCATCGCGGTGCTGCTCAAGCAGCTCGCGGTCTATGCGGGGCTTGTAGTAGTAGCCCTCGAGGTGTGACTTCGTGGAGAGGGCGAGGAGATTGGCATACCCGGCGTTGTTCTTTGCGAGCAGCGTCAGGTGGTAGGGTTGCTTGTCCTGAGGTTCGCGCGAGTGGCGAGAACCCTGGGCGACGTAGGCCTCGATGCCGATGATTGGCTTGATGCCGCGCACCTTGGCTTCTTTGTAGAACTGCACTGCGCCGTAGAGCACTCCGTGGTCGGTAAGGCCGATGGCCTGCTGGCCCAGTTCCACCGCACGGTCCATGAGCTGTGGTATGCGTGACAGTCCATCCAGAAGAGAGAACTCGGTGTGGGTATGCAGATGGGCAAACATCTAGAACGATGGGCGAAGAAGGAGAAGAATGGGATGCTTAGTTGAGCGCTGAACCATCAGCATCGTGGACGACGAACCCATTATAGGATAGGGGAACCCCTGGCCGGACGCGCTTTCCATGGCTTCCACGATGCCGTCAGAGGAGCGCGCAGTCACTCGCAGGGACGGCGCGAGCCTCTCTTCCGTAACCCCCTGATGGTGGCGCGAGTTCACGCGAAGGGTTCGGTCTGGCCGATAAACATCGGACAGGCGGCTGGAGCCGTCGATAACTACGTCATGCCAATTCGAGGTGCCATTCTCGTGCCAGCGGTGCTCGTTGCTCTCGATGTGCTGCATGAGTGAACCGCCCATGGCCACATTTAGCAGCTCATGACCGCGGCAGATGCAGAGGACGGGTACGTCGTGCTCCAGGGCCTGGCGCAGCAGTCGCAGTTCA
>WNGD01012314.1_pt1 | contig 18489 bp, 15 predicted proteins | sample 5400671 | NCBI WGS metagenome assembly WNGD01 (sample SAMN13153369, study PRJNA577476) | soil metagenome | isolation source: 40 cm soil or saprolite under grassland replicate 2 | place: USA:California | collected 2016-06-15
TGAGCACCGCGCCCGCGCCGATGACCGCGGGCACCGGACCGAGGCGGTCCGCGACACGGCCGCCCAGCGCCGAGAACAGCGCGGCGCCGAGCGCGACGAGACCGACGTACACGCCGACCCGCTCGAGTGGGATCGCGGCCACGTCGCGCACATAGACCGGGAACAGCGGGTTCACGACGGTCGTGATCACCGCCGCGAGCGGTGTGATCGCCAGGAGCGTCCAGAACGACCGCGGCAGCGGCGGCCCGGGGACGTGCGCGATCGGCGGGGTGCGCGAAAGGCGGAATGTGAGCGCCGACGACAACGCGAAAGCGATCGTCGCGATCGCGATCCCACCGCGCAGCCCGACGGCCGCACCGATCGTTCCCGCGAGCGGCGCTGCCAGGATCGTCCCGAAGAAGAACGCGCCGTACACCATGCCGAGCTCGCCCGAGAGACGCCCGCGTGGTGTGAGTGCGGCGAGGTGAGCGCTCATGAGCGGCAGCGCTGCGCTCCCGATCCAGTAGAGCGTCGACCCGATGAACGCGCCGTGCCAGTCGGTGAGCGGGATGAACGCGGCGGCGCCGACCGTCGACGCCAACCACACGCCGATGAGGAGCGGCCGGCGTCCGAAGCGATCGGCCGCGAGACCGATCGGAATGAAGCTCGCGGCGGCGACGACGTTGCCAACGCCGAACACGAGCCCGATGTCGGTCGGTGTCGCGCCGAGGTCACGGAGGAACAGCGGGAAGAGCGTGCCGAGGACACCGAAGCCAATGCCCCAGAAGATCTGGGCAGTGGTGAGGGTGGTGGCCTCCTTGCTGAGGCCTAGGACGCGCGCCCCTTCACGATGCCCGTCTTGCGACGCTCCTCGAACTCGGCGCGCGCTCGCTGCAGCACGCTGCCATCGGTGAGCACGTCGAGCGCGGTGAGCGCGAGCGCCTTCGCGGCGACCAGCGCGTTGTCGAGCGCGCCCTGCGTGACCGCGAGATCGCGGAACGCGATGGAATGGCCGGGGACTGGCTCGGGCGCGATCGCGATGTATGGATGGATGGCCGGAAGGACCTGCATCACGTTGCCCATGTCGGTCGAGCCGACGCGCTCGTCGTCCCGCGCCTCGAACACCTGCATACCGAGATCCTTCATGTGCCGCGTCCAGCGTTCGGCCATCGGCGTCGAGAACACCATGTTCTCGTACCCGGCGTTCTCGTGGACCGTCACCTTGACCGTCGTTCCGGTCGCGGTCGCGGCGCCCTCCGCGCAGGCGATGAAGCGCCGCAGCACATCCTGTTGGTAGCGGCGGTCGAGGGCGCGCACGCTGAAGAGGCCCGCAGTGTGATCGGGGATCACGTTGGCGGCGCTCCCGCCGTTCGTGATGATCCCGTGTATGCGCGCGTCGGGACGGAGCTGCTGTCGCATCGCGTTCACGCTGTTGAACAGCTGGATCAGACCGTCGAGCGCGTTGATCCCCTGGTCCGGTTGCGACGCGGCGTGCGCCGCCTTGCCGAAGTATTCGACGAGCACGCGATTCGAGGCGAGCGAGTGGCGACCGGCGAGGCTCCGGCCGGTCGTCGGGTGGATCATCATCGCGGCGTCGACGTCGTCGAAGCCGCTGGCACGCAGCAACGCGACCTTGCCGCCGCCGCCTTCCTCCGCGGGAGTGCCGATCGCCGCGACCGACCCCTCGACGTCCGCGATGACCTGGCGGACGGCGACCGCCGCGGCCGTGCCGATCATCGCGATGAGGTTGTGCCCGCAGCCGTGTCCGAGTTCTGCGAGCGCGTCGTACTCGGCGAGGATCGCGACGCGCGGACCGCCGTTCTTCCCGGAGGCGTCGCCGCGATACGAGGTCTCGATGCCGCGGTAGCCACGCTGCACCTTGAAGCCGTTCTTCTCCAGGAAGTCGGCGAGACGAGCGGCGGCCTGACGCTCCTCGTATGCGGTCTCGGGATTCGCATGGATCGCACGTGAGAGCTCGAAGAGAGAGTCGCGCCGCTCGTCGATGGCGTGAAGCGCGCGCTTCCGCAGAGCGGCGATGTCGGGCATGTCGGCGATGCTAGCCAGCCGGCCCGATCGGTGCTGACTGATCTTGATCTTGATCTTGATGCCCAGCGATCATCGCGAGGATGATGCGATCGAGGGCGCGGTCGGCCTCCTCGAAGAGGAACGCGGCTTGCGCCGACTCGAGCGAGCGGCGCCGCGCAACGTGTGCGATCTCCGCCATGAACCGCGCGCGGAAGTAGAGGAACGCCTGCGTCGCCTCGCCCAGCGACAGCCCGGCCCGCTTGGCCTCGACGCCGTACTCGCGTCCGAGAGACTCCGACTGCGTCAGGTACTGCTCCTGACCGGCGCGACGCGCGGTATCGAGATGACCGAGGAGCAGATCGCTCATGCGCACGCCGCGCTCGCGAAACCAGCGCAGCGAACGCTCATCGAAGCGGGTGTGCCAGTCTTGGTCGATGACGTCGGTGCGTACGCGCTTGCGGAACTCGGCGGCGATCTTGTCGGGCGGCTCGCCCATCGCGGTGAGCGAGGGACGCTTGATCGCGCGCGGACGAGGAAGGAGCGCATCGATAGCGGAGCGAAGGAAGCGGCGATGACCACCCGGGGTGGTGAAGACGTCCACCTTCCCGTTGTCCGCCCAGCGGCGCAGCGTGTCCGGATCGACGCCGAGCACCCGACTGGCCTCGCCGAGGGTGAGCCAGTCGCCGTGTTTGCTCGATGCGGTCGGAGCGGGAATACCGTAAATCTAGGCGAAACTCCGTTCACCCGCCCGAGGTAGTGTCCGGTTTCGCGGTTCGGAAGCGCGGCTCCCGAGATAAGGCCGGCCCCAGGCTGGGGACCGCTTGCGCGATCCCACCCCTGGGGCGGCTTGGAAATCGTACTCGTCGTCATCGCGCTAAGCCGCTGCTATAGCGAGTCCCCTCGGGCCGATTAGTTCTTCACTGGTCGGTAGTGGGCGGTTTTAATTTGGGAGGACTCCTCTGAGGATGGGGTAGATAACGCTGATGGCTAGAACCGCGATAACCGCGCCGACGCCCATCCGCAGATATCCCGCTCCGTCGATGTGACGTGGCACGTAGGGATAGGTCCGCTCAAGTTTGCCCCCCAATAGCCGGTAGATCGCAAGCATCAACAGCGAGCAGAGGACAAAGCTCACGAAGAATGTCATACCCCGGACACTATCTCGCCAGACGCGGCCATCGTCTCATCGCCCGTCGTCGCCCGCGCGACCTCGCCCGCGTCGGGTTCGCGCACCGCGTAGTCGCGAAGCGGCGTGAACGCGGCGACCGCGGCGCTCGCGATCGCCAGCGCGCCCGCGACCGCGAACGCAGCCGCGCTCGACGCCACGACCACGATGAGTGAAAGGACCGCGGGCGACGCGCTGTTCGAGATGAGGACGACGGTGCGGAACGCGCCGTTCGCGCGACCGCGCATGTTGGCCGGAACGTCGCGCTGACGCGGGATGAAGGCGTAAATGATGAACGCCTGCCAGGCGATCTCGCGTCCGGTGAAGCAAAGCGTGATCAATCGCCAGTCGCCGGTGAACGCACCGGCGAGCGCGGCGAGCCCCGACGCGAGGATGACCGCGATCATGCTCTGACCCATCGGCCGGTTCTGCGCGAGACGCGGCGCGAGCAGCGAGCCGATGATCGTGAGCCCGCCGCTGACGGAAAGCGCGAGACCGATCGTCACCTCATCGAGGTGGTGCTCCTCGCGGAGCACGTACAGGATCAGCGTCCGTAGGCCGACGCCGCCCAGGTTCGCGATCGACATCGCCACGAGCAGCCAGCGCAGGACCTTCAGCCGCCACACGAATGCGAAGCCGTCGCCGATCTCGTGGATGACGTTGCGTACGGTGAGTGGAGCGAGCTGAGCGGCGGAGATCTCGAGGATGGGGGGCATTAAGTAAAACAGCGCGAGGGTCGGCAGAAACGCGAGCGCGGCGATCCACATCGCGCTGACATTCCCGATGGCGGCGATCGCGAAGCCGCCGAGCGTCGGTCCGATGATGCGCGCCGCTCTGTCGGCGGCGAAGAAGATCGCGTTCGCGTCGGTGAGCTCGTGCTCCTCCACGAGCGACGGCACGACGCTGAAGTCCGTTGTGACGCCCCAGAGCACCTCGACCGTGCCGAGCAGGAACCCGATGACGTACAGCAGCTCGATCGAGAAGACGCCGCCGATGGCGGAGAGCGGGATGGCGACGGTGAGCGCGATGCTCGAGATGTCGCACGCGATGAGCAAGCGGCGCTTGTCCACTCGGTCGATGAGTGCTCCGGCAGGCGCGCCGAAGAGGATGTAGGGGAGCGACTGGACGACGCGCAGCGTCGCGGCGGCGGCGATCGAGTGAGTGATGTCCAGGACGAGGAGCGGCAAGGCGAGCCGGGCCACCTCGTCCGCGATCCCACCGAGACCGGTGGCCGCGGTGAATGCCGCGAACCACTTATGACGGAGCGGCCCTCTGCGCATGGGACGGCGAGCATAAAAGCGAGCGGCCCGCGCGGCATGGCGCTTGCGAGCCCCGTCGGCGACCTACTGCGGCGTGGGCGAAGCTACACGCCAAGCAGATGAGGGCAGCGCAGCTGCCCGATTTCGGAGAGGAGGTTCCAATGGGCCAAGTCAACGTGAATCCACCTGCGTCTGACAGCGGCTTCGGTGCCGGAATGATCATCGGCATCATCCTGCTGATCCTCATCGTCCTCGTTCTCATCTTCTACGCCGGTCCGCAGATCTTCGGCGGCGGCACGACGCCGCGTTCGCTCATCGACACGCTCAGCACCGCAGTCCTCGCCTGACCAAGCGCGCGGCGCCGGATGAACTCCGGCGCCGCGCGTCCAGCCTCACGTCGAGACCGGGGCTAACGCGTTCGGTCGCTCAGTGGAGGTTGAAGATCGCCGTCATCCTGGGAAAAGCGGGTCCGAGGATGACGAGAAAGAGCGCTGGAAAGATGAGCAGCACCATCGGGAACATCATCTTGACCGGCGCGAGCCGTGCGAGCTCTTCCGCGCGTTGACGACGCTTGGTACGGAGCTCAAGCGCTTGATCCTGTAGGACCTTTGCGAGACCGACCCCGAGCGTGTCGGCCTGGATGACCGCATTTACGAACCGGCCGACGTCGGGAAGGGCGGTGCGGCGAGCGAGTTCACGCAGCGCCTGACGCCGGTCCCGACCCATTTGGAACTCGAGCAGTAGGCGGCGTAGCTCCTCGGAGAGCGGATTCTTCCAACGCAGCACCACCTGAGCGATCGCGCCGTCGAACGCAAGGCCCGCGTCCGCGCTCAGGGCAAGCATGTCGAGCGTCGGGACGAGCGCCCGTCGTATCGCGTTCTTGCGGCCTCGGGCCATCGAACCGAGCACCAACCCTGGGATCGCAAAGCCGGCCGCCGCTCCGATGACGCCACCGATGACGACGGACTCGGTGCCCCCACGCACGAGGAAGACGAGCGGCGCCAGCGCAAGCGCGAGCGTGGCTATCGACGCGAGCCGGATGCCGATGAACTCCGCCTCGCTGATCGGGGCTCCCGCCAACTCCAGACGCTCGCGCGTCTGCTCCAAGAATTTGTTCGGTAGCATGCGCAAGAGTTGATCGCCGAGCCCGCGCAGTGGCCGGACCAGCCGCCGTAACACGGGCGGCCGCGTCGGTTCCTCCGACTCGACCGCGGCATCACGGATGAGCGCGAGGACGCGGCGGCGTTGGCCGGAGCCCGCGTACAACGTGAGCTCATTCAGCCAGAGGACGAACATCAGATCAAGGCCACCTCGGGCGTGAGTACTTTGGTCACCGGAGAAGTTGGGGCTGGGGCTGCGGGTGCCCCGAGGCCTGCCGGAATAGCGAAGAACGAGGCGGCCCGCGCGACGAGGCTGCCGCGCGACAACGACAACTCGAACGGAACGATCGCTCCGTCCGGCAGGGCCGTCGCGCCGGAGTGGTATTCGACGGTGTACTCAGTGAGGATCTGCTCGGCCAGAACCGCGTATAGACCGGCGAGTTGCCCCGACGTTGGCGCGACGAACGCCGCACCGCCTGGGCTCGCCTGCGCCAACCCTTGCAACACGGAACGGTCGAGACTGTCGCCGAGGCCCACCGCATACAGCGGAAGACCCGCAGCGGCGAGCCGAGCGACAGCCGACGCCGAGGTGTTGCGACTCGCTGTGTCGAGGCCGTCGGTGAGGAGCACGATCGCACGCCGCACCTTTGGATCTGCGCCCTCGAGCGCTTGAGCGGCGCCGACCACGGCGTCATAGATCGCGGTATCCCCGCCGGCCGTGATCGATCCAACCGCCGCGAGTGCGCGTGTCTTATCGCTGGTCATCGGCTGCACGGTCCGCACTGTGGCGTTGAAAGTAAGGATCGCGACCTGGTCGTTAGGCCCGAGCGCGGAGATCATCGTTGCCATCGCTGCCTTCGCGTCAGCGAGCGGTCGACCCGACATGCTGCCGCTCGTGTCGACGACGAGCGCCAGAGCGACAGGAGAGACGAGCGAGGCGAGCGTCACGGTCGCCGATATTGGCAGGTTGCCCTCGCGCAATCGCAGATCCTCGGGCCGCAGGCCAGGCATCGCCTTGCCGCTCGCATCGATGACCGAAGCTACGAGGCGCACCGTTGGGAACTGGCCCGCGTCCACGCGGCTGATGATGATCCGGACGGGATCGTCCGCCTGTGCGGTCGCGCTCAGCAGAAGGAGCACGGCAGCGGCGGCGGCGACCGCGACGATGCGTCGACTAGACATCGATCTTTGTCAGCGCGCGCATCACGATGAAGCCGAGAACAACGAGGGCGATGCCCGCGAGCAGCGCATACCGAAGCGGTCCCGGCTCGAACAGCACGCCGATGTAGTCGGGCCCGATGAGAAGCAGCCCGAGCGTTACGAAGATCGGCAGACCGCACAGGACATACGCGCTCATGCGCTGGGGGGCGGTCAGGGCCTTGATATCGCCCTCGATGCGCAGTCGTTCACGGATCGTCTCGGAGATCGAGTCGAGTACCTTCGCGAGGCTGCCTCCGATCTGATGCTGAACGTTGATCGACGCGACGACGAGCTGCAGGTCGTCTGATGGGTACCGCGCCGCCAGTCGCTCGAGCGCATCTTCCTGCGACGCGCCGAGACCGATCTCGCGGCCAACGAGGAGAAGGGCGGATCTGGTCGGGTCTACGGCGTCGTTGGCCACATGTTCGAGCGCTTGGGGAAGGCTGTGACCTGAACGCACCGAGCTCGCGAGAAGCCCAATCGCGTCCGGAAGCTGCCGGGTGAAGCGCCCGATCTTCCGGGCTCGACGCCAGCCCAGCCACTTGAGCGGCAGGGCGCCGCCTGCCGCCCCTGCCGGTAACGCGAGCACGGGTTCCTTCAGCAGCAGGTACATCACGGTGAACAGCAGGGCAGCCAGCACCGCGGAGGCGACCAGAAGCTCCGCCGGCGAAAGATTGCTCTCCGCTTCGGCGAGCCTTCGTTCCAGGAAGCGGATGACCGCCGGTCGTCGGACGACCGAACGAGAGTCCCGCGTCGTCCGGCGCCGACCGATCTTCAGTTCCGCTTCGAGCGCACCGACGGGCGCTTCGACGAAACCGCGCAGCCGACGTGCGATGCTTCGCTCGCCTTGCGCCACGGGCAGCCACAGGCCGAGAACGAAACACATGACAGCTACGGTTCCCAGCACACCGACGATCACCGACTGAGGCAGCACGTTAGTTTCTGTCGGCCTCGGCGACGCCGTCACCTTCATACCCGAACCAGTTCAAAGGCAGCTCAAGCCCACGAGAGAGGAGCTGGTCACTGAAGGCGGGGCGGATGCCCGAAGGCCGCAACGCGCCGAGCACGCGCTGCCCATCGAAACCTTCGCGCTGGAATACGAAGAGATCCTGCATAGTGATCAGGTCGCCTTCGTAACCGCGAACCTCGCTGATCTGTGTGATCTTTCGCGTGCCGTCCTGCATCCTCTCCACATACACGACGAGGTCGATGGCAGACACGACCTGCTCTCGTATCGCACGAAGTGGCAGATCGGCACCCGACATCAACACCATCGTCTCGATCCGAGCCAAGGCGTCGCGGGGTCCGTTCGCGTGGATGGTCGTGAGCGATCCGTCGTGGCCCGTATTCATCGCCTGGAGCATGTCGAGCGCTTCGGGACCACGGCACTCGCCGATGACGATGCGGTCCGGACGCATCCGGAGTGCGTTGCGGAGGAGGTCGCGGATCGTGATCTCGCCGTGACTTTCCACGTTGGCCGGGCGCGTCTCGAGCGTGATGACATGCATTTGCTGCAAGCGAAGCTCGGCGGCATCCTCGATCGTCACGATGCGCTCTCGCGTGGAGATGTACGACGAAAGCGCATTCAGGAGTGTCGTCTTGCCGGCGCCGCTTCCCCCAGCCACGATGATGTTCAGCCGACCACGCACGCAGGTTCGAAGGAATTGCAGGGCCTCCGGTGAGATCGAGGCATGCCGCAGGAGCTCGTCCGGTGACAGTGGTACACGACGGAACTTCCGCACCGTGAGCACAGGTCCGACCAAAGAGAGCGGCGGGATGATCGCGTTCACTCGCGAGCCGTCGGGGAGACGCGCGTCGACCATCGGAGACGCCTCGTCGCAACGTCTGCCGAGCGGAGCGATGATGCGCTGGATCACGCGGATCACGTGGTCCGAATCAGCGAACGTGATGTCGGTGAGGTAGAGCTTGCCTTCGCGTTCGATCCAGACCTGGTGCGCGCCGTTCACCATGATCTCGGAGATCCCGTCGTCGTGAAGCAGGTCCTGGATCGGCCCGTAGCCGACGATCTCGGCGAACACGGCGTCCTGGAGCCGCAGGCGGTCGGTCCGATTCACGGTGACGTGCTCGTCGTCGAGGGAAGTGGAGAAGTGATCGGCGACCAACGACCGCATCGCCTCGGCCGATGCCGCTTCGACGTTCCGACCCAGGAGGCTCGCCACACGTGCGTGTATGCGGTTGACGAGTTGGACCTCGCCGTCGTCTCGAAAGCGGCTCAGCTTGAGGATCTCGGGACGCCAATCCGCCTCCGCCGGGAGCGCGGCGACGGACGTGCCGAGCGTCCGCAGCTCGGCGGGTTTGAGCCGCGCGCTGGGGCGAAGGATCGTCATTGGCGGTTCACCTGAGCTCGGCCGCTGGCACCGGACGGCGTCCCGCCTGCCCGATCGCTGTTGGCTCGAGTCCATGAACGATGAGCTCGGCGAGCTTCTTATAACTACTTCCAGCCTTGGCGCGAGCGCGGTCGTCGAGGATCGAGATGCCGCGGTTGATGGCTTCCGTGATGCCGACGCCTTCACTGGGAATGGTCGCCGCGATCGTGCGACCCAGACCTCGCTCGATCTCGCCCAGCCCGATGCCGGCCTTCCCCGGGACCCGGTTCGCAACGAGCAGCGTTCGATCGTCCTGTAGCAGGAGGCCGGTCGCCGCCATCACGCGCCTGAGGCTACGAAGAGACGGCAGCTCGGGCGTGGTGACAAGAACGATGCGATCTGCCATGCGAAGGGTCGCGAGGGTCAGGTCTTCAAGGCTGGACCACAGATCGCAGACGATGTACTGGAAGTGTGGGCGGAGCTGATCGACGACGCGCGCAACGCGGTCCGGATCGATCGACGGGACCATCGCCAGGTTGTCCGGGGCGAGAAGAGCGCGCACCCCCGAGGAGTGGCGCACGAATACCTCGTCGACCAGTGAGGACTCGATCGCGTCCACGTGATTCAGCAGATCAGCAACGCTGTTCGCGCTCTTGAGGTCGAGAGCGATGCCGATGTCGCCGAACTGGAGATCGAGATCGACCAGAGCTACCGAAGCCTTCGCGCGTTGGACGAGCGCGACCGCGAGGTTGGTCGCGATCGTCGTGCATCCCACGCCGCCCTTTGGACTGTATACAGCGATGACCACGCCAGGCTTGGGTCCTCCAGGCGTTCGGTCGATTCGCTGGAGCCGACGGAGCTCCTGGAAATTGCCGTAGGCCTCGCGGATCGTTGTTACGAGATCGTCGGCCTGGTACGGCTTCAGAAGGAAACCACGCGCGCCCGCTGTCACCGCGCGCGAAACAGTGCCCGGAGCCACATTCGCTCCGGTCACGATCACGCAGCACTCGGGCGCGCGGGAGAGGATCTCGCGCACGGCTGGACCTATCTCGCCCCGAAGCCCCGCGAGGTCGACGACCGCGACCTGCGCGTACGTCGCGCCGAGCTTGTCGAGGAGCGATGTTTGCTCGGCCACGGTCGCGACGAGATGCACGCGGTCATCTCCAGCGAGGGCCTCTCGCACGCTCGTGGCCGTATCCGGCTCCGTCTCGAGCAGCAACACGCGGATCGGACCGATGCCCTCAGTCATCTCGCGATCCCGTACATCTGCACGAGATAGGTGATGTCGACGCTTCGTGTCGACGCATCCTTATCCTCGGCGCGCGAGCGCACGGCAACGTCGATCGTGGCCTGGCTATCGCGGAGGTACTTGAGCACCAGCGCGGTCTGATGGTCGACGATGAAGGTGAGCGATGTCGGCCGCTGCGGTTGCTCGCGCGTTGGTCCGATGACCTGTTGGACCTCGAGATTCTGGATCATCGTCTGCGTGCGCTTGGGGTTCTCGCCGACGCCAGTCAAGATCGTCGCCAGAATGTCGACGCGGTCACCGGCTGTCACGAACCCGCCGACGGTGAGCGGATCGGCCGTCGGGAACGAGACGAGAACCGTGCCCGGGTCGATCGTCAGCGACGCCCCTCGCTTGCCCTCGGCCGCCACGAGCTGGCCGCGGAGGATCGGCGCGCCGCTCGGCAGCATCGCGAGGGTCGTCTGTCCCGCCGCTTCCCCCTCGCTCATGACGGCTCCCGTAGGGACCAGGTCTTTGGGATAGTCGCGACGCGCGAGCATTCCTGCGACAAGGACGGTGCGTGCGGGCACGTCGGTCGACGCGACGACGATGCTCACGGTGTCTCCGAGGGCTGCCGCCGCGTGGCCGCTGTTCTGCTGGGCGACGCTATTCAGCGCGACGCCGGTCAGGATCGCCAGCAGCAGACCGAGCGAAAGGAAAAACCAGGAACGCAGACGCATCTCGTGCCTCCTAATCGTCCGGGATCATGACGGCCGTATTCGCGAGGGCGTTGAGCGAGCACGACTGACACGAATCCGGGCTGCCGAAGAGGCCGCCCCAGTAGCCGTTGACGGAGCCGCTTGAAATTGTGCCCTCGTAGATCGTGAAGGGAGCCACAGTGAAGAGATGCACGCGGTCCGGAGCGGTGTTGAGTTGCGAGCAATCGCCATTCGGCCCACCAGGAGAGATGAGGTCCCACCTGTTGCCCGCCCCGGCGTTCTTGCTGAACTTCTCCCCACACTCCCACAAGAACACGAGCACGACGAGTCCTTTTCCGAATGGCGTGCTCGTGCCGGGGACGAGCTTGTTCGAGAACGGTAGCGACATGCTGCCCCGCACGGCGACCGCCTGCCGGACGACGTCCGTGAGGCTCGCGATCGTGCCACCGGCTGTCTCGACCCAGTCGCCGATCGTTCGGTCGTCGCATGACGGCGCGGGGTCAGGCCTGGGGCTGCATACGGATCGCGTCGCGCTGAGCGCCGAGGGCGCCTCCTGACCTGCCGGGAGACCGGCGCCGGTCCACTGACTGTCCAAGCTGAGCGTCCCGCGGAAACCGTAGTAGACCCAGTTGGCAATGCTGCACTGCTTGTCCTTGTTCGCGTCGGCTTCGCCCCATGAGTCCCAGAGGCGGTTGCCTTGAGCGTCCTGTCCCCAGACGGTGCATCCGCCGCTCTGGTCGAGTGCATAGGCGTTCGGCGCGTGGGCCCACGAATCGCCCTGTGTGATGAGCTGCGGTGTCAACGTGACGATCTGTGTGTTGAAGTTTGGCGAGTAGTGAGAGAAGTCGATCAGTCCCTTGAAGTTTCCATATGCGACATCGCTGGCATTCGAGTCCCAGAAGAGCTTCGGTATGACCTGATTTGGGTCTGTTGGGTCGCACGGATTCGACGTGCAGGTGTTGTCGAAGTCCGCCGGGTTGTAGTGCCGGACCATCGCCCACATTGGTCCACCAAGGAGCGATACGGGCGTTCCCGACAGACGCACGCGAGCGGAGGCGCTGGCAAGGCTGGAACTGTGGCCTGACGTCGCGGCGACGAGCGATTGGAACGTCACGCTGACGACCGCGCGAACATACCTCGTGCTCGATGGAACCTGGGTGTTGCCTGTGCATGTCGCCGCGCTTGCGGTCCATGCTGTCGGGGTGCTTGCGTCGCCATAGAAGACTTGGAGCTGATTCAAAGTGTCTGACGGCGCGAACGAGCTCTTCAGGCTGGATGGGTTGGCGTAGGCATTCGCGATGCACCACGTCTGTTCCTGGGTGACGCTGAATTCGATCGCCCCGTTCACTTTCATGACCGCGGTCGCCAAGCGCTTTCCCGCTCCCATCGCGGACGCGTCAGCGAGGTTCTGCATGGCGCGTCGCTGCGCCATCGCGTAGCCCCAGTCGACGGCGAAGGCGAGGCCGGCCACGAGGACGGCCATGCACACGGCGACGACGACGAGCGCCTGTCCCTCGTCCTCTCGGCTACGGGCGGGCGTCATCGACGCGTCTCCATCAGCGACGTCGACCTCAGCACGTTCGAGCCACTCGGTGACAGCAGGTTGCCCGCAACAGCGGAGACCGCGTTCCAGGGATAGCTGACGGTGATCCGGACCATGACGCCTGCCGCTACCGGGCTGCTGGTTGGTATGCCCGCGGTCGGCCACGGCCGGAACGTCGCGCTGGCGGCGTCGTAGTACTCCGCAGTCACGGTGATCGCGTTCCCATTGAGGGGCGCGGTCCGGGCGATAGCCGCGCTCGCGATCGCGGGCGGCACGATCTGACCGGGTGGAATGGTCGCGCTGGGGTCGAGGGCTGCGTCGTGGGCGCCCTCTTGGCTCGCGCTTCCGAGCAGGACCACCGCGTTCATGGCGCGCGCGACGTCCAGGAATCCGACCGTGAGCAGGATCAGCAACGGTACGACGAGCGCGAACTCGACGAGGCCCACGCCCTCGTCCGCCTTTATCAGCTTGCGCATGGCGTTCCCGAGGTCATTATCGGAAATCTGGCCGCCGCATGGATCGGGAGTGGATTCACTCTGAACGCGCTATCCGCGATCGACGCGGTGATGAGCGAGAAGCCGTAAACGACTTCGACGGTCGCGTCACCGTTCGCAGAGGCGCATGTGACGGTCAAGCCGGGACAGGCGTTACCGAACGCGACCATGCCGGTAGAGTCGCAAGCTCGTTGCGTGACCTGCGCGAGCGTAGCCATCTCGTTCCGTGCTGCGTAGTTCGCGCCCTCGCGCGCGGCACTCGCGACGACACCCGCGAAGTAATACGCGGCCACTTCGATGAGGCTCTGCCCCGCGTCGTCGATCAATACCACTCGGCTCCCCTTCAAGACCCACCCCACGCGCTCTTGGCCCATGCGTGTCGCATGGCCACATGGGCAATTTAGGGAGTGGTCTCGACGGGCGGCAATACCGAAAAGCAGCCGGTTGCGTGAGCTCTTATTAGCCAAAGCCTCCGGGAAAGGCCGGTCGCCGCGCGGCGGCGACGAGCTGGCTACGCGTCTTGGCGTTCAGCCGGCGCAGCGCGTTCTGCACGTGCTTGTGCGCGGTCGACTGGCTTATCCGGAGAATGCCGGCGATCTCGCGATCGGTCGCTCCCTGTGCGATGAGGTCCACGATCTGATCCTGTCGCGGGGTGAGACTCGGCTCGCCATCGCGCCCCGCGGATCGAATGGCGAAGCGCGAGGCGGTCTCGAGCAACGCATTGACGACCCCGCGCGGGAACGCGCTCTCACCACGGGTCGCGGCTGCGATCGTTCGCTCGAGCGCCCTTGGCGTGACGTCTCGCGACGCCAATCCAGCGAACCCGAGGGCCAAAGCTTGCGCGCCGTTGTCGACGGTCGGCGATGCCATGACCGCGATGAGGCGCGCGCTTGGTGTCAGCTTTCGCACTCGCGATCCGAAGGCAGGGCTCAGGAGGAGCCGCTCCGTGCAACCGACGAGGATCGCGTCGTAGCCGCTCGCCGTGCGCGGGCTGAGCTGCGCCAGCGAGGGCAAATAGCCCATCACCTCGATGGCGCATTCGTCCAGACGCGTATACGCGGGGCCGACGTCTTTCGAGTCGATCACGCACACCTGCGGGCGAGCCGCCACGCTCTTAGCTCTATGTGGATCGCGGTCGCTCACGTTTCCCCACAGTCAACCCGAACGCGTTCGGTCCGATTTGATATTGAGCGCCGACAATCCCTGTGGGACGGCGTGCTGTCAATGCTCGTACCGACTATCAGGTGCTCCACGGCGAACTAGAGGGGCGAGGTCGCCGCCATCACCGCCACCGCAGCCGCGCGGTTCGGTACCTTCAATCGTCGCAAAAGATTGGTCACGTGCTTTTGTGCTGTCGCTGTCGTGATGCCGAGCGACTCCGCGATCTCCTTGTCGGCCGCACCGCGCGCGATCAGTGAGATCACCTGACGTTGCCGAGGGGTCAGCGGGAGCGCATCCGCCGAGCGGAGCCATCGGCCGTTGCGGATCAGCGCCGCCAGCACTCTGCGCGAATAGGCGTGTTCACCGTTCAGCGCGCCCAGGATGGATCGACGCAGCGCATCCGGACGCAGCTGGGCTTCGACGTAGCCGAAGACGCCGCAGCTCACGGCATGACATGCGTCGTCGTGATTTGGACGCGTCGCGACGATCACCGTCGTGAATCGTTCGGAAAGTCTGCTGACCATCGACCAGTCCGGCGGCTCGTATGTCGCGAGTACCGCGATGCCGACGTCCATGTCTTCGAGATCGGATCGTCTCGTGACGCGCCACAGCGGTACGCCGAGATCCAGTGAACGCAGCAGGCCGAAGACAGTACCGACCTCGTCCATCACGAGAATGCCCGACATGGCGGAAGCTCCACCGCTCATTCCCACGCTCCCCAACCACCACATGGGTCAAATGACCCAGAACCCACCGCGCGCAATTTAGCAGGTACACGCTGCGTTGTGATACCGAAAAACGCGTACGCGTCGCAGACTAGTTGCGGATCAGTCGTTTGGATCAGGCCATGTTTCGCATGTCCAGTACGAACACTTGCGACTGTCGTCGACTAAACGCGACAACCCCACGCAAGCACCGAAGAGTGTCTGTCTTGAGTACTCGCGATCACGCCGTACCTGTCATCTTCTGAACATGCGTCGCTCATCGCCGAGCGTGAGCGGTCGCATACCGCGTTCTCCTACCTACTAGCGGCGCGACACGCCGCGTAGGTTTCGTGGGCCAGCGCCGACCGCAGGCGGAGGTCTTCATTCCGAAGGCGGCACGCGAGGCATGGACATCGAAAGGGTGGGGTTCGGGATGAGACGGCTGCTGGTGTCGCTGATCGCGGTGCTGCTTGCGCTCGCGGTGCTTCCTTCAGGTTTGTCGGCGGCGGGTGGCCCTCCAGCCACGTTCACGACCGTCAATACGGATGTTGATGGCACCGGCCATTGCCAGAACGGGCCGGCGAACGCCGAGCACGTGGTCAATTGCAATATTTACGACGGAAAGCAGTACGTGTGGCTCAACGGCGGACCGAGCAATGCCGCGCTCGCCGACGGGATGTACTTCTTCGCGGTCCTGGTCCCTGGTGGACAACCGGACCCGAACGACCGCGGCGCGAAGAACCTCTCGGACGAGACGGCGCTCCCCACCGGCACGCTCGGCGGCGGTGACGCACGGTCGAACCGCACGTTCACGGTGAGCGACGGAACGATCACGGACCCGGGCACTCACAACTTCGACTCGAACATGATCCGGCTGATGCCGTATGACGACACCACGAACAACGGCGGCGTCTACATCCTCGCCATCTGCAAGCTTTCGTCGATCGACGCGAACGTTGATCCGAAGAGCTGCAAGTACGACGCCTTCAAGGTCCAGACGCCGGAAGCGCCCGTGACCGTACAGGCTGTTCTGAGCGGCACCAAGTACCTCGACGCGAACATGAACGGCCAGATGGATCCGGGCGAGCTCGGGCTCGCGGAATGGACGATTGACATCTTCGACGGCACGACCACGTCGAGCGTGCTCACGGACTCGGCCGGCGACTGGACCTTCACCACGCCTGCGGTGACCCTGGGGACGAGTCAGACCTTCACGATCTCCGAGTTGCAACAGAGCGGCTTCCAGCAGACCGGAAACACGCTCGATCAGTCGGCCGTGACCGGTGGTGTGAGCGTGTTGCTCAACAACAAGAGCTACACGCTGACGCTGCCGAACACCGGTCCCGGCTCGGCCGCGGGCCTGAACTTCGGCAACATCCCGCTGGCAAGCGCGTTGACCGCGACGAAGACCGCGACTCCGGCCTTCACGCGCACATTCACGTGGGGCATCACGAAGGACGTCGACAATACCGAGATCCACACCGCTGACGGCGCGACCTTCAACTACACGGTGAGCGTCACGCACGACAGCGGAACAGACAGCGCATGGGCCGTGAGCGGAAACATCACGGTGACGAACCCGAACGCGGCCGCCGTTGCGATCAGCAACATCACCGACGCGATCAACGACCCGAACGCCAGCTGCTCGGTGACCGGCTCCTTCCCGGCCACCATTCCGGCTGGCGCCACGAGCTTTGGCTACAGCTGCTCGTACTCGGCCGCCCCCGCGAGCTCGAGCCAGACGAACACGGTGACCATCACCTGGGCGCAGCAGACTCTCTCGAACGCGACCCTGCTGCTCGCCGGGACCGCGAATGGCACCGCCCCGGTCAACTGGGGCGCGCCGACGAACATCGTCGACGGCAGCGTCACCGTGACCGACACGCTCGGCGGCACATTGGGCACCGTGTCGTACACGGATCCCAGCCCGAAGACATTCCCGTACTCGAAGACGTTCAACGATCCGGCGGGCACGTGCACGACGCACCCCAACACCGCCACGTTCACGACGGATTCGACCCCACCGACGACTGGATCGGCGAGTCAGTCGGTCAAGGTCTGCGTCGGCAAGGACCTCACCGTCATCAAGACCGCGATCCCGACGTTCACCCGCACCTACACCTGGAACATCTCGAAGGCGGTGGACAAGACAACCGTGAAGCAGGTCGGCGGAAGCGCCACCTTCACCTACACGGTGATCGCGTCGCAGACGGGCTTCGTCGACAGCGCATGGGCGGTGAACGGCACGATCACGGTGAGCAACCCGAACGACTGGGAAGCCGTCACCGTGAATGTCACGGACACCATCGATAACGGCGGGACCTGCGCGGTCACGAGCGGCACGAACGTGAGTGTCGCCGCAGGCGCGTCGGTGACCCTTACCTACGGCTGCACGTACACGTCCGCGCCGAGCCCGCTGACCGGCGGGACGAACACCGCGACCGCGGCGTGGGACAAGACGACTGCCTCGACGCCGGATGGCTCGGCCACCGGCACCAAGGCTGTCTCGTTCAGCACCCCGACGACAACCGTCAACAAGACCATCACAGTGACGGACACCTTCAATGGCGGAACTCCGACGACACTTGGCACCGTGACGGCGACCGACGGCACGCCATTCGCCACACGGACGTTCACGTACTCGCGCTCGATCACCCTGCCAGCCTTCGACTGCAAGACCTACACGAATACAGCGACGATCGTCGAGACCGGCCAGACCGCGAGCCAGACAGTCACGGTCTGCGGACCAGAGAAGACCGGCGCGCTCACGATGGGCTTCTGGCAGAACAAGACCGGCCAGGGGATCATCAGCGGTGGTGCCGCGACGAGCAGCGTATGCAACTCGGGGACATACCTGCGTAGCTACCTTCCATACCAGGATCTCAGCGCGACGGCGACGTGCGCGAACGTAGCGACGTACGTTTACAACATCATCAAGCTCGCGAGCTCGGCGGGCGACTCGATGAACCCAATGCTCAAGGCCCAGATGCTCGCGACGGCCCTCGACGTCTACTTCAGCGACCCAGCGCTCGGCGGCAACAAGATCGGCGCGGCCGTTCCGATCGGTGGCGACTCGATCGACCTGACGCTCATCTGCACGAACATCCCGACCTGCACCACGTTCGTCAACTCGAGTTCCGCGTTCGGCGGGGCGACGAGCATGACGGTCAGTCAGATCCTCGCTTACGCGGCGACCCAGTCGAACTCAGGTGGCTCAGCGTGGTATGCGCAGGTGAAGGCCACGCAGGAGTTGGCCAAGGACGTCTTCGACGCGATCAATAACCAGGTGGCGTTCGCGCCGTAGCATCTCGCGACACGCTCAGCCAGCGAGGCCCCGGTACGAGCCGGGGCCTCGCCTTATGTCGCTATGGCGCGGGATAGGTGAGCGTGAGCGAGAAGGAGCTTTGCCCACTTCCATTGACCACGACCTGAGAGGTCCCAACCGTCACGCTGAAGCTCAGCTCGAGCGGACTACCGCCGGTCTGCGAGAGGAGCATCGTGCCGTCGGGCCCGAAGACCGTAACCGTCAGCGGCGCCGCTTTGGAGAAGGTGAGCCGTGCTGAGCCCGAACCCTGGCCCGCGGTGAAC
>WNGD01002677.1_pt1 | contig 18482 bp, 13 predicted proteins | sample 5400671 | NCBI WGS metagenome assembly WNGD01 (sample SAMN13153369, study PRJNA577476) | soil metagenome | isolation source: 40 cm soil or saprolite under grassland replicate 2 | place: USA:California | collected 2016-06-15
GTTCGAGCCAGGGTCGCCGACGGTGAGGCCGGCGTCGAACTGGACGGTCCGTCCGTCGGGGCTGATGAACTGGCTTTCCGCGCGGTAGGCGGTCCACGTGGCTGCCGGGAGGCCGCTGCCGGGTGGCCGCAGGGCTGGCAGCGCGCGGGGGTCGCCGAGCGTCGCGTGCAGGGACGTCAGCTGGTCCGGTGCGAGGGTGACCCCGTTGACGTCGAGCGGGCCGATCAGGCTGCCGAACTGGGGGGCCGCGGCGAGTAGCTGTCCGGCGCGGGCAACCGGCGCCGGATCGCTCCAGACCGATGCGGGGAAACGCAGCAGCACGCTGGTCGGGTTGCTGCTCGCGGCTGGGAAGTGGGCCGCGAGCAGCGCGTTGCCGGTGGCGGAGTCGGAGCCGTGCGGAGCGGCCGGGGTGCTGCCGAACCCGGCCGGCGTGTAACCGATCGCGGCCGTGGCCAGCCCGCCGAAGGCGAGCAGGCCGAGGGCGAGCGTGGCGGCCGGGCGGCGGACGATGCGGCCGGCCGCGCGTCCCCACCAGCCGAGGCGCTCGGTGCCCTGAGTCGTGTTCGAGGGCCAGAACGCGGCCCGGCCGAAGATCGCCAGCAGGGCCGGCAGCAGGGTGAGGCCGGCCAGCAGCATGAGCGCGATGGCGATGGCCAGCGGAGCGCCAAGGCTGGAGTACAGCCCGAAGGCCGCCAGCAGCAGTGTGAGCAGCGCGGCGATGACGGTCGCCGCGGAGAAGGTGATCGACTCTCCGACCCGGGCGAGGGCGCGCGCGACCGCGTCGTGCGGAGCCTGGCCGGCCCGGAGTTCTTCCCTGACCCGGAAGACGAGGAACAGGCCGTAGTCCGTGCCGGCGCCGAGGGTCAGGATGATCAGCAGGATCTGGGTGAGCGACGTTACCTGCAGGCCGGCCTGGCTCGCCTCGCCGATCACCGGCCCGGCGAGCTGGGTGACGAGCACAGCGGGGGCGAGGGTCAGCAGCGGCGCCAGGAGTGAGCGGAAAACGGCGAGCAGCAGTACCAGGATGAACAAGATGGACAGGTCCTGGCCCAGTTTGCCCGCTTGCTGTGAGCTCTTATCGACGTCGACCTGTGTGGCCAGCTGACCGGCCAGGTGGGCGTGCAGGTCGCGGGGCAGCGTGCCGGACTGGATGATGTGGCGGAGGCCGTCGGTGAGGTGCTGGGCGGGGCCCTGGGAGTCCACCCTGATGTTGGCCAGGACCTGCAGTTGCGCCGCCTGACCATCGCGGCTGACGCCGAGGTTCTTGACCTGCTGCACGTCGGTGACCTTGGCCAGGCTGGCGGCCAGCCGTTCGATGGCAGTGCTGTCCGTGGCGCTGAGCGTGCCATTGCTGCGGGCGATGACGACGGGGATCGGGGTCTGGTCCACCCCCTGGAAGGGGGAGGCCAGCCGGGCGGCTTGCAGGCTCGGGCTGCTGGCCGGCAGGTCGCCGGTGTTGCTGTCCTTAGAGACGCTGGCCAGCGATGGGAAGAATAGGGTGGCGAGGATGGTCGCGGCCAGCCAGGCCACGACGACGACCCAGCGGAAGCGGACGGCGAACCGTCCGGTGACGGCGAAGAACCTATGCACGCGAAATCTCCTGGTTAGTCAGGCGGCAGCAGGGGCGGTGCCGGTGGCGGTGGCGGATTGTTAGCCGTAGGTGGACGGCGTTTCCCCGACGAGCGCCGACGTCGAGTTGAAGCCGACGACCTCGTGACCGCGTAACGCCTCCAGGAATGGCTGGAAACTGCCGCAGACCAGGCACCGCAGGATTGAACCGTCAATCTCCACGTCGCTGACACCGGACGCGCGCTCCACCTGCCGGCCGGGAGCGGTGCCGACGAAAGTTACCTCTACTCGCCGTATTGGCAGCTCATCGGGCATGCTCGTCACGCTAAGGGAGCACCCGCAGCGCCGACATCGGTGGAATTGCCGATTGTGTACCTAGTCGGCCGGCATCGGTAGCGCCGCCCGTAATAAGTTCCTGTCATGGCTAGGCCCACCCGGCGCCCGGGCAACCTTCCAGCCGAGGCGAGCAGCTTCATCGGCCGCCGCCGCGAGATCGCGGAAGTGCGGAAGAAACTCACCGAGGCCCGCCTGGTCAGCCTCGTCGGGCCGGGCGGGGTCGGTAAATCACGGCTGGCGATCCGTATTGCGACAGATCTCGGCCGTGGCTTTCGCGGCGGCGGATGGCTGGTCGAGCTGGCCGAAGTCCTGGACCCGGCACTCGTCAGCAGCGCTGTCATGGCGGCTCTGGACCTGCGGGACCAGGCCGCGACCGAGCCCGCGGCACTCTTGCTTTCTTACTTGCAGGACAAGGAGCTGCTGCTGGTAGTGGACAACTGCGAGCATCTGCTCGGAGCAGCCGCTCAGGTCGTGACCGACGTGATGAGAGCCGCGCCGGGCGTGCGTGTGATTGCCACCAGCCGGGAGCCGCTCTCGGTGTCGGGTGAGCATGTGGTCCCGGTGCCGCCCCTTGAGCTGCCTTCACCACATGCAGCCGAACCTCTCGCCCAGCTGCGGCGCAGCGAGGCGGTGATGCTGTTCACGGAGCGGGCGGTGGCGGCATCGGGCACGTTCGAGCTGACCGCCGCCAACCAGGCGGCGGTCGTGGATCTGTGCCGTCGGCTCGACGGTCTGCCGCTGGCGATCGAGCTCGCCGCGGTCAGGACGCGAGTCCTCACGGTGCAGCAGATCCTCGATCGCCTGACCGACCGGTTTGGCCTGCTCACGGGCGGAACCCGCGCTGCTCTGCCGCGTCATCAAACACTCCGAACCACCATTGAATGGAGCCATGACCTGTTGACCGGCGACGAGCGCGCGGTGCTGAGGCGGTCATGCGCGTTCGCAGGCAGGTTCACCCTGGAAGACGTCGAGTCCGTTTGCACTTCCGAGGACGTGCCGGCCGCACGGGCACTGGACGTGCTGTCCTCGCTTGTGGACAAGTCCCTCGTGATGAAGGAGGACGCGAACGGCCTGGCCTGCTATCGCCTGCACGAGACGATGCGCGAATTTGCCGGCCTCAGGCTGGCCGACGCCGGCGAGCAGGAAGCCGTCGAGCTGCGATGCGCCGAGTACTACCGGTCGAGGTCTCAGGGATCCGCGCTGGAAGGCTTCAGTCGGCTGCTTGAGTGGCTGGAATGGGCGGACCTGGAGATCGACAACATCCGGGCAGTCCTGCAGCGATGCCTGACTCACGCTGACACGGCACGCGGGCTCGACCTCGCCGCCTCCCTAGCCTGGTATTGGGTCACGCGCGCGACCACTGAAGGCATGCGGTGGCTGGACGACCTCCTCGCAGCTGGGGCTAGCAGTCCCCAGACGCGTGCCTGGGCTTACTTCATCCGCGGATTCCTGGCCGTGCTGAAGGCTGATCCGACAGCCGCCAGGCCAGCGCTGCGAGCAGCAGTGGCGGGGGCCCGGCAGACGGGGCAGCGGGAACTGCTGTCGGAAGCGCTATCCATGGCATCGATCGCGGAGAACCTGGCCGGTGATCGCGCATCCGCCAGACGCCTGCTCGATGAGGCTCAAGTCATCACGACAGGCCTTTCTTACCTCCACGGCACGCTCGGGTTCCTCCAGGCCCGAGCACTCAACGGTTTCTTCGAGGCTGATCTCGACGCGGTCAGATCCGCCGCCTCGCAAGGAGCGCGTCTCGCCAGAGAAGCGGGTGACCTCTACGTGCTTGAAGTCATGCTCCTGAACCTGGGGTCTGCCGCGCTGATCGCTGGTGATCTTGATGAGTCAAAGCCGCTGCTCGCGGAAGCGCTACGGATCGCTCACCAGATCGATGACCGGGTTGCACAGTTTTATTTGCTTGACGCATTTGGTTGCCGCGCCGCGCTTTCTGGCCAAGCGCGGCTCGCGGCGCAGCTGCTCGGCGCCGCGGACACCGTGCGAATGGGGGTTGGCGCAAACGTCATGCCATTCCTTGCTCCACTGGTAGCCAAGGCCGAAGACTCGGCAGCCGCGGCGCTCGGGGCAACGAAGTTCGAGGCCGAGTTCGAGGCTGGAAAGCGCCTCGGCCGGGACGCGGCAATGGGGCTCGCGCTTGGCAAGCCCGCTCATGTTGCCGCCACGGCTTCGGGCAATGCCAGCGCGGGTTTGCTCGGGAAACGAGAAGCCGATGTAGCCCGGCTGGTCGCCGACGGCCTGACCAACAAGCAGGTCGGAGCGCGCCTGTTCATATCCGAGCGCACCGTCGACAGCCACGTCCGCAGCATCCTGAACAAGCTCGGCTTTAACTCGCGTGCCCAGATCGCGGCCTGGATGGCATCGTCGAATCAGTAGCGCGGCACGGGGCGGGCGGCCCGACGAGGACGAGACGCTTCCGCACGTGGGACTTCGTTGCCCGATGGATGTGCACATCGCTGGTGCGATATGCCTAGTGATGTGCACATTCATCGGCTGCAGTGCCGGGGCGCGGCCTAACCGCACCCGCCACGGCTGGCTGTCCGGGGTTCGGGTTAGTCGCGGGATGCCAGGCGGGCGCTGGCCAGCAGATAGAAGCCTGCCTCGACCAGCGCGAAGCCGAGGTGGCTGCGCAGGCGTGGCCGTCGGCCGGCGTCACCAGCCGGCCGCGGCTCCCGATGACGGGCAGCGGCGTGTCGCCGGGCGGCCTGGCGCCGCAGCTCGCGGATGTGCTGATCGGCTAGAGCGCCGGCCATTCCGGGGTTCATGAGGGGTCACCTTTCTGGTTCGCGGCGGGGTTCGCGGCCGGCCGGCTGGTGTCCGGCAGGTGCTGGTCGCCGGGAAGGCTGATCGGGTAGGACATCACGAGCAGCTCGACGGGCAGCGACCCGGCGGGGCGCAGGGACGGGTCGGCGAGCCTGTCCCGGAACCGGGACAGCAGCAGGTCAGAGAGCTCGTCGCCGAGCTGCTTCAATTCCGCGGCAGTCAGGAAGAGCACGAACTCGCTGTCGTCGGCGGCTTCCTGCCACTGCCGCGGGTAACTCATCTTGCTCTCCCGCCACGTCCGGTACCGGTCCAGCTGGCGGTCACGGATCATCCGGACCAGGGCGCCGGCCGCAAGCTCCGTTTCTGGATCGTCGTGGGTACCGGCGAGGCGCATCCCGATCGAGGACATTCGCCAGGGCCTGGCCCGGCCCTTGCCGCCGCCCGCCTCCTCGACGAAGCCGTATTTCGCCAGCTGTCGCAGGTGGAACGAGCACGTCGTCGGTGATTCGCTGATGCGCTCGCCGATCTCGGTGGCCGTCATCGCGCCCTCCAGGCTCAGCATCTCCAGGAGGGCGATCCGCACCGGGTGGGCCAGGGCCCGCATGGTCCGCGCATCGCTGACCTGCCGCAGATCCCCGGGCCGGGAGTCGGCGGCAGTCCGCTCCGGCGCAGCAGCAGCCTGCCCTGGTCCGGCATTTGCCTGCTCCGGTTCCGCATCATTAGGAGACATGTCTCGACAGTAAACTCTCGAAAGATAACTGTCAAGACATTTCTCTCGACGAAGGACTGCTGGGAATCAGGCTGGCTGGCGCCAGCCTGGAGTCAGTGCTCGGCGTGCGTGCCGGGCCGGTCGGCCACGCGTGCCGCTACCGGGTGAGCAGATCGTGGCGCTCCGCCTCGATCGCGGTTTGCCTGGCCCGTATCTGGGCGGCCCGGTTCGTCAGCCGGGCCTGAACATCGCTGACCAGCCGCATGGACCGGGCAACGTTCTGCTGGGCCTGCCGGATCCGGTCTCGCACCGCAAGGTCGGTGAAGATGTTGTCGAACCAGACGTCGACGAACCTCGTCCCGCCGCCTATTGCCAGCTGCGGGGCGGTAAGCGTCAGGTCGTCAACGTCAGCAAGCTCGGTCCGCAGGACCGCGAGGCGCTGGTCGGCCTCGGCTGCCGTATCCGCCGCCTCGTCCAGCCGCGAGTGCTTCACCGCGCTGCTGATCGCGCCGACCTGGGCGGTTTATCCCAGGTCCTTCTGGCGCAAGCTGTTCATCGCCCGCGCCCGGCGACCAGTCCTCGCCGAGGAGGTCAGAGCCTCCCTAGCCGGGATGGACCACTACCTGCGCACCGCCAAATCTCGGCCGGCACCGGCAGGTTAACTGATCAAGGAGTTACGCTCCGTCCAGCGACGCTGGCCCGCGTGCATCCCGGGCGGCCCCGGACCGGCGCCCTGTCACTTCAAGTGCGCTCGCCGCGCCCGGAACTCCTGCACGGTCTTCCAGGTCACGCCGTCGTCCTCCGATTCCAGCGCTCGCCAGCGGAAGGACGTGTCGCGAAGATGGGAGAAGACCCACTGGAGCTTTACCGCGTTCTCTGCGCCTTCCATCACGATTTCCGCCCCCCGCGGCCGGCCGGTCAACAGGATCTGGCGGCCGCGCATGGGCCCGGACCAGGCGATCCGCCATGCGTCCTGAGAAGGGTCATAGATGCGGACTGCCGTGCCGTATTCACGATGCCTGCCTGCGCGCGCCATATAGACGTCTTGCACTGCCCGTCCCTGCAGGACCCAGCCGAAGCGCCACTCACCGGGTACCGTCTCGCTCCGGCCGTCCGGGAAGTAATTCGTGACCTCAAGTGCCCAGGACCCGACGAACTGCCCGAACAGGTTCAGCTTCGCCGCCAGGCCGGCGTCCGGGGCCTCCGCCCGCAGCGCCTCCACCATGGCGTCGCGATCGATTCCGTCCACAGCCAACAGCACCTCCTTTCGATAGCTCGATAATTGCCCGGCGGCACGGCCGGGAGCTTGAACATTTGTGCCCGGTCGCGCTGCGGAAGCCCGCGTCCTTCCGCGGTGTTGACCAAGACGGCTGGCCCGGCACCCGGCGGGGAGGAGAGCAGCCAGTGGCACGCAGCAAGCGAGTGGTCGTGGCGGGCGAGGGGTTCGTGGTCTGCGACATTCGCTGCCACGCGCCGCAGCGGGCGTGGTCACCGCCTGAGGTGGCGCAGGGCTACGTACTGGTCTTCGTCCGCCGTGGCACCTTCTGCCGCCGGATCAACGGCCGCGAGCACTTCATGAACGCGGTCTCGGCCTACTTCGAGACGCCCGGCCGCGAGCAGCAGATCGCGCATCCGGGTGCGGCCGGCGACGCGTGCACGGCGATCGAGCTGAGCCAGGACCTGGTCGGCGTCCTGGCCGATGGCGAGCCCGCCCGCATCGGCGGGCCGAGGTTCACGCCGCCGGATGCGGCGCTCGCGGTGCAGCTCATCACGCGACAGGCCAGGCAAGCTGACCGGTTCGAGCTCGACGAGACGATCGCCCGCCTGGTCAGGGCGGCGATCTGCGGGCCTGGCCGGCTGCCGTCCCCGCCGCGCGCCTCGACGCAGACGGCCTGGTGCCGCCTCGTGGACGGCACGAAGCAGATCCTCAGCTGCGATCCGGGAGCAAGCCTGCACGAGCTCGCACGCCGGCAATCCGTCTCGCCCCATCACCTGAGCCGTGTCTTCCACGCCAGCACCGGCACCACCGTGTCGGCCTACCGCAATCAGCTCCGCGTCCGGGAGGCACTCGAGCGGCTTGCCGAGGGCGAGCGGTCCCTGACGAGCCTCGCCAGCGAACTGGGCTTCGCAGATCACGCTCATCTGGCGCGAACCGTGCGGCGAGAAACCGGAGCGGCACCGTCAGCTCTGCGTCGGCTCCTCGCTACCGGGAATCACTGATCTTCCGGAAGCCACTGAGCCGGGCGGAACCGGCCGCGAGGTGAGTGCACCTTAGCCTCGCGTCGTATTACCGGAAGAATGGCGTCCCGCACGCCACATCGTCGTCACTTTGGGGCCGTTCCGGGGATATGAGAATTCTCCGATGGGCTCAAACCCGAGGGCTGCGTATCGACGGTTGTTGGCGGGATTCGATGATTCAAGATAGGCCGGGAGACCCTCGGCGTCGATCAGTTCGAGATCGTGCGCGAGCAGGCCCATGCCGATGCCCAGGCCCCGGTGGTCAGGGTGAGTCGCTAGCAGGGTCAAGTAATAGTGGGGTTCGTTGCGGGGGTGCGCGGAATCGAACCGGGCGAGCAGGTCAAGGTAGTCACTTGCGGCAGGTCCCAGATATTCTGCCGCGAGCCCGGCGAGGTGCTCTTCCTGGTCCGCAGTCATCTCTGACCCGCCTGGCGGGATCCAGATCGAGGTTGCCTCGCCGCCCCCGGCGAGCCGCGTCCACGGGTACCTGAGCGCGCCGTCGACGAAGACGAGCCAGAATTCCCGGTGATGTTCGGTGCGCTCGTCGGGTCGTGCCATCGCGTGGCTCCAGAGCGGGTCGTTCGCGAAAGCAAGGGTAATGATGGAAGCGACAAGACCGCGATCAGCAGGTGACGCATTTCGCACATCGAGATTGAGGTTCACCCGATATCCCTCTCGGCCGCTGGCAATCTCCACGGCTCTACCACAAGTCAAAGCTATAGAATCGGCCGCGTGACCACCAGTGGATCAGGTCTGGCTCGGGCGCTGGGATGGCGAAGCCGCTACCCGCATCCTGCGCCGGACCGTTCGCCTGCGTGCTAGCCCGGGTACCAGATCACCCGGGGGTCATCCGGGGCGCGCTGGTAGTCCCAGGCGTCGTCAGCCATCCGCTGTAGGTCGTACCGCGGCCGCCAGCCGAGCAGGAACTTGGCCTTGGCGTTGTCGAGCCAGGTGGAGTGATAGGGCGTGCGGACGCCGACGGTGGGCAGGCCGCGGGACTGCGCCAGGTAGGCGGCTAGCTCTCCGTAGTCGACCGGCTCGTCCATGCAGATGTTGAAGGTCTGCTGACGTGCGGCGGGATTGTCGATCGCTCGCAGGATCGCGTCGGCGAGATCGTCGACGTGCACGAAGTTCCGCTTGACCGGGCGGCCCTGCCCGTCGAGCATCATGGGGATGGTGCCGCTCGCCGCGTAGGCGTCGGCCTGCTCCGCACCGACCAGGTCCCGCCAGCGCGGGCCGCCGAAGACATCCTGGCCGAAGGACAACTGGTACCGGAAGTCGTCCTTTTCCATCACCCATGGCGCTCGCAGGCAGCAGACATTCAGGTCGTACTGGATTCCGTACTGCCCGACCATCACCTCCTCAAGCACCTTGGACAGCGCATAGCAGCCCGGGTAGGCGCTGTGCGGCTGCGTTTCGGTCACCGGGACCGGGTGCGGGTAGCAGAAGTGCCCGATCGAGGCATCTCCGCCGATGAGGATGAACTGCCGGAAAGCCGGGCTGGCCCGGCAGGCCTCGAGCAGCCAGAACAGGCCCTTGACCGCAACGTCGATGATCGTCTCGGGCGTCTCCTTGCTGGTAGCCAGGTGAAGCACGTGCGTCACGCCGTCCGCTGCCCGGTCGGCCGTCGCACGCTGCTCCATCGATCCGGTCATGACCTCAAGGCGCGGGCCGGCGTCCATGATGCGGTTGTGGCAGAGCGCCCTGACGGTGAACCCGGCAAGACGGTCGTCGCATGACGCGAGCAACCTCCCGATGAAGGCCTGCCCGACCTTGCCAGTCGCACCGGTGACAAGGATCCGCTTCGCTTCAGCCACGGACCAAGTATGAGCCTGGAGTCACCTGCGCCGCGCCGCAGGTGATTGCGTGCTTGGATGTACGGCCGCGGCCGTAGCCAAACCGCGCCCATGGTAACCAGACCGGCTACCCGGACCGAACTCATCGCTCCGGGTGGTCCACTGCCTAGTGGTCCGTCTGCGTTTTGATCTAGCGGAGGGCTGCGGCGCTCGGCGGAGGGTCATGGCTGACCGGGCCATGAAGGGGGCAGTGGTTGCGGTAGGCTCCCCTCGCCATGGTTGCCCGCGATGCCGCGCTGATGACGCTGGTGCGCGCGATCGTTGTCGGCGACGCGGCCGCCGCGTCGAGATTGCTCGCTACGTCGGGGTCGCTGGCGAGCGCCCGGGCGGGGGAGGGCGCGACCCGCGAGGCGGCGACGGACTACTACCTGGCCGAGATCGAGCATTACCTCTATGCGGGCGACACAGCGCTGCATATCGCGGCCGCTGCCTATCGACTGCCGATCGTTCGACAGCTGATCACCATGGGTGCTGACGTCGGCGCGAGGAATCGCCGTGGCGCTCAGCCGCTGCACTATGCGGCCGACGGCATCCCCGGGTCGCCAAACTGGAACCCGGGCGCTCAAGCTGCGACGGTTACCTGCCTCATCGACGCGGGCGCCGATCCGAACGCCACCGATAAGAGCGGGGTCACACCGCTCCACCGCGCCGTGCGCACCCGCTGCGCAGCTGCGGTGAACGCACTCCTTGACGGCGGGGCTGACGCTCGCCGCAAGAACAAGACCGGCTCGACCCCGATGCAGCTCGCGACCTGGACCACCGGCCGTGGCGGCACCGGCTCGCCCGAGTCAAAGGGGCAGCAAGAGGAGATCTTGCGTCTGCTGCAACGACACGGCGCCATGCGATAGATGATGGTCCCGCGTCGCCCGCGCCCGGCGCCGCCCCCGCAATGTCGGTGCCGCGGGTTAGTGTGGCCGGGTGCTGGACTCGTTCCACCCGGCGGTTCGCGGCTGGTTCGCCCGGCGGTTCCCGGCGGGGCCGACGACGCCTCAGGCCGAGGGCTGGGGGGAGATCGCGGCCGGGCGCCACACGCTGATCTCGGCGCCGACCGGATCCGGGAAGACGCTGGCGGCGTTCCTGGTGTGCATCGACCGGATTTACCGCGCTCATCAGGCAGGCGCTGAACCGGGGACCGGGCCGCAGGTGGTGTACGTGTCGCCGCTGAAGGCCCTGGCGGTTGATATCTGGCAGAACCTTGAGGCGCCGCTGGCCGGGATCGCGGAGGCTGCCGCAGGGCTGGGGCTGGCCGCGCCGGATATCCGGGTGGCGGTGCGGACCGGGGACACGGCCTCGGCCGAGCGCGCCGCGATGCTCAAGCGCCCGCCGGATTTCCTGATCACGACCCCGGAGTCGCTGTATCTGCTGGTGACCGCGGAGCGGACCCGGGCGATGCTGGCGCCGGCCCGCACGGTCATCGTGGATGAGATCCATGCCGTCGCCGGAAACAAGCGGGGCTCGCATCTGGCCCTGACCCTGGAGCGGCTGGAGCACCTGACCTCACAGCCGGTGCAGCGGATCGGCTTGTCGGCGACCCAGCGCCCGATCGAGACGGTCGCCAGGCTGCTGGTCGGTGCGGGCACTGGCCGGTCAGCACCGGACGGATCACCGCGGTGCGCGATCGTGGATGCCGGCCACCGCCGCGAGCTCGACCTCTGCCTGGAGCTGCCCGGTGACGAGCTCGGCGCGGTCGCGTCGGCTGAGCAGATGGCCGAGATCGTGGACCTGATCGCCCGGCAGGTGCAGGGGCATCGGACGACGCTGGTCTTCGTCAATGCTCGCTGGATGGCCGAGCGGGTCGCCTATCAGCTTGGCGAGCGGCTGGGCGAGGGCCGGGTCGCGGCGCATCACGGGAGCCTGTCGAAGGACCGGCGGCAGCGGGTGGAATCGCGGCTGCGCAGCGGTGACCTGGCCGCGCTGGTGGCGACGGCGTCACTGGAGCTGGGGATCGATGTCGGGCCGGTGCAGCTGGTGTGCCAGATCGGCTCGCCGCGCAGCTTCGCCGCGTTCGTGCAACGGGTGGGCCGGTCCAACCACACCCGCGGCGGGACTCCGGCCGGGCGGCTGTATCCGACAACGCGCGATGAGCTGGTGGAATGCGCCGCGCTGCTGCGCGGGGTGCGATCCGGCCGGCTCGACGCGCTGCAGGTTCCTGGCTGCCCACTGGACATCCTCGCCCAGCAGATGGTGGCCGAGTGCGCGGCGGCGGACTGGGCCGAGGACGACCTGCTGGCCCTGGCCCGGCATGCGGCCCCGTTCGCTGACCTGTCCGCCGAGGATTTCGGGGAGGTCGCCGAGCTGCTCTCCGACGGGATCCGCACCGGCCGCGGCCGCCGCGCGGCCTACCTGCACCGGGACCAGGTGACCGGACGGCTGGTCGGCCGTCGGGGCGCCCGGCTCGCCGCGCTGACGTCGGGCGGAGCGATTCCGGAGCTGGGTGACTTCCGGGTGCTGGCCGAGCCTGACGGCGTCCTGGTCGGGACGGTGAACGAGGAGTGGGCGATCGAGTCGATGCCCGGGGACGTGTTCCTGCTCGGCACCACCTCGTGGCGGATCCGCCGGGTGGAGCCGGGTATCGTGCGGGTGACCGATGCCGATGGCGCCCCGCCGTCGGTTCCGGTCTGGCATGGCGAGGCCCCCGGCCGCACGGTGGAGCTGTCGGAGGAGGTCTGCGCTATCCGGAAGGCGGTAGCCGGGCGGCTTGGATCTGGCCGGCCAGCTGACGCGGTCCGCTGGCTCAAGGCGGAGTGCGGGCTCGACGATGCCGCCGCGGAGACGATCACGGCCTACCTGGGGGCTGGGCTGGCGCAGCTCGGGCTGCTCCCGGATATGGACACCATCGTGCTGGAGCGGTTCTTCGACGACGCCGGAGGAATGCAGCTGGTCGGGCATGCGCCCTACGGTGCCCGGCTCAACCGGGCGCTCGGGCTCGCCTTGCGCAAGCGGTTCTGCGTTACCTTCGACTTCGAGCTGCAGGCCGCGGCCAGCGATGATGCGATCTTGCTGTCCCTGGGGCCGCAGCACAGCTTCCCGCTCGAGCGGGTGCCGAAATTCCTGGCGTCGGCGACGGTGGAGGGCGTGGTCCGCCAGGCGGTCCTCACCTCTCCGATGTTCGCGGCCCGGTGGCGGTGGAACCTGAACCGGTCGCTGGCCGTGCTGCGGATGCGCGGCGGCAAGAAGAACCCGCCGGCGATCCAGCGGATGGAAGCCGACGACCTGATGGCCGCGGTTTTCCCGACGCTGGCCGCCTGCCAGGAGAACGTCGCACCGGGCCCGCTGGAGATCCCCGATCATGTCCTGGTCCGCCAGACGCTGGCGGACTGCCTGCATGAGGCCATGGACATCGACGGCCTGAAGCGGCTAGTCGAAGGGATCGAGTCCGGCCGGGTTACGGTCGTGGTGCGGGATACCACCGAGCCGTCGGTGCTCGCGCACGAGATCCTGAACGGGCGGCCGTTCACCTTCCTCGACGACGCGGCCCTGGAAGATCGCCGGAGCCGCGCGGTGCCGTTGCGACGCGGCCTGCCGGTAGCAGCCCATGAGCTGGGCAGGCTCGACCCTGCCGCCATCGAGCGGGTCGCCGGGCAGGTGCGCCCCGACCCCCGCGGTCCCGATGAGCTGCATGACCTGCTGATGACCCTCACCGCCCTCCGCCCGGCCGAAGACTGGCGGCCCTGGTTCGAGGAGCTGGTCAGCGGCCGCCGCGCCGTCAGCCTGCACGGCCGCACCGGGGAGTTGTGGTGTGCGGTGGAACGCCGCGTCGCCGTCGAGGCCCTGTTCCCCGATGCCGCCGTGACGCCCGATCACCCGTGCCCGGTCCCGGCCGGGCCGGCCGACCCGGACGAGGCCGCCGCCGATATGCTCCGCGGCCACCTGGATTGCCGTGGCCCGTCGGCGATCGCGGACCTGGCCCAGGCAACCAGCCTGCCGGAAACCGTTATCGTGCGCGCCCTGGCCCGGCTGGAGGAGGAAGGCTTCGCCATCCGCGGGCGTTTCGCCGGGCCCGGCGGCGCCGAGCTGTTCTGCGCCCGGCGGCTACTCGCCCGCATCCACGCTTACACCCGGCAGCGGCAGCGCCGTGAGATCGAGCCAGTCACCGCCAGGGACTTCATCCGGTTCCTGCTGCGCTGGCAGCACATCGCGCCCGGCACCAGGCGCGAAGGCCGGTTCGGCGTGCTCGCCGTCATCGAGCAGTTGCAGGGCTATGAGCTGGCGGCCGGAGCGTGGGAGAACGCCGTCCTCGCCGCACGGGTAGACGGCTACCGACGCGAGTGGCTGGATGAGGCCTGCCTGTCCGGCCAGGTCACCTGGGGACGGCTGTCGGTGCGCGACAGCGAGCCTGACCCGGTGCCCCGGCGCGGCGGGCTGGTTCCGTCCCGCGCCACCCCGATCACCTTGACCATCCGCGACGACCTGCCCTGGCTGCTCCGCGCCGCACGCGGCGACCTCACGCCCGCCGAGCCAGGACCCGGTCGCACCCGCGACGTGCTCGACGCGCTCCGCCAGCACGGCGCGCTGTTCCGGCCAGACCTCGCGGCGGCGACCGGCCGCCTGCCGGGCGAGGTCGAGGAGGCCCTGTGGGACGGCGTGGCCCGCGGGCTGGTCACCGCCGATGGCTTCCGGGCAGTCCGGTCGCTGCTGCGCCGCGGCGGCCGGGCGAGGCCGCCCGGACTGCGCGGGCTGCGGCGTGGCCTGAGCGCAGCCGGCACCGCCTCGGCGGGCCGCTGGTCGCTGCTCCCCGGTCCGGCCGCCGCAGGTGACCGGGACGAGCTAGCCGAGGCAGTCGCCGAGCAGCTCGCCGCCCGCTGGGGCGTGGTCTTCCGCGACCTGATAGCCCGGGAGAACCTCGCCGTGCCCTGGCGCGAGATCCTGTGGGCCTTCCGGCGGATGGAGGCCAGGGGCACCATCCGCGGCGGCAGGTTCGTCGCCGGGTTCAGCGGCGAGCAGTTCGCGCATCCTGGCGCCGTGGATGTTCTCCGCGCCGTCCGCAAGCAGCACCCCGCCGGACAGCCCGTACAGATCTCCGCGGCCGACCCCCTCAACCTCACCAGCATCGTGCTTCCCGGTCCGCGTATCCCCGCCATCCACGCCAACACCGTCACCTACATCGACGGTGTCGTCGCGCCGGCCGGTGGCACGTCAGAACTCGCACACCGGCGCTGAGCCGCTGCCAGCCCGCAGCGGCCGGTCCCATAGACGCGCGGCCGGCGGTAGCAGCGGCCGGGTGATTGTGGTCGGCAGGGCGACGCGGCGCGGCGCTCGGCTTCGGCCCATCCGCCGGCCGGCCATCTCGTCCGGAGCGCGGCCGGCCAGGCATCGGGGCGACGGGCAGTGGACAATGGTGGCCGCTGGGGCATGTCCCGTAGGTCTATGCCGTCGCGAGCGGCTGCCGGCGGGATGGCTCGCAAGGCGGAGGAGGAGCCCATAGTGGTTCTATGGGCGACGACAACGCAGCGAGGCGCCCGTCCGGCGGACGCGCAGCAGGCTGAATGATATATGGGACATGCCCTGGGGCTTTCGGCCATGGCCGGCTAGGCACGGCCGTGGTCCTTGCGTTCTGGCATGAGGGCTGGAGAATGTCGTTCCCGGTCGGCAGGCCGACAGGCCCTGCTGGCGGCTGGCGGCTGGAGAGGGGCCGGGGAAATGGGCGTGGCGGAGGTTATCTTCGGGCGGCTTGCCGACGGTGAGCTGGTGATCATCGATGGCGGCATGGGCAGTCAGCTGCAGGCTGAGGGCGTGCCGATGGACGATGTCGCGTGGAGCGCCCGGGCGAACCTGGAACAGCCCGATGTGGTGCGCCGCGTGCATGAAGCGTACATCGGGGCCGGCGCCGAGGTGATCATCGCGAATACGTTCGCGGCCAGCCGTGCGGCCCTGGAGCCCGCCGGGCTCGGCAGCCGCGTCGCTGAGGCCAACCGCGGCGCCGTGGCCGCGGCGCTGCGGGCCCGCGAGGCCGCCGCCACCGGGCCGGTGGCGGTGGCCGGCTCGATGTCGTCGTTCTGCCCGGTGGCCATGGAGCCCGGGGCGCCGGGCTCGCCGCTGGGCGGCCCGGCCTCGGAGCATCCGCGCTTTCCTGACCTGGCCGACTTCCGTGAGCAGGCGGGGCTGCTGGCGGACGCGGGCGCCGACCTGATCGCCCTGGAGATGATCGACGCCCGGGGCTACGGCCGCGCCGCCTGGCAAGCAGCCGCCGAGACCGGGCTGCCCGTCTGGCTCGGCATCAGCCCGGTCCGCCTCGATGACGGCACCCTCGGCACCCTGCCCGAGCTGGGAGACGGTGACACCTTCGAGGACCTGCTTGGCGCCCTGGTGGACCCGGCGCTGGCCGCGGTCACCGTGATGCACGCCAATCCCGAGGTGACCCTGGACGCGATCGAGATCATCCGCGGTCACTTCGCCGGGCCGATCGGGGTATACGCCGAGACCGGCGGCTGGGAGCCGCCGAACTGGGTCTTCGACGGCCTGACGCCCGGCGAGTATCTGCACGAGGCGATCGCCTGGGCTGAGAACGGCGCGAAGCTCATCGGCGGATGCTGCGGTACCGGGCCCGAGCACATCCGAGCGCTCGCCGACGGGCTGGCCCGCCGCGGCACGCCGACTGATCACCGAAGCTAGGCCGCCAGCACGGCCGGGCAGCCGCTCGTCCCACTCGCCGAGATGACCTCCCGGCCAGCCCGCCCATGATCGCGGCGGGTTTTGGGGCGCGGCGCCCCCCAAAAACCCGTCCGCCCTGCCGCCGTCCGTACTGGGCCCGGCCGCGGCGCGGGCGGTGTGCGGCGCACGGTGATCCGGCGCCGTTTGACGAGCCTGCGAGTGCCGGAATAACCTCGACAATCGATTGCAGATTGCGTGTAACCCGGGGCCTCCGGGTTATCGGCTGCCTTCCTTCTGCCTCGCGTCCAAGGAGCCACAATGGTCGCTGTCGTCTCTGGCGCCGTACCGCCGCCCTACGCCGGACGAGATCTCTGGGGCGCCTTCATCGGCGGCGGATTCCTGGAGGTCGGGGACGCCGAGACGTTCGCGGTCATGGAACCCGCCACCGGACGGCAGCTCGCGCGGGTCGTTAACGGCGGCGCCGACCTCGTCGACCGTGCGGTGGCCGACGCGCGACGCGCGTACGGGCCATGGCGCGACACGCCTCCCCGGGAACGCGGCCGGCTGCTGCGGCTGGTTGCCGCGAAGATCCGGGCGCACGCGGACGAGCTGGCGGAACTCGAGGCCCGCGAGGTCGGCAAGCCGCGCCGCGATGCCGCGGCCTTCGACATCTCCTACAGCCACGCCGGTTACGACTACTACGCGGGGATCGCCGAGACGCTGCATGGCGAGATCCTCGACCAGGGCCCGATCGAGGCGAGGGTGATCTACGAACCCTACGGCGTGGTCGCCGCGATCATGCCGTTCAACTGGCCGCCGATCCATTTCACGAAGAAGTGCGCACCCGCGCTGGCAGCCGGCAACACCGTGATCGTCAAGCCGGGGGAGCAGGCGCCGCTCACCGTGCTGCGGCTGGCCGAACTGGCGAATGAGGTACTGCCGCCCGGCGTACTCAACGCGGTTCCCGGCATCGCCGCCGGCCCGGCCCTGGCGGCCCACCCGCGGGTGGAGCGCATCACGTTCACCGGGGCCACGGCGACCGGGCAGCGGGTGCTGCGGAGCGCGGCCGAGAACCTGACGTACGCGACGATGGAGCTGGGCGGCAAGAACGCGCTGATCGTTCTGGCGGATGCCGACCTGGGCGTCGCGGTCGATGTCGCGCTCGAGGGCATGTTCTACAACCAGGGCGAGGCGTGCACGTCGACCGCGCGCATCCTCGTCCATGACCTGGTCCACGATGAGTTCCTCGAGCGTTTCGCGCGCGCCACCGAGCGGCTGGTGGTTGGCGACGGCCTCGACGCGGCAACCGACGTCGGCCCGATGGTGGACGCGGCCCAGCGTGACAAGGTGCTCGGCTACCTGCAGACCGGGCTCGACGAGGGCGCGCGCCTGGTCACCCAGGGCAAGCTGCCCGGCGACGAGCGCCTCAAGGATGGCTACTGGGTAGCGCCGACGATCCTGGCTGATGTCACGCCCGCGATGACGCTCGCGCAGGAAGAGATCTTCGGGCCGATCGCGTGCGTGCTCCGCTTCAGCACCGAAGAAGAGGCGATCGAGATCTGCAACGGCACCGCCTACGGGCTGACCGCCGCGATCTGCACTACCGACCTGGCGCGAGCAGGCCAGATCGCGCGGCGACTGGAGGTCGGCATGGTCTTCGTCAACAACTACATGCGCCGTGCGTTCCTCGGTTCGCCGTTCGGGGGGGTCAAGGGCAGCGGCTTCGGCCGCGAGAACGCGGTGGAGACGCTGCACGAATTCGTCCGCTCGAAGAACATCCGGTTCCCGTCCGGACGCGGCGACGTGCCGACCTGGCCCCCCCGGAACTGACCTACATGCTGCCCACCGACGCCGGCGGCAAGGCATATTGGGCTGCGATCGGATTCCAGCGACTGACGAACATCGCCTTGTAGTTGCGTGCCTGAGCACCGGCCGTAGCCGCCGCGCTCGATTGACTTCCGGCCTGGCAATCGGCGACCTGCTGCTGCGCCCATGTCAGGTAGTCATTGTCGGCCATAAGCGAATAGGAGAGCGCCTGCGTCAGATCAGTTTTAAGCTCGGCGCCGCCCGGCAGCGCGCCCGTTGACAGATTCTGAGCTTGATCGTATTCAGCTTGGCGCTGATCGCGGACCCGCTGGATCTGACGGACGCCGCGAGAAAGGTCTGTGCAGGCCTGGACGTTATCGGTCGCATCAGTCAGCCGAATGCTGCTCGTGGCACCGGACGTCAGCAGCTTGCTGACCGCGGTCGCTTCGGCGCGCGATGACGGTGACGGTGATGGTGACGCTGAAGTAGGCGATACGGGGGATGTCCGTACGGCCGGCGATGTGAGTGATGTTGGCGTCGATTGCGGAATGCCGTGGCCGTGGCTAGCCGGGGCGACCGCTACCGCCACTGCCGCTGCCGCGACG
>WNGD01008131.1_pt1 | contig 18481 bp, 10 predicted proteins | sample 5400671 | NCBI WGS metagenome assembly WNGD01 (sample SAMN13153369, study PRJNA577476) | soil metagenome | isolation source: 40 cm soil or saprolite under grassland replicate 2 | place: USA:California | collected 2016-06-15
CAGATTGAGGACATGAAATAGCGGAGCCCTCCCTGATGGTCGGGCTACTGCCCGGTCCGTGCTTCGAATCCTATCAACATAACTTTAGGAGACTACTTGCGCCCACTATACATTCCGTAAAGGCGTGCCCTATTATTACAAGTTCCGTGTCCGCTTAGGTCAAAGATAAGAGCGCCCTGACAAAGGCTACATTTCCTCATGCGCAAAAACCACTCACGACGTACGCTCACAACTTTTTGACTTGTTTATTCATGGAGGGAAGATGATCGGTCAAAGGCTTTCTAACCGATACGACATCAGGACGGAGTTGGGTCGAGGCGGAATGGGCGTCGTCTATCGGGCGCACGATCCCATGTTGAACCGGGAAGTTGCCATCAAGCTTATTCCTCCAACACTGCTGAGCCCCGACACTGAACAACGCTTCCAGCGCGAAGCGCAGTTGGTGGCCCAGATGGATCATCCGGCGGTGGTACCGATCTTCGACTTTGGCAAGCACGAAGGATCGCTGTTCTTTGTCATGCCCGTTGTCCAGGGAACAAACCTGCGCTGGTTCCAGCGCGAAGGCGCGCTCACGCTGGGCGAAGTTATCGACATTGGGATCCAGGTTGCCGAAGCACTCGAATACAGCCACTCACGCGGCGTAATTCACCGTGACATCAAACCGGAGAACATCATGGTGGCACGTGAGGATGGCTCACGGGTCAGAGTTCGGATCATGGATTTTGGTCTCGCCCGCGGGGCTACCGAAAGTCGCATCACCAAGACCGGCACTATTGCCGGCACACTCTCCTACATGAGTCCAGAGCAAGTAGCAGCCAGTGGTGTGGACCATCGTTCCGACATCTACTCTCTCGGTACTGTGCTCTACGAGTTTCTGACCGGTGAACCGCCATTCTCAGGCGAGCTGCAGTCAATTCTCTATCGCATAGTTCATGAGATTCCCCAGCCGCCGCGCTCATTGGGCGCGGACATCAATGAGGACCTCGAGGCAGTCATACTCAACTGCATAGCCAAGGATCCGGGTAAGAGACCGCAGCGCGCGAGTGAGGTCGCCGATTCTCTACGGCGTTGTCAAACCCGACTGCACCAGAGCGATCTTGGCAAATCGGTGGTATTGACGAAGACACTGATGTTGCCCCGGGTGGCGCTTTCTCCGTTCATCGGCAGAGAAAAGGAACAAGCTGAGTTGCAGAAGCGACTTAATGCCGCCATTAGTGGTGAATGCCAATTTGTCGTGGTTTCGGGTGAGCCCGGCGTAGGCAAGACGCGACTCCTTGACGAGATCGAGAACCTGGCGAAAGCCCGCAAACTGCTGGTGCTTCACGGTCGATCAATTGAGCAGGATGGCGCCTTTCCGTACCAGGGATTCTGCGAGGCCATTCAAGAATACTTCCGGATAAAAGATACCTCCAGTTCTCCTGACAACTTGATCGAGCTTTCAGATGTGGCCCCCGATCTCGTGTCGCTGTTTCCCATGCTTACGGAGATTAGTGAGATTCGCGCCGCGGCGACCGGCGATTCAAAGTTGGCCCAGACGGGAGGATCGCTGGGCGGATCGCAGGGGCCCGAAAACCGCACGCAGGTCTTTGAGCTGCTGGCGCGAACACTCACGCGTCTGGCCGCGGGAAAGCCGCTGATTCTTTTTCTCGAAGATCTACATGCGGCAGAGATATCCATCGAGGCGTTGCAATACATCGTTAGACGATTAGGACCGACATCCACATTGATCGTCGGCACCTACCGCTCAAGCGAAGTAGACAGCCGTTCCCACCCGCTGCTTCGCATGCTGGATAGTTTCCGCGGAGACCGTCGTTTTTCGGCAATCGCGCTCGGGCCGTTCTCACCAGCAGAACATCGCCTGTTTCTCGAAACACTTATTGGCGGACCTAAACTAGCCGACAGCCTCGTGGAGAAACTCTTTGAGGGAACTGAGGGCAACCCCTTCTTCACCAAAGAGCTGGTCCGTTCACTGCTCGATTCCGGCGGCATCTCTAAGGACCAGACCGGAGCCTGGAGTCTGGGTGCGGCCACTGAACTCTCAACCGGTGACTTGCCGGCCACCATTCAGCAGGCCGTGGAAAAACGTATCGAGCGTCTGCCCGAGAATCTGCGTGAGATTCTTTCGATTGCTTCGGTCATTGGCAAGGCCTTTGACTTTCGTGACCTGGAAGCGCTGACCGGGGGAAAGAATGTTGAGGACGCGATTGACCGCCTGGTAGATGAGGGCCTCCTCGAGGAAGAGCGTGAATCACGTGGCGATCGCTTGACGTTCTCGAGTGGTGTCGTTCGCGACGTGCTGTACGGCGCAATTTCGCGCCGCAAGCGAAGGTCTCTGCATCGTAAATATGCTGAGGAGGTCGAGAAGCGTCATGGGGGAAGGCTTGAGCGAGTCTACCCCCAGCTGGTTCATCACTTCTCCCAGGGAGACGTCGCAGCCAAAACGGTTGAGTATGGCTTGCGCATGGCCAAGGCCGCGCTCGATGCCTTCAGCTCCGAAGAGGCCGCCCGAGCCGCCAGGACAGTACTCGAGTTTCTCGATGAAGAATGGGAAGGCGACCCTGCGCTGGAAGGAGACGCGCGAATGCTCCTGGCCCAGGCACACCGAATGGCTGGAGACGTGGATGCCGCACTAAAAGAGGCAGAAAGTGCGGGACGGATCCTGGAACGTGAGGGCCATAAGTCGCGGGCCGTAATCGCACTCCTGCTCGCCGCCGAGACTGCCTGGCAAGCCAGAAAGGTCGAGGAGACAACGCGTCTGGTCCAGCAAGTTATGGACGCCGCGCGTGCGGCGGGAGACAACGATAGCCTCCGACATGCGCTGTCTTTGGCGGCCACGCTCGCCAACCTGCGTGGAGAGTATGAGAAAGCCAATGGTTACCTCGAAGAGGCAGTTTCGTTGGCTCCCGCGCCGAAGGAAACCGAACTCCAGGAAGAGATACCTAAAGGCGGCAGACTGGTCGTGGCGTTGGCCACTCCACTCGGCGATATTGATCCCGTCAATATGGAACTGGTAGAAGAGCAGGAGATTCTGGCGAACGTCTTTGAGACCCTCTTAGCCACGGACCTGGAAGGCAATCTAGTTCCGGCTCTCTGCGAGAAATGGGAAGTGTCCGATGACGGCACTTCAGTCTTCTTTACTCTGCGAGAAAACGTCCGCTTCCAGAATGGCCAGGCACTGACCGCTCAAGCTATCAAGCATTCCCTCGAGCGGAGCATTCGGGTGGCTCGTGAGTTACCTCCCGGTCTGGCGGCGATCCGAGGCGCGGCGGAATTCGCCAAAAGCAATGATCAGGAGCTGGCTGGAATTCTGGTCCATTCAGATTACAAATTGGAAATACAATTGCCGGATCCGCTTTCCATCTATCCTGCCTTGCTGACAGATTACAAGACCGGTATCACGCTGGACGTTGATGACGGAAAGACTGATTCTATTCTCATTGGCACGGGTCCGTTTCGCATGGCCTCGTACAGCCCTGACCGCATCGTGCTTGAGCGCAATGAAAGATACTGGAAGGGTTCTTCAGCGTTTCTTGATGAGATCGAATTTCGCGCGGGGCTGAGCGCCTCCGAGATCGCTTCAGGGTTGCGGTCAGGCTCGATTGACCTTGCACGTGATCTATCGCCTCAGGATCTTGAAGAATTTGTTCGCGACCCGCGCTTTCGTGGGGGCATGGTCGAGTCTCCGCGCAAGAATACTTACTTCCTCATATTCAATTCTACCAGTGGCTCAGTCGCGCAAAACCCGGACTTTCGTCGAGCACTCTCAGGCGTAGTGCGCACGCATGATTTGGTGTGGCAAACACTGGGGCGCTTTGCGCAACCAGCCGTCTGCCTGATTCCGCCCCGGATGCTTGGGTATGATCCGGGCCGGCGCCGCCAGACACTCACTCGCGACGAGGCCTCATCAATGCTGCGCTCGGCCGGCATCAGCGATTCAATTAGCCTCAGGGCCGCCGTGCATCCGCTGTTTCTGGATCGATATCAGTCGCTACTGACAACTCTGCTCTCAATCTGGTCGGAACTCGGCGTGAAAGTGGAGGTGGCCACTCCCACGATGGCCTCCTACCTGGAATCCTTCCAAAACAGCACCGGAATAGATGTGTTCATCGGCAGGTGGAATGCTGACTATGATGACCCGGACGACTTTACCTATGGTCTCTTCCATTCGCGCGTAGGTCTCTACCGCCCTTACATCTCCTCGGCAGACGGTGATCAGATTCTCGAAGAGGCGCGCACCGAGAGCCGTCCCGGTGTCAGAGCGTCGCTTTATCGGAAGTATGAAAGTTTTTTGCAGGAATCAGGAATGGTGTTACCGCTGTTTCACGACGTCGATTATCGGCTTGCCAACTCAAGAGTTCGCGGCCTTACCCTTCACGGCAGCGCTCCATATGTGAATTATGCCGAGATCGGCAAGTTGGAATCGGTATCCAAAACGACCGACGCTCTACGGGTGGGCGGTGGGACGATTGAAGTCCCGATAACCGGAACCCTTCATCGCCTCGATCCTTCCCTGGCGGGCACCGTAGAAGATGCAGAGGTGCTGCCGGGCATCTTCGAAACACTAACTCGCGACGTCGGCGGCGCCAGGATCGTTCCCTGGCTGGCGACTGATTTCAGGTCTGAGCAGGGGGGTAAGAGATATCGTTTTCGCCTCCGCGATGATGTGCGCTTCCATGATGGACGCAAGCTAACCGCGCGCGACGTTCGCTATTCGTTCGAGAGGTTACTACTGAACCCGGACAGCACTGCCCGCTTCTTTTATTCTCCCATCCGCGGCGCGAAGGCGCTGCTCAACGGAGAGGAGTCTGACCTGGCAGGTTTCCGAATTCAGTCGGCCGACGAGTTCACGATCGAGCTTGATGAGCCCGTGTCGTTTTTCCCGGCACTCATTTCCTATCACGCCGCAGCCATCGTTCCGGAGGGTACTGACAAGTTTGGCGGAAGCTGGCAGGACGGCAGCGTGGGAACTGGACCTTTTCGCGTGGTGAAGTTTGAGCCAGGCCTTCGCCTCGAGCTCGAACGAAATAAAACCTACTGGCGTAGTGGCTATCCTAACATTGAGAGACTCATCTTCAACTTCGGTGTTGCGCCGGCGGACATTCTCTCGCAGTTCCGCGCCGGTCGATTTTCGCTGGCCTCGGATCTGTTGCCCGCCGACGCAGAGGCTCTACGCCGCGAGCCTGAGTTTGCTTCCGGTTATCATGAGATCCCCAGACTAATAACCTATTACGTCGCATTCAACAGTCAGCACGGTCCGCTGAAAGATAAACGCCTCCGGCAGACGCTGGCGCAGTCCATTGATGTTGCGAACGTGGTTCGTCAACACCTGGGACGACTCGCCGTCCCGGCGCACGGGCTTATTCCGCCTGGACTGCTGGGTCATGATTCTACCTACGCCCCACGGATGCCTTTGGCGTCCGCGTCAGCACCCGAAAAAACAGGCGCGGAAATTGAATTGACTGCTGTCCTTAATCCGGTGTTCTTTGGTGAATACGCAGCCCTGTCGCGCGAGATCTCACGCTCTTTTCGCGAACACAAGGTATCAATTCGTCCCGTGAATAAGACCATCGACGAATGGCTGGATGCGGTGGCGGCGATAGGCGAGGGTTCCGTCGACGTGGTGCTGGGGCGCTGGGCGGCTGACTATCCGGATGCCGACACCTTCGCAAATATCCTGGCCACCAAAGAAGGATTGTTGGGACGACTATGTGGTTCAAGCGAAGTGGACCGTCTCATAGCCCGGGGACGATCAGAAACATCTCCGGCGGCACGGCATACGGTCTATCGACAAATCGAAGAAATGATCGCGCGCGATAGTTTGCTTCTTACTCTCTTTCACGAGCAGACCTACCGTTTTGCCCGACCAGAAGTCCAGGGCCTCTCCTTGTCTTACGGTGCCATAACCGTCGACTACGCCAACCTGCGCGTCCACGGCTAGTGATGCGGGAGGACTTCATGAGTCCAAACGCAACACAGAAATGAATTAGGGCCACACGAATGGTGGCCCTAAGCGCTGATAGGTATTGGTGGAGCCGAGGGGGATCGAACCCCTGACCTCATGACTGCCAGTCATGCGCTCTCCCAGCTGAGCTACGGCCCCGATTGATGGTCAAATCAACTTCACGGTTGACGAGAAGCAGAGTAGCGTTTGGAGAAAAGCTCGTCAAGCGGGCCTACGCTCAATCATCCGGACATACTGATCGTCAAACGGAGTCTGCTTAGTCGCGCGATGGCCATTCCACCGAGCGCGGCGAGAAACGGAAAGATCTCGACAGTGTAGCGAGGCTCAGGGTTTTCCATCGTAGAGAAGAAGGCCAGACGAATAAAAACCAGCAACCCGACCAGCAGCAGCGAGCGCCGCGCCCCAAAATCGCGCGCGCGCCACAAGCACCAGGCGCCCGCCAGACCAAGCAACGTGTAAATCCAAACCAGGGCCGCAAATAACGGCAACCAGATCTGTTGATGAGTAGTCTTGTCCAGATCGGTGAGAGGAAACAGCTCACCCTCGAAGGGGTAGTATTCAGAGTGAGTATCAAACCACTGCGCAGCCGCGCGTTTTAGTCGCACCCAAAAGTAGTAACGCAATGGCGCGCGCGCTATCCGCTCGCGAGCAAGCTGCGCGAAACCTGCATCTATTTCCGGCGTCATCAAGACGGGCGGATTTTCGTTTTCGCCCTGGTCGTTACTCTCATCTTCATCGTCGACCTCTGGTGGATTATTGTACTGGTCCAGCAATGCCGCAACCCGCATCTTTTCTTCCGGAGAATCGAACGCCTTGTCGGGAATGTCATCTGGATCGATCTCCTCCTCGCCAACGGACCAACGTAGCGGCAGGATGTAACGCTGATCATCGACCCACGTTTGCAGCCACGTGTAGTAGCCAAGCGGGACAAATTCTCCGGGCATTTCCCCGTGCGTCGGCGCCAGCGGCTGGAAGAGATGGAAGACGCGCCAATTGCGCACCGTCCAGGGAACGAGCACGAGCACAAACGCAAGCGACAAAACTGCGCCCTGTGCCAGGACTCTGAAAACTTTGTGCTGCAGTGTTTGCGACGAGCCACCGCTCTCGATCACTTTCTTGCTGCGAAACAAAGTCGTAATAACGAGTGTGAGTCCGACCGCGCACGCAAACAGTCCGCTGTCCGGCCGAAAGAAAACGGCGATGCCGGCAACAAGACCCGTTGCGCTCCACCACCAGAGCGATCGCTTGAAAGAGGACGCGTTAAAGCCGAACGTCGCCAGCAAGCAGATTCCGAGCATGAGAAAGATGGTTGGAATCTCCGTCAGGATCGTGGCCACGTAGATCGTCGTAAACGGGCAAACGGCAGCCAACGCCAGCGCCGCGATCGCCGCAAGTCGTTTTCGTTTTTCGTCCGGCTCCCAGTAGTAAGCGATCAACGCAATCAGCCCGCACGATGCCGTGTCGAGCAGAGCCTCGGCCATGCGCACGGCGGTGTTGTTAGCGTGGCCGAAGATTGAATAGATCGCCGCGAGGAAAATCGGATAACCAGGCAGGCGGCTTATTGAAGGCGGGTAAGGTGGCTGGTCAAGGTGTGAATAGACGTGCTGCTCGAGGAGGTTGCGGGCCAACTGTGCGTAGACTCGACCATCCTCCGGATTGTCGTTTGGTAAAAACGTGCGACGCAAAAACGGAACGAGAACGCCGTGACCAGCAGCAATGCGCAGACAACCCATTTCCGTCGCCGATCCCACATCGATCTCCTTAGTCTTCTACGGTTGCACTTCAACCGTCGCTTTTCTTTCCAGCTTGCCCCAGCCGACCAACGCGCCGCGCGCCGCAGTCGCCACTGACTTGATCATGACGTAATACATAACCTGGCGATAGCAGAAGCGCTGCAGGAAGATCCACCAGAGCAGACGCCAGCGTTCGTTCTTTTCGAGAATGAAGGCGAACGACGCCGCGAGCCAGTCGATTGCCAGAAATAGCGCGTAGTAAAAAAGAATCTGCTCCAGGTTGGTCATGACGAAACCGGCAGGCTGCTGCAACCAGTCGAGGCCCGCGGAAATCAAGGTGTAGACCAGCATCAGATCCATCACCGGCGAGATTAACGGAAAGATGACTTGAAAGATCCAGACATTGGGCATCGCGACAAAACCAAGCGCGCCATAGCGCGGACGAAACAAAGCGTCATGGTGTTTCCACATGCACTGCAATGTGCCATAGGCCCAGCGGAAGCGTTGTTTCGCCAGCGTGCGCAAACTGGCCGGAGCTTCGGTCCAGGCGATCGCGTTTTCTTCGTAGCCGATGTTGTAACCCAGACGCCGGATACGCAGCGTCAGATCCTGATCTTCGGCCAGTGTGTCTGAAGTGAAACCTCCTGCCTGATCCAGGAGATCGCGTCTCCAGGCCCCGACCGCGCCCGGCACGACCGTGATGCAATTCAAACTGGCGAACGCGCGCCGGTCCATGTTCTGCGAAGTGATGTATTCGAGCGCCTGCCAGCGCGTCACGATATTGACGCGGTTGCCGACCTTGGCATTGCCCGCGACGGCGCCCATCTGCGAATCATAAAAGCGGTGCGCCAGAGCACCAATAGTTTGCGGCGCGAACATCGTATCAGCATCGAGCGCGATGACGATTTCACCGGTCGCGTAATGCAAACCAAAATTCAGCGCGTTGGCCTTGCCGGCATTCGGTTCGGTAAAGAGACGCACTCGACTATCACCGCCAAACTTCTCGCGCACGATCTCGCTGGTGCGGTCTTTGGAGCCGTCGTCGACCACGATGATCTCGTAGTTCTTGTAGTCGGAAGCCAAAAGACTGCGAATCGTGCCTTCAATCACCGGCTCTTCGTTGTAGGCGGGAACAATTACCGAGACGAAAGGAGAGTAATCTTTGCCGGCATTCTCTCGTTGGCGGCGGCGCGAGCGAATCCATTGCGCAAACGCCAGCGCGCCGACGAACACCAGACGCCCGAGGCCGAGCATGATGCCGATCAGGAAAGTCCACTGCAATAACCAGCCGCTGGTTGAGAGAATAAAAAATGCCAGCGCGTCGGTGCGTGTGTAAACGCTCTGGCCAGACTTGACCGGCGGCATGACCTGATCGCGTGAGAGTCCGGCAAGCTCGGAAGTTAAAACGAACTTGAATCCGCGCGCGCGTAGCTCGTGAATGATGTGCGGAAGGGCCTCGATCGTCGCCGATCGATCTCCGCCGGAGTCATGGAGCAAGACTACCTCGCCTCGTGTCTCGGGGTTCTTATCCATCGCGCGTCGAACTGTTCGCTCCACAATTTGATCCGCGGTGACAGGCAGCTTCCAATCGTCCGGATCGATGCGCAAACCGACGATGATATAGCCGAGTTCCTGGGCGCGATAGGCCGGCTCGACCTCCTCTGGTTTATCCGCCTCGGCGTCGCCAAAGAACGGTGGGCGGCAGAGAACGGTGGAGCGACCGGTTACGGATTCAATCAGACGCTGCGTGGCATTGAGTTCGAGATTCGTAAGCGGCAAAGGGATTTCACCGAGGTTTGGATGCGTGAACGTGTGATTGCCGATTTCATGTCCGTCGTCAACCATGCGGCGCACGAGGTCGGGATAGGCTTGGCCGTTTTTGCCGATGACGAAGAACGTTGCCGGTACGTTCTCCTGCTTGAGAATGTCGAGAATCCGCGGCGTCCATCTCGGATCTGGGCCATCGTCAAACGTCAGCGCAATCAGTCCGGGCCGATCGCCGGTTCGCTGAATAACGTAAGAAGAAGGCAAGTTATGCATGTCGTAAGTTTCGCTGGCGATAAAGCCACTGGACCGAAGATCGACCAGATCGAGGGATCCTCGGAACCCAGCCTCCAGAGCGCAAAACCGGCTGGATGAAACCCGCTGGCGGCGCGCATCTGGTTGTAAGCAGTCACCGCATCGATAAACCAGACATCGTGATGAGTATTGTCTTCCTCGTCGTAATCGTAGTGTGGGTTTCGGGTTTCGGGGTCGAATTCGATTTGTTTGACCTCAGACTCATTCGCGGTAATGAGCGCCTCCTGGCAGGTAACCTCTTTTGCGGTCTCAGCGCCGGTCGTCCAGTCGTAGCCGTAATTGCCGATCGCGACAATCGTCTTCGCCGGATCAAGTTCCTTCATCCGCGTAACAAGATTGTTTTCGAACCAATCCTGGGCCGCTATTGAACCAGCGTCTTTGCCGGCGTAATGTTGGTCATAGGCCATCAACATCAAATAGTCACTAGCTGCCGCAAATTCCTTATAATTCCACTCGTCCTCATTGAATGGGACAGCCTGCATCACGGTCCAGCCTCGCAGTTGGAAGGCCGCATGCAGCGTTTGCATGAAATGCAATAGATTCGCCAGATTCGCCGGCCTGGGCTCGGGAATCTCTTCAAAGTCGATGCAAACGCCGCCGAACTTGTTCTGCTCGACGAAGGCTGCCAGAGCGGCGACTAGTCGTTGTCTGGAAGCATCATCAGAGATCGAGCGCACGAGCAAATCCGGCTCCCACTGGTCGTCGATCAGATTTTGGACCATCGGCACGATGCGAATCTGCGGCCGTGTCTCCCGTATGAGGTCGAGCGCGGGAGGATCCAACTCAACGCCGATGGGACTATCGTCACCCGAATTCTTTTGCAGATGAACCCATTGCGGCACGATCCAATCGAGATGGTCCAGATTTCGTTTCAGAGAGGCATAGCTTGATTCATCCCAGTTGATGTAGAACCCGATCGCGATCGGTCTGTTTTTGGGAATCACGGGTGGCGGAATCGCCGGTGGCGGCACGATCGGCATCTGCTGTGGTTTCTGTGATTGTGGAAGCCGCTTTGTCTTCTCGCTAGCGTGCTGTAGTTCAACCTGGGCCTTCTTGGCTTTCAAATCGACAGGACTCAACAAAACCGGCCGCTTCGGCTTGAGATCAGCGGGACGCAACCCCGGGCGGAGATCAAAGGGCGGCAGCAGTGGCTTGACCAATACGCTAGCAATAAAAATGGCCGCGACCGTGGTCACAATAACCGCCAGCGCCAGCCACGTGCGGCGCACTCGCCGCCAACGCCGCCCAGCGGGATCATAAAAAACCGGAGTTTCAGTTACCGCCAAAAAACTTCCCTCCAAACCTGATCGGCTGTTGCCTCCCCCCGAATCAACGGCGTCAGAGCTGCCTGGAAAGCGTCAGCTGCGACCTTGACGCATCCTGCGACCAGGCAACGCTTTTGATGTTCTGCCGGTGCGATCCGTTTGACCGAGACGCCGTCGAACGAAAAGCCGAAGAGCGGCCGGAATCAGAAGGGCGCAACGCAAACTGCCGGGTGCGTTGTAATCTCTCACTATGCGTCTTTGCCGGTCAAGTGTCCATCGGCAAAAACCGAATATTATTGTTGTTGACCGTGGTGATCATGGCCGGCCAAGAGAAAAGCCGCCCACGATCTCGCGCGGACGGCTCTCCGGTGAACTGTTTGGATTGGCCTGTGGACTGACTGCGTGCAGCATTCCCGAAAGGAGGTGCAACAGTGAGACAACTAAACCGTAATCCTAACAATTATCAGGTTAACAGTTTAGAGGTCAGGCCTCAGCCACCTCACTGTGATTAGAACTCATATATTTGAATCACCTCCTTTCCAGCGTTGAGGGAATAATAAAGTACAAGCATGGAGGCGTCAATTATTTTTCTTGGGCGCATCTCTTGGTAGGGGGCGGACCTGCGTGTCCGCCCGCGATGCTGCTACCAGGAAGGGCGGACACGCAGGTCCGCCCCTACAGTTCATCTAAGGATGGCTGTAACGCAACCGCCCGCCAACGTAAACCTTCCACGCGTGCTCAATGCCAAAGAAGTAGGCCAGCTCGCGATAGTCTTCGCAATCATGAATCACAAAGTCAGCGAGCTTGCCCGGTTCGAGCGAGCCGATTTGGTCGCCGCGCCCGAGACTATACGCCGCGTTGATCGTAGCCGCCGTAATTGATTCCGCCGGAGTCATTTTCATCTGCGTCGAAGCCAACGAAAGCACCGTGGGCATTGATGCAGTCGGCGACGAGCCGGGATTGAAATCCGTCGCCAGCACCAACGCGAGTCCCGCATCGATCATCTCGCGCGCCGTCGGATAGCGCGTTGAACCCAGCGCATAGACTGAGGCAGGCAACAACACCGGCTGGACTCCAGCAGATTTCAAGGCAGCGATTCCGGCTCCGTCCGTGTGTTCGAGATGATCGGCGGTTACTGTCCCGAGTTCCGCAGCTAATGTTGCACCGCCAGACAGCGAGAGTTGGTCGGCGTGAATACGCAATCCCATTCCGTGGCAGCGGGCCGCCGAAAGAATGCGCCACGATTCGTCCGTCGTAAAAACTTTTTCTTCGCAGAACACATCGCAGTATTCCGCCAGCTTGTCTGCGGCGACGCGCGGCAACATCTCTTCTATCACGAGCGAGACATATTGCTCGCGGCGGGCGCGATATTCTTCGGGAATCTCGTGCGCGCCGAGAAACGTCGGCACGTAATGCAAAGGCGTCTCGTGGTTCAGCTTTCTGATCGCCCGCAGGATTTTCAGCTCGTCTTCAACGGAGAGTCCGTAACCTGATTTCGCTTCGACCGTGGTGGTCCCATTTCGCAGAAACCAATTTGCATAACGCTTTCCTGCTTTGACTAACTCATCGAGTGTTGCCGCGCGCGTGGCGCGAACAGTTGACTGAATCCCGCCGCCTTTGGCAGCGATCTGCTGATAGGTTGCGCCGCTCGCGCGCGCTTCAAACTCATCGGCACGCGTGCCGGCAAAAACAGGATGAGTGTGGGCATCGACAAAGCCGGGCATGACGACGCGGCCACCCGCATCAATCACTTCGCAGTCAGCCGTGATGACCGCTTCGATCTCTTTTCGAGAGCCTACCTTCTCGATGCTCTTGCCACGCCCCAGTAGTGCGCCGTCTTCAATGATCGCAAGCTCGCGCAACTCCCGCCCAACGCGGGGACGGTTTGGCCCAGCGAGAGTGACGAGCTGTGAACAATTGGTAACCGCGAAGTTCTCAGCCACGGGCTTTCCTGCGGGCGCGCCACGACAGCAGCGCGTAAACGATCACGGTGAAGAGAGCGAGGTCAAAGAGCCCTGCCGCGACCACCGCGAGGAAGGTCGGGCCATGCGTCATGTCACCTGCCGCCCGATGAAAAATCAGCATCGTGAAGCTCAAAGGCCAGGCAAGAAAATAATAGAAGCAATGCGTAACCCAGGCTGGTGGATGTTGGGGCCGGTATAACCGGTTGACCAGCATCAGGCCCGTCATGTCGGCTCCCATAATCAAGATGCCGAGCACGATTGAAACAAAGAGTCGTTTCCCGCTCATGACCGAACAATCTCAATCGTAAGTTCGGTAGGACCGGCTAGCTCTTGGGGAGCCGATGCTGTTAAGCCTCACTGTAAAGCGCCGCTCCGACAAGTGCTGCCAGCAGGTACTCAACCAGTTCCCAGCCTATCACCATCGCCAGCAGGCTAGCAGGCTCCATTCCCAGCCCGCCCGCGATAACGTTTTGGTAAACGACCACGCCGAACCATGCGAACAGGGCGGCGATGATTGCCGTCTTGGGCCCAGGACCGAACCGAGGTCTGATGGCGGCGTAGCCGAGAACAATTACGATCCCAAGGACGAAAGTAATCGCTACGGCGATCACCAGGAAATTGGTGCCCGGTTCCGGAAACCCGCACCTCTTAAAGAACTCTTGCATTTGCTGGTGCAGAACGATGCCGTTGAGCACCCACTCGCCTACATTCAGAATCAAACCTGCCACTAAACCGCCGAGCAGGACCCGTCCAAAGTTAATCTTGCCCATATCTCTCTCCTTTTGGGGGCTAGTCTTGGAGCTAAGAGCGCCAGATGATTATCACAGGATCGATTGGAAGGCCAGTGTCAGAACTCCGACTTGTCGGGGTAGCGGGCGGTTGAACTCTGACACTAAAGATATCTGCTAACCAAGATCAACCGCCCGCTACCGCAGGTGGTTCTGACGTTTGTCAAACGCATAAATCGCCGCGCCGATCGCGTTGGCGGCTATCACTACCGCGATGATTTTCGCCGCAAACAGCAGGCGGCTCTGAACGTCGATGATCGGAAATACGGTAAAGAACGCGCCCACTACGGACATCAGAAACCCCGAAGCCGCCGCGACTTTCAGCCACCAGGGAGCCTGGGCGCCAAAGCGTTTCATGGCGACGATCGGAATCGCGAACAGCACCATGTAGATCAAAGCATAGAAGACATTCGCGGCGTTGTCCTGAAACTGAAATGCCTCTTGCTCTTTTACGCCGATCAAAGCGCCGAGACTAAATACCAGCGTGGTCACGCCTACGAAGAGGATGGAATTCACCGGCGTGCGATAACGCTTGTGCAACTTCGCAAACCACCGAGGCAGCAAATTATCCCAACCGGCGACCATCGGCAGGCGCGTGTTGCCGGCGAAATAGATGCTCATCAAAGCGATTTGCCGCGCCGCCACACCGAAGATCGTGATCGAAATCAATATTGATACCCAACCGAACGAACTGAAGCCGAGGCCGAGCACCTGCGGAATCGGAGCGATGAGATCGACTTTGTCCGGAGACACAAACGCCAGCACCGAACCGGTCCCGAGAATGAACATGAGCGCGATAATCGGAGCTGAGATCAAAACTGAACGGCTGATGTTGCGCGCCGGCGCGCGACATTCGCCGGCGAGAATCGCGATGTACTCGAAACCGGAAAGCGCGCCGACGGCAAGCTTGCTGCACACGTTGATGTTGTAGGTGCTGAGCTCTGGGAAGCTGACTGAAAACGGATGGTAGTTAGCGAGCGTTCCGCGGCTGGCAGTAATAAACGGCAGCAGGATCAAAGTAGCGAAAGTTATGATCAGCATCGCACCACCGAAATTCTGTACCCACTTTCCGAGTGCCAGACCTCTTCTCGAAGCCGTGATGACAAAAGTTATTAACAGCACACAGACCAGTGTCGTCATCCACTTGTTCTCGTGCATCCAATTGGCGCGCGGGCCGATTGCATAGGCGATGTTCTTCTTAATAATCAAACCGATGCCGGACATCACCAGGATGCCGAAGATCCAAAAGTTCCATGCGACCATGAACGCAACAAAATCGTCGAATGCAACCTTGGCCCATTGGTAAAGGCCGCCCTCGAGCGGCGCCAGCCGATTGAGGTAAATGACCACCGCGGCCAGCGGCAAGTAAAAGGCGACGATGGCGATCAGCCAGAAGGCCATCTGCGAGTTGCCCAGCTTGGCAGCAAAGCCAACCCACACCGTGCCGACGACGAAGACTACTTGCGTGAGGACGAGATCCCGCAGGCCGAGTTCTTTCTTGAGAGCAGTGCTGCGTGACTCGACTTCGCGTTCGATGGTGGCGAGATTGGAAGTCCCGATCTGGTTTTCGGCTTGAGTCATCGCCTTGTGATATGAACCGATCAACCCAGCCCGCAAAGCGGGCGGATAATAATAGCCCCGGGCGTAAGCCCGGGGGCATCGGTGCCCATAATACTCTTGAGCCCCGGAAGGGTGACAGATGGAACTCTTGAGGAGAATTTCTGTCGCCCTCTTCGAGGGCTCGTCTGCTGACTTAAAACCCCGGCTCAGGAGCCTGTGTCAAAATCAAATTCTTTACGCCGAAGGCGTTCTCTAACTTAGCCCAGCGTAACACCCTGGGACGTGGAGGCGCATCGGAGCCTACGCTGAAAGCGTTGAATATTGACCCGATGCAAAACCTGCAACTGAACGAATTATCAAAACCCTTACAGGGTACCAGGTCGTTGGGAGTCTCTGATCCCAGGGTGTTACGCTGGGCTAAGTTAGAGAACGCCTTCGGCGTACGTAGGTTGTTTATCTTCGCGTGCCACCGAGTCTTGACAGAGACTCTTTAAGACCGGGATAGGCCTCACAAATTCAAATTCGTCGCGTCAGCGACGACTGAATCAGTTGCGCGCCCTCCTGTATCAGACCTATTACATTCCACTCCTGTGGAGCTTAATCATGCGCTCGAAGTGTGATCGTGAATGATCTTCCAGCCCTGCTTCGTCTGGCGCAGAATCAACGTGAACCGACCGTGTGGCTCGTCGTTCGCGCGTTGCAAATGCCAGCGGCCCAGGACGACTGCGGCGTCTTTCCCGATAATAGTGATCTCCAGATCGGAAAACGTCAGCACGCCCATTTTGTCGCGCGAGTTGTAGGATTTCTTGTAACGATCGAGCACGCTTTGCCAGCCGCGCATTACGTTATCGCCGGAGACGAAGACCGTATCGCTTGAGCGCGCGTAGCCGTCCATGTAGCCTTCGATATCGCCGCGGTTCCACGCGTCGCGCTGCGCCTCGAGCACGGCGCGCACGGCAGCCTCAATTTTGGCGTTGTGGATTGATTGAGCGCTGGCGAAGGTCTGGAACGTCACACCGGTGCACACGACTATTGCGGTGACAAGAAAGGGCCGGAACATACCATGTCTCACGAGGCTACCTCGTTTCAGCAAAGGCTCCCGTTGGAGCCGAATGTTTAGAGCAGGCGGATAGTTTGATTCTGATTCGCCGTCAGTCGCGGCAATGTACCATGCCCGCGACTGACGGCGCCAGGTCTTCATTCGTAAGGGTGACTATAAATATTTCGGTCCTGACGGGACTTCAAAAATAACGATAATGCCCCGTGATCTTCCACGCGAACAGCACGTCTTCGAGTCTGGCGCCTGCGCCGACATTGTGAACAATCAAATAGCGCTTTTCTTTGTCAGCCCACATGTTGACGACGATGCCGATGTGATCGAGCCCGCTGCCCAGATCCCATGTCACGACGTCGCCGGGCAGATAATCGTTTGCCTCAGTCGTAACCGGCAGTGACTTACCCTGACGCTCGAAGTACGTTCTGAGATTCAGCACGCGGCGATGATCTATGTTGGCATCGGGACCGCTTGTTCCCCATTTCATTGGATAAGCGGACCGGGCGGCGACCATGTCTTCATGAACTTCTTTCTGTAGATCGATCCCACCCTTCCGAAAAGCGCGCACAATCACTTCCGAACAGACGCCTCGATCGAGCGGCACGTCGCCGTTCGGGTAATTGATCTTCACGTATGAAGGATCATAGCCGGTGGTGAGGCTGGTTTGCTCGATTGCGCTTTCGACGACCTGTTGCAGTTGTGGTGAAGCGTTGGCTGGCAGAGGCTTCAGCGTAGAAGGTGGGGTGGGCTCGCCGACGCGGTAGCGATGTGACTGGTGACAACCCGCGTCCAGGACGAGCGCGATTAGTAAACAATAGAGAAATTGCCTCTTCGCCATCAGATGCTGAAACGATTTCTAAACCGAGTTGTTCCGCTTGGAAGTGTAGACCAATGCCCTTGCGGCTCTGCCGCAAATCATCGGTCATCCATCTTCAACTGATTGATTGACGACGAGAGAATCTGTGAGCTGTGTTTCATAAGCCACGCCCGCACATCATCGCGCATCGGCGGCACGATCTCATGACCGGCATCATAACTGCGGACTTCAACCTCACGCGCGCGCAAGCGCAATCGTTCACCGTAATCCGCTACACGCGCAGGCGGATAGTATTCGTCGCGCGTGCCCGAAAGATAGAGCACCGCAGCCTCGGTGGGTTTGTAGATCTCGCTTGTCTCCCAATCGCCCGGCAACCCTCCACAGATACCGATCAAGCCACGAAGCCGATCCGGATGCGTGAAGGCAAAGCGAAAATTAAGCGCGCATGTTTGCGAAAAGCCGAGCAGAAAAATCCGTTTCTCGTCAGCAACGCCCTCCGCAGCGAGCGTTGAGATTAGATCGAGCAGCGCGCGATGATGCAGCTCAACTGATTCTTCGGGACGAAAATTTGTCAGCCAGCCAAAGCCGAAACGCAGCGGTCCACCCGCCTCTTTCGGGTCGCGCAGGTGTTGATGAAAACCCTGCAACGCCGCGATCGCAAAGCCGGCGGGTGCCGCGGCCAGCGCCTCGCGCATCATCTGCCGTTTGCTCGCGCCATAGCCGTGCAGCGCGATTAGTAACGGCGCCGGACGCGCTTCAGGCGCGTGCAGATCGTAATACAGCTTGAGCTCGGCCGTTAGCGTGCGATCCACTTGTATCGTCACATCGTTTGAGTCCGTCATTCACTCGTCTCATTATCGGCAAGTTCTATGGTTTGAAGAATCCATGGGCTTATAACATGCAAACTGCCGACAGATACAGGGCTGAGGGGGAGCATCCTGGATGAGTAGTGTCCTAGAGTCGTGTTGATAGGATTCGAAGCGTGGACCGGGGCATTAGCCCGACCGTCAGGGAGGGCTCCGCTATTCCATGTCCTCAATTTGAGCCCTCCCTTACGGTCGGGCTACTGCCCCGCCCCGGGCAACACAACTTTAGGACACTACTTCTGGATGAGCCTCAGTGCATTCGTGCGGGATGAAAGTTACGATGCTCAAGCGCGTCACTAATTCAAAGCAACTACAACCTGAGAGAGGTAAGGCTTATGAAATTCCCTGGCGGACTAAACATTCAGCAGATGATGAAGCAGGCGCAGGCGATGC
>WNGD01002679.1_pt1 | contig 18474 bp, 16 predicted proteins | sample 5400671 | NCBI WGS metagenome assembly WNGD01 (sample SAMN13153369, study PRJNA577476) | soil metagenome | isolation source: 40 cm soil or saprolite under grassland replicate 2 | place: USA:California | collected 2016-06-15
CTCCGGTTGGTCGACCCAGGTCCGCAGCCGCCGGAGATCGTCCGCGCGCAGCGCCTCGCACGCGCGCGCGAACACATCCATCACATCGTCGTAGTCCTGGGCGTAGTGCCGGATGGCGGCGAAGATGAGACGCCGGTACCGATCGAGGAACAGGTCCCACGCGGCTTCGAACCTGCCCCGCTCTAGCTCGGCAACCCAATCTTCCACGGCCAGCCCTGAGGGAGTGAGCCGGATATAGCCGTGGACGAGGGGGTGTCAAGACTTCAGGGCGTAAAGAACTCCCCCATCCCCGGCGCCGGGGCCGCTGCGCCCGGGAACTGCGTGACCCCCAGCGCCTCGAGGATCAGGCGCAGTGTGCTCTCGTGCTGGTAGAGCGTCGTCGACTGGTAGCCCGTCTTGGCTCTCGGGCTGACGACGACCCAGGCGATCCGCCCCCCGCCGTGGATAATGTCGCTGCCCGCCTCGTCGAACGTGATTATGAGCAGGCCGTCCTGCTGGAAGGTCGGGCTCGCGAGCAGCGGGGCGATGTTGTTCCGGAGCCACGTGTCGGCCGTGTCCAGCGCGCAGTCGTGCGCGTCGTGGCACAGGTTCGGCACGATGTTCGCGAAGTCCGGCAGCGTAGCGTTCGCGAGGTCCGTCGCGAACTGGGTGAACGGCACGAGCTTGCTCCGCTCGGTCGAGTCGTTAGCCACGTCGGACAGCAGCGCGAAGACATTGTGCTTGCGCGCGTAGTTCCCCACGTCGCCGCCCGTGTACCCCACCGCGGGCAAGTCTTCGGCGTACGACTTCCAGGTCTTGCCTGCGGCGAGCAGCCGCCGGACGACGTTGTCCACGGTCACGATCGTGGAATAGTTGTCGTCGTTCGTGATGATCTGACCCGTCGCCAGCATGAAATAATTGCCGATCGACGGGTGTGTATTGGCGTAGTACTGTGTGGCGAGCCCGTATTGCCGCGCGAGGCTGTCGAGGTACGTCATCGACGAGTTGCCGATCACCGACGCGTAGTTGTGGTTCTCCTCGGTCACGATGAACACGTGGCCGAACGTCGGGGGCGGGTTGCCGGGTGGCGGCGCCCGGCTGGGCTCGCAGGCGGCGGCGAGCGCGAGAGCAAGAATTGCAGTGCGCACGCGCAGCGGCATTGAACAGCGACTCAGAGAATGTCGCGGAGCGGACAGCGAAATCCCGGCAGCACGTCCTCACCGTCCAGCTCGCCGTCCGGCTCCACGGTCGACATCGTTCCGTCCGCGCGGTAGATGCGCGCGTCCCGCCGGACATGGTCGACCACCCACACGAGCCGCACGCCCGCGCCGAGCCACTGTCCCACCTTTTCCAGCACTTCGCCGGGCCGGTCGCTGGGTGAGAGGATCTCGGCCACCCAGTCGGGGGCGAAGTCGGCGTAGCCTTCGTCCGGGATGCGCCCCAGCCGCTCGCGCGCCACGAAGGCGACGTCCGGCGCCCGTACAGTGTCGGGGTCACGCTCGATCTTGAAACCTGTATCCTGCGCGAAGACTTGACCCAGGTCGTGTCGTTCGACGAACGTGCCCACCCGCAAGGTGAGCCGGGCGGCGCGGGCGCCGTGGCCGGTTCCGGGCGGCTCCCGCACGATCAACACGCCGCGCAGGAGCTCCGCCGTCTTGCCGGGCTCCCGAAAGCGCAGGAGGTCCTCCGCCGTCTGCATGGCCACGGGCGGCATAGCCGAAACGTAACGCGGTGGCGAATCCACGGGGAGCCAGGATGCCGCACGGACGTCAACTGGGCGTCAACAGTTCAGCGTTCCACCCAGGTCACGAGACTATCGAAAGCGGCGATCCGGTCCGCCAGCTTCCCCGTGCAATGCCCAAACGCCACGCTCGACTGTCGCAGCTCGGCGCGCGATACGGCTTCTGAGGGAAGGCTCGTCCCCTTCAGGGCGTAAAGAACTCCCCCATCCCCGGCGCGGTGGCCGCCGCACCCGGGAACTGCGTGACCCCCAGCGCCTCGAGGATCAAGCGCAGCGTGCTCTGGTGCTGGTACAGCGTCGTCGACTGGTAACCCAGCTTGGCCTTGGGGCCGACGACCACCCACGCGATCCGGCCGCCGCCGTTGGTGTTGTCGCTCCCGGACTCGTCGAACACGATGATGAGCAGCCCGTCCTGCTGGAACGTCGGGCTGGCGATGAGCGGCGCGATGTTGTTCCTGAGCCAGGTGTCGGCCGTCGTGAGCGAACAGTCGTGCGCGTCGTTGCAGAGGTTCGGCACGATGTTGGAGAAGTGCGGCAGGGTCCCGTTCGCCAGGTCCGTCGCGAACTGCGTGAACGGCACGAGGTTCCTCCGCTGCGTCGAGTCATTGGCGACGTCGGACAGTAGCGCGAACACGTTGTGCTTGCGCGCGTACCCCCCCACGTCGCCCCCCGTGTAGCCGACTGACGGCAGATCCTCGGCGTACGACTTCCACATCTTCCCCGCCGCCAGCAACCGTCGGACGATGTTGTCCACCGTCACGATCGTAGAATAGCTGTCGTTGTTGGTGATGATCTGGCCCGTCGCCAGCTCGAAGTAATTGCCGATCGACGGGTGGGTGTTGGCGTAATACTGCGTGGCCAACCCGTACTGCTGCGCGAGACTGTTCAGGTACGGCATCGACGAGCTGCCGATGACGCTCGCGTAGTTGGTGTTCTCCTCGGTGACGATGAAGACGTGCCCGGCTTGCGGCACACCGCCCGACCCCGGCGTGGTGACCGTCGCGACGGCCGTGCCGGACTTGCCCTCGCTCGTCGCCCGGATCGTGGCCGTGCCGGCTTTGACCGCCGTGACGAGCCCGCTCGCGCTCACCGTCGCGACCGACGCCGAATCCGACGACCAGGTGATCGTCCGCCCGCTCAACGTGCGGCCGGCCGAGTCCTTGAGCGTGGCCGTGAGCTGCGCTGTGCCGCCGACCTGGAGCGTTACGGTCGACGGGCTGACCGCGACCGAGGCGACCGGGGCCAGGGTTACCGTGATCGTGGCCGTGCTGCTCTTCCCTTCGCTCGTCGCGCGGATCGTCGTGGTCCCGGCCTTGAGCCCCGTCACGAGCCCGCTCGAATTCACCGTAGCGACCGCGGCGGAGTCCGAGGACCAGGTGATCGTCCGGCCGGTGAGTGTGTTCCCGGCCGAGTCCCGGAGCGTGGCCCTGAGGCGCAGCGTGTCGCTCACGCGAATGCCGGCCGTGCCCGGGGTCACCGTGACCGACGCAACCGGCACAACGGTCACCGTGATCGTCGCCGTGCCGCTCTTCCCTTCGCTCGTCGCCCGGATGATCGCGGTGCCGGCCCTGACCCCCGTCACGAGCCCGCTCCCGCTCACCGACGCGACCGCCGCCGAGTCCGAGGACCAGGTGATCGTGCGCCCGGAGAGGGGGTTGCCGGCCGAGTCCCGAAGCATCGCGGAGAGTCGGAGGGTGTCGCCGACGTGGATCGCCGCAGAGCTGGGACTCACCGTCACCGTTGCGACCGGCGGCGGCGGCGGCGGCGGTGGCGGCGGTGGCGGCGGCGGCGGCGGCGGCGGCAGCGACGTCACCGTGATGGCCGCTGTACCGCTCTTTCCTTCACTCGTCGCGCGAATCGTCGCCGAGCCGGACGCGACGCCTGTCACCAGCCCGCTCGCGTTCACCGTGGCGACGGCACTCGAGTCCGAGGACCAGGTGATCGTCCGCCCGGTGAGGACGTTGCCGGCCGAGTCCCGCGGCGTCGCAGTAAGCCGGAGGGTGTCGCCGACCTGGATCCCCGCCGAGCTGGGTGCGACGGTGACAGACGCGACAGGAATAGCCGTTACTGTGACGGCCGACGTGTCGGCGAGCGAGCCGTTCGTCAGGCCCGCGATGACGCGGTAGCTCCCCGCCGTCTGTCCCGCGGTGAACAGGCCGCCGCTCGTGATCGTGCCGCCGGTAGCCGAATAGGTGACCGCCACGCCGACGCTGTCGCCGGTATTCCGCACGCCCCACGCGGCGAACTGCTGCGTGCCGCCGGTGCGGAGACTGACCGCGTCGGGGGTGAGGAAGATCTGCGTCACGCGGCGCTTGCGCACGCGGGATGTGCCCGTCACGTGCGCGCTCGTCATCGTCGCTGTGATGGTGACGTCGGTGGCGGAGGTGTCGGCCGTGTACAGGCCGTCCGAGGTGATCGAACCCGCTGATGCCGTCCAGGTGACGTCGATCGGCACGGTGTCGCCCGCTGCGGTGCGGCCGGACGCGGCGAACGGTTGCGTTTGGTTGGGATCGAGAGTCACGCTCTCGGGCACGACGCGGACCTGAACGACCGCGGCGGTGCGCGGATGGAGCGGCAACTCGCACGCGACGACGATGGCGAGTGAGAGCGAAGCGAGGACGGTGATTGCAACGCGCGCGCGTGGGAGCGACATCGTATCCTTCCAGGCGGGCGTTCCAACAAGAAAAACGCCGGGCCGCCGAATTCGATTTGGGATCGAACGCTGGCGGCCCGGCGGGCATGGCGGCGATCAGCCGCTGTAGCCCCGTAGCTCTGCGTCACCGCCTTTAGGCGGCTTTGCTCTGAGCAGCGTGCTCGCGGACGAACCTAGTCTAGGCGCACACCGCCCGATGTGATCTCGATCATGTCGGCGCCGGTCGGACGCACCCCGGCGACTCGACCCGACCTACGGCAGCGCCGCTCGCGCCCCCGCCCCCGCTCCCGCCGGCAAATTGTCCTCGACAAACTTCGTCAGCAGCGTGTACAGATGTTGTCGCGTCGTCCCGCCCGAGATCGAGTGCGTGCGGTTCGGGTACGCCATCAACGAGAACGGCCGGTTGGCCGCTACCAGCGCGTTGATCATCGCCTCGGTGTTCTGGAAATGCACGTTGTCGTCGCCCGTGCCGTGCACGATGAGCAGGCGGCCGCGCAGGTTCTTCGCGTACGTGAGCGGTGAGCCTTTGTCGTAGCCGGCGGCGTTGTCCTGCGGCAGGCCGTTGTAGCGCTCGGTATAGATCGTATCGTAGAACTTCCAGTGCGTCACCGGGGCGACGGCGATCGCCATGCGGTACACGTCCGGCGCCTGCGTGATCACGTTGAGCGACATGAAGCCGCCGTAGCTCCAGCCCCAAATGCCGATCCGCGTCGAGTCGACGTACGGCAGCCGGCCGATCGCCTGCGCCGCCGCCGCCTGATCGTGCGTCTCGACCACGCCCACCTGCTTGTAGATGATCTTGCGCCACGCGCGCCCGCGCGCGCCGGTGCCGCGATTGTCCACGCTGGCCACGATATAGCCGCGCTGCGCCAGCATCTGATACCACAGGTAGTTCTGCCCGCCCCATGCGTCGGTCACCGTCTGCGATCCGGGACCGCCGTACACAAAGAAGAGCACCGGGTAACGCGACGTCGAATCGAAGTTCGGCGGCTTGATGAACCAGGCATTGAGCTGCACACCGTCGCCGATGTCGACCTGGCGGAATTCCGTCTTGCCGAGCCGCAGGCCGGCGACCTTCGCCTTGAGGGGCGCGTTGTCCACGAGCGCGCGCAGCGTGCGATTGGCCGGGAGCGCGACGAGCATCACCGTCGGCGGAACGCCGAACCGTGAGTAGAAATGCACGGCGTAGTTGCCGTTGGGCGACAGGTTGTAGCTGTGCGTGCCGGGTTCATTCGCCGGCGTGATGCGCTGCGGCGCGCCACGCTTGGCGTAGTTGATGCGGAAGAGATAGCGCTGCGTCGGATTGTCGGGGGACGCCGTGTAGTACACCCACTTCCCCACCGTATCCACCAGCTGCACGCTCAACACATCGAAACTGCCACTCGTGAGCGGCCGCGGCGCGCCGCCGCCGCGCGGGACGAGATACAGCTCGCTCCAACCGCTGCGCTCGGACAACCACAGGATGTCCTTGCCGCCGTTGAGGAACCGCAGCTGGTCGAACTGCTCGACCCAGGCGGCGTCCGCTTCGGTGAAGGCCGTGCGGACCTGACCCGTTTGTGCATCGGCCAGCAGCACGTGCAGCGTATCCTGGAGCCGGTTCATGTGCTGGATCACCAGCTCCTTGCTCCCTCCCCTCGTCGGAACCCATTCCATCCGGGCGATGTAGTTGTTGCGTGGATCGCCCGGGATGTTGATCCACCGCGTCTCCCCCCCGCTCGCGCTGACGACCCCGACTCGACCCGCCGAGTTCGTTTCGCCCGCTTTCGGGTACTGCACCGGCGTCGTGAAGGCGTAGAGCGAGTCGGTCACGTCATAAAGCAGAAAGTCGCGCACGCCGCTCGCATCGAGCTGCCAATAGGCGATTGACTGGCCGTCCGGATTCCAGCGCCAGCCGTCCTGCAGGCCGAGCTCCTCTTCGTAGACCCAGTCGAACGTGCCGTTGATGGTGGTGCGCGAGCCGTCGTGCGTCAGTTGGGTCAGCTTCCCGCTCGCGATGTCTTCGACGTAGATGTTGTACTCACCGTAGCGCACCCACCCCACGCGGCCGCCGTCGGGCGAAAACTTCGCGAACATCAGCGTCGATTCCGGTCCCCCCCCGCTGCCGCCGAGCTTCTTCAGCGTCCAGCCGGCGAGATCGAGCACCCAGTAGTCGCCGCGCGTGTTCGTGCGCCACACCTGTTGCGAATTCGTGAAGATGAGCAGACGGCGGCCGTCCGCCGACCAGGTGTAGTCCTCGACGTCGAGCGGCGTCGAATCACCGGCGGGCTTGAGCCGGGCGGCCGGGACGAGAATCGTGCGCAACCCCGTCTCGGCGTCGTAGCGCACGATGTCACGGCCCGGCTTGCCGTCGACGGGGCGCTCGAGCGTGGTATAGCCGATGCCGTCGGCGAGCCATGCGAGCGACGCGATCGAGCCGGCGCGAAATTCGGGCGAGGCGAAGATGCGATCGACGGTGAGGAGGCTCGTGTCGCTCGACGTGCCTTGGGCAGCGGCTTCGCTGCCCAACGGCGCGGCGAGCAGGGAGATAAAGAGAAGATTAAGGAAACGACGGGGCATCGCTCTGGATCCGGATGAAGTGGGACCCGAACGATAGCTACTGCGGCGGCCGTCCGCCTCCCATCGGTCCGCGGCGCATGACTTGCGGCTTGGGCAGCGCGTCCAGCTTCGCCTGCTGATCCGGCGTCAGATTGTTGCGGATCGCGCCGTAATACTGATCCGCTTCAGCCTGAAACCCTTGCATCTCGGCGCGCACGCTGTCGAAGCGCGCGCGCTGTTCGGCTGTCGGCTCTTGCCCCGGCGTGCCCCCGCCCGCGGCCTGCATCTGTTGCCGGATCGCCTGGCGGCGCGCGGCGGCGTCTTTCATCACGCCATTCAGCGCCGTGTAGGACGGTGTGATTTTCGCGCGTTGCTCGGCGCTCAGGCCGAGTGCCTGGCTCAGCGAGTCGATCGTCATCCAGTGATCGGGGAGCGGTTGGAAGCGCCGCGAACCGGTTGCTGCATCAGGAGGCGGGCCGCCCTGAGGCGTCTGGGCGACAGCCGATCCTGCGAGGGCGAACGATACCAGCGTGACTGCAACAAGACGAGGCATACGTGCTCCGGTGAGAAGGTCCAGGTTGATACGGCCGAGCTGCTTCCCCTGTTGACCCGGCGATTCAACCAGGCGTTACCGCGCTAACGCGATGCCGTCGCTCTTGCAGCACGCCCCGCCATCGCACGTCCCCCATGCCAGGTCGTCGGTGTCGCTCCACAGCCAGCGGGCAGCGGAAATGCCCCGGAAGAACCCCGGCCCATGATGAATCACCTCCACGTTGGCGACTACATCTCGCGCACCGGGGGTCGTGGAATGAAAGACGGAGACGAGCGCGGCACCACGCCTCACGACCGCCCAATACACAGTGTCCCTGCCGCCCTGTCTGTCGTGAATGTTGAACTTGCGATACCCACCTTCGCTGATGATCCGCGCGATCACCTCGCCCCCCGCTGAGTCGCGATGCTCGGCGCTCCACGAGGCCGCACTGATCCGGGGTTGAATCCAGGCCAGAGGTCCCGGCCGGCAACGATCGGGACAATTCCCCACGATCAGCCGGCGGACGTCGGAGCGCTCTGCCGTCGTGTCGAACTCACTCGCAGGCGGAATCGGCGGGAAGTAGCCCGGTTCCAAGCTGGGTGTGATTGTCGGAATCCCGGGGCCGGGACAGGCAGCGAGAGCCAGACACCCGACAACGACCGCAAAGCGTGGATTCGGCATAGGGCGCTCCTTAGTTGCGATTGGACGCCACGAACGGCTTCATGCGGTTGACGAGAGGCTGTAACGGCGGATCACTGTTGCTCCACAGCGCGATGACCCCGCTGCCCCAATGGGCCGCCGTCGCGCGATCCCCGCTGCGCGCCGCCAACTCGGCACGGAGCGCCATCGCGCGGATTGCGCAACCCACTTGCTCCGGTTGTTCGAGGAGTGCGGTGCTGAGTGATGGCAAGGCTTGCAAGGACAGGTCGAGCCCGGCCGTGGCGGCAGCCGTGTCCTCGAGCTCGAGCAGCATGCGCGCTTCTCCGTAGGTGCCGTTGATGGCCACATCGCCCGCGCGCGCGCGCGTCCGCAATTCCGCCTGCCGCCTGAGCTCCGCCCGCACCGCGGCCGTGTCGCCGTGGCCGATGGCCCACTGCATCTCGAGGACATAGTCGCCGCCGGCATCACGCCGATGGACGTCGCTCACGCCGATCGTCTCGAACGCGAGTCCCATCGGCACGTGGAGCACCGCGAGCCGCAGCCGTTCACGGTTGAGCGGCCCCGCCCAGCTGGTCACGCGTTGCTCCACTCGCTGTTTGCCCGCGCGCAGACTCTCCGCGGGCTGGCCGACCGCGGCATACGCCAGGAGCTCGAGTCCGGCCTGCTTGACGGGCATCGGCGCGTCGGCGACCTCGACGCCATCCCACGTCATCGGCGTGTCGACAGGCGCCGAGCGCTGCAGCAATTGCGCCGCGCGATAGACGCGGCCCGTCAACAGCGCGAGACCCGCGAGGCGCCGCGACGCGAGCGGCCCCTGGTCCGGCGGCACGGCGGCCAGCACCGAATCCGCGACTTTCGCAGCCAGCGCAAAGCGCTCGAGCTTGAACAGCAGCCTCGTCTCGCTCACGGCGGCCCGCAGGGCCTGGTCCGGATCACTCGTGAGCAGGCGGGCGCGGCGAATCGCCGCCAGTGCGGATCGATTGCTCGACGGTCCGAGGTCCAGCTCACCCGTCGTCTCGAGGACGAGCGACAATGCCTCCTGCGCGTTCGCGCTCGACGGAAACGCCGCGATCCACTTCTCGATCAGACCACGCAGCTCCTCACGATTCCGTGTGACCGCGGCCTGGGCCGTCGCGGGCCGCGACCCGCCCTTGGCGCTGAAGAAGTCGGCGATCAACCAGGGGACGAACGCGAGGGTATCGAGATCGATCGACGGCAACGCGGCGAATCGCAGCGTGTCGGCCCTCCCCCCCGTCGTTCCCGGAGCGTAACCGCCCCGGTAGACATAGGTCTCCGCGAAGAAGAGGCCCATCAGGCGCTGCATCGCGACTCCCGTGAACGCCCGATGTGCCGATGGGACGAGCTCGAGGGCTCGGCGGTACGCCGCCGCGGCGCTGCGATAGCTCGAGCGGAAACGCCAATGCGACGGGCTGGTGGCATCGTATTCAACAAGGCGGTCGCGGCGTTGACACTCACCGAGTCCGAACCAGGCGACGAAATCGTCCTGCTGATGCGCGATGATCTGCCGATAGCGGTCGCACGCCTCCGGGAATTGCCCGGCGGCCAAGGCCGACAGCGCCCGCGCCAGCGCCAGGTCAGCGGTCGCCAGCTTCCCGGAGCTGGCAAGTGCCCGGCCGACACTCGCCTGCCAATCGGGACGCGGCTCGTTCCCCCACATCTGCGCGTACGCGAGCCAGAGGCTGGCCTGCGCGTACTCGGGATCGAGGTCCAGCGCCGCGCGAAACGCCCGCTCGGCTCGCGGGAGATCCCACAGTGCCAGCGCGTCGCGGCCCTCGGCGTACGCATAAAACGCCGCCAGCACTTCCGTGCCGACGATTTCCGGCGCGCGCTCGGCGTTCACGCCGCCCAGCAGGATGGAATCGGCCAGCTCCCGGAACTTGGCCTCCAGCGCCTTCCCATCTTTGTGAATACGCACGGTGTAATCGCGGACAGTCCTGCCGCCCCGGCGCAGGTCGTAGAGCGCCGCCGTCACCTGAATCGAATCGCCGACGGTTGAGACGTCACCCCACACGAGCATCCCGGCGCCCACGTCCCTCGCGAGCGCTCGCGCTTCGGCCAGCGTGATCTGCTGGTCGCCGCGGCGACTCCGGGCATCGTGCACCCGCAGCGGATCCGCCAACCGCACGTCGGTCCAGCGTCCGAACGCCTGTGAGAGCAGCAACTCACATTGGTCGCCATTGACCAGGCTTGGCGCCGCGCCACCGCGATGTCCGAAGGGCACGACGACGTAGAGCGACGCGTCGAGCTTGGCTGCGGCGAGCCGCGGCAGCAGCACGACGCCCAGGGTCCCCAGCGCCAGCACGAGGGTCGCGGCGACCGCGGCCCAGCGCCGCCACCTCCGCCTGGACCGCGACGAACCACCGGTGGTCGCGGGTGGACCAAGGGCGTCGGCGAAGTCTCGCGCCGCGAACCGCTCGCCCGGGATCCTGGCGAGCGCGACCTGGATCGCGTACTCCACGTCGAGCGGGATTTGACGACGCTCCTGCGAGAGCGCTCGAGCCTGTCCGCTCGGCGACGCGCCGGCGGTCGGAGGATGCCCGATGAGCATCTCATACAACACGCAGCCGAGACTGTAGACGTCGCTGCGGCCGTCCACCTCCTCGCCGCTCGCCTGCTCGGGACTCATGTAGTCGACCGTGCCCACGACGATGCCGGTGCCGGTCATGCGCGACGCGTCGGCAACGCTGATGGCGCGCGCAATCCCGAAATCGCTGACCACCGGATGTCCTGCTTCGAGCAGGATGTTCTCGGGCTTGATATCGCGATGCACGATGTTTTGCGCATGCGCATAGGACAGCGCGTCGGCGACGTCGCGCGCGATCGTGACCGCGTCCGTGACCGGCAGCCGCTTTTGGCGGATCAGCCGGTGCCGGAGGGACTCGCCCTCGACGTAGGGCATCGTGTAGAAGAGCAAGCCGTCCGCCACTCCGGAGTCGAACAGCGGCAGGATGTGCGGGTGGGTCAGCCCGGCCGCGACCTTGATCTCGCGCAGAAAGCGCTCTGGGCCAAGCGAATGCGCCAAGTCGGGCCGCAGCACTTTGAGCGCCACACGGCGCTCGTTGCGGGTGTCGTGCGCCAGATACACGATCGACATCCCACCACGGCCGATCTCGCGCTCAATCGTGTATCGTCCCGCCAGCGCAGCCGCGAGCCGCGACTGTAGGTCGTCCACGGGCTCTAGCATACGGCGCCGGGTCGTGGGCGGTAAGGCCTTGGCGACACGCGGTTTGCCGACTACTTTCCGTGGCCCGATGCGGGACCTGTCGTTGTCACGCAGCCAGTTGCTGCTCCTCGCCGGCACGGCCAACCGGCCCCTCGCCGAGGAGATGGCCCAGCATTTGGGACAGCCGCTGTGCGCGGTGACGATGCGGCGGTTTGCCGACGGCGAAATCTTCGTCAAGATCGACGAGAACGTGCGCGGGCGGGATGTCTTCATCATCCAGCCCACCAATCCGCCGGCGGAAAATTACATGGAGCTGTTGCTGCTGATGGACGCAGCGCGGCGCGCGAGCGCCGCCCGCATCACGGCGGTGCTCCCGTACTTCGGCTACGCGCGGCAGGACCGCAAGGATCAGCCGCGCGTCGCGATCAGCGCCAAGTTGATGGCGAATCTGATCACGCATGCCGGCGCGGACCGGGTGCTGGGAATGGACTTTCATTCCCACCAGGTGCAGGGGTTCTTCGACATTCCGGTGGACCATCTGTACGCGGCGCCCGCCTTCGTGAGCCACTACCGGACGAAGCAACTATTTCAACCGGTGGTCGTGGCGCCGGACGTCGGGTCGGCCAAGATGGCCCGCGGCTTTGCGAAGCGGCTCGACGCGTCGCTCGCGATCATCGACAAGCGGCGGCCGTCGGCGAACATCGCGGAAGTGCTGAACGTGGTCGGCGAAGTCGAGGATCGGGACTGCCTCATTCCCGACGACATGATCGACACCGCCGGCACGATCTCGGAAGCGGCGGCGGCGCTGAAGCGGCTTGGCGCCAAGCGCATCTTCGCGTTCGCGACCCACGCGCTGCTGTCGGGCCCCGCGGTCGAGCGGCTCCGGGCCGCGCCGATCGAAGAAGTGACGGTGACGAACACGATCCGGATTCCCGAGGATCGGCAGTTCGAGAAGTTGAAGGTGCTGTCGATCGCCAGCCTTATGGCGAAAGCGATCGGCTATGAGCACTCGAATCAATCGGTGAGTTCGTTGTTCGACTGACAACTGAAGACAGATGACTGAGGACGACGTATGGCGCAAACAGTAGCTCTCAGCGCAACGGCGCGGGAGAAGACAGGCAAAGGCGCAGCGCGGCAGGCCCGCTTTCACAAGCAGGTCCCGGCCGTCATCTACGGCCACGGCCGCGCCACGCAGCCCTTGATGGTGGACGGGCTGGCGCTCGAGAAGGCGCTGACGGGGATCGAGCCCGAGGCCACCCTGATCGACCTCACCGTCGACGGCAAGAAGAGCCGGGCGCTGATTCGTGAGATCCAGCGGCACCCGATTCGCCCCGACATCATCCACGTCGACTTCTACGAGATCAAAGCGGACGAGAAGATCACGCTGAAGGTCCCGGTGCACCTCGTCGGCACACCCGACGGCGTGCGCAATGCCGGCGGCGTGCTCGATCAGGTCACGCGCGACGTCGAAATCGAAGTGCTCCCCGAGCACATCCCCGATCGCGTCGAGCTCGACGTCACGGCCCTCAAGATCGGCGATTCGCTGCACACCCGCGATCTGTCGATCCCCAACGCGGTCATCCTGACGGGCGCCGATCTCACGATCGCGACGGTCGTCCCACCGCGCGCCGAGGAAGTCGCCGCGCCGGCCGCTGAAGCCGTCACCGAAGTCGCCGAGCCCGAGCTGATCCGCAAGGTCCGCGAGGGCGAGGAAGGCGAAGCGGTCGAAGGGGCCCCGGCACCCGAGGGGAAAGCAGCTCCGAAAGCAGAGGAGAAGCCGAAGGGCAAGAAGGAAGAGTAGCCCCTGCGCGCCGTCGTCGGCCTGGGCAATCCGGGTCCGGAATACGCGGCGACGCGCCACAATGCCGGCTTCCTCCTGGCCGACGCCGTCGCCGCGCATTGGCAGCTGCCTCCCTTCCGCCGCGCGGAACGCGCGCGCGCGACGGAAGGCACGGTGGCCGGCGTCCCCGTCCGCATCCTCAAACCCACGACGTTCATGAACCGCAGCGGCGCCGCGCTGGCCTCGTTGCGCGCCGATCCGGCATTCACACCGTCCCGCGATCTACTCATCCTCGTCGATGATTTCCAGATCCCACTCGGCACATTTCGGCTGCGCAGCGACGGCTCGGCGGGCGGGCACAACGGTTTGAAGAGCATCGAGGGCGCCCTGCAGTCGCAGCAGTACGCCCGGCTGCGCGTCGGCGTGGGCCCGCTTCCCGAGGGCGTGAGCGACTGGGCCGATTACGTGCTCGCTCCCTTCGAACCGGATCAAGTGGAACAGATCAACGCACTCATGCCGCAGATGATAGAAGCCGTGGATAAATGGCTTCGCTGAGACTCGGCATCGTCGGGCTTCCCAATGTCGGCAAGTCGACGCTGTTCAACGCGCTCACCTCGTCCAAGGCGGCCGCGGCGGAGAACTATCCGTTCTGCACGGTCGAGCCCAACGTCGGCGTCGTCGAAGTCCCCGATCCGCGCCTCGAAACGCTGAACCAGGTCGTCAAACCGAAAAGGAAGATTCCCGCCGTCGTCGAGTTCGTCGACATCGCTGGGCTCGTGAAGGGCGCGTCCCAGGGCGAGGGCCTCGGCAACCAATTCCTCTCGCACATCCGCGAAGTCGACGCCGTCGTCCACGTGATCCGCTGCTTCGAGGATCCCGACGTCGTGCACGTCATGGGGCCGGTCGATCCGGTGCGGGATCACGACGTCATCACCAGCGAGCTAGCGCTCGCCGATCTCGCGGTGGTCGAGCGCCGGCTCGACAAGGCGCGCAAAACGGCGCGCGCCGGCGACAAGGACGCGCAGCTCGAGCTGGTCCTGCTGGAGCGCGTGGTGGCGGAGCTGAACGCCGGGCGCGGCGCGCGCGAAGCGGGCGAAAACGCCGACGCGATCAAGTTTCTACGCACGCTCGGACTGCTCACCGCCAAGCCGATCCTGTACGCCGCCAACGTGAACGAGGACGACCTTGCGTCCGGCGGCGGGAAATGGATCGACAAGCTTCGCGCCGCCGTGCAGGGCCATCATGAAGAGGCGGAGATCGTCCCCTTCTCCGCCAAGTTCGAGGCCGAGCTCGCCGAGCTGTCAGGCGAGGAGCGGCGGGAGTATCTCGCGAGCGCCGGCGTCGCCGAGCCGGGGCTCGACCGCTTGATTCACGCCGGCTACCGGCTGCTCGGCTTGCAGACGTTCTTCACCGTCGGCGAGAACGAAGTGCGGGCGTGGACGATGCACCGCGGCGACACCGCGTTCGATGCGGCGGGCGAAATCCATTCCGATTTCCAGCGCGGCTTCATCCGTGCCGAGACGGTCGGCTTCGCAGAGTTTGTGAACGCGGGCAGCTACAAGGCAGCCCGCGAGCAAGGCCTGGTTCGGAGTGAAGGACGCGACTACGTGGTGAAGGACGGCGACATCCTGCTGTTTCGATTCAACGTCTAGCGCGTCCAGATCATCACCAGGCCGCACGTCCCACGGCTGGGGAATCCTCCGCCCATCCAGATCGAAGAGCCTGCCGACACGGCGAGCGCAGGACTCAGCCCGTACGGCGGCTCGCCGCGGTACACCTCGACCGCCGCGACCTGGGATACGTCGATCCTGTCGTAGTTGTCCTCACCCCAGGGCAACCCGTTCACGTTGATCGGTACGGCACACAGCGTGCCGCGGCTGAAGCGCGTCGGCATGCACAGCTCGAAGCAACGCGTGGCGATGCCTTCGAGCGTCAGCAACGAGCTGATTCTGGCCGGCCGGACCTGGTTGATCTCCTCGCGGGTGAAGAAGCGGGCGAACCCGCGGTACCAGCCGCGCCGCTCGTAGAAACCGGCGAGATCCCGCTGGCCGTTCACCTGCCGCACCTCGACGACGATGGGATCGAGATCGACCGCTTCGACGTCCAGCAGGACGGCGATCTGCTTGACGTGCTGGCCGCGCAGCTCGAACCGAAAGTAGTCCGTCTCCCGCCCGTCAAAGGAGACCCGGATCAGCTGCAGACCGGTGGGCAACCCACCCAGCCAAAAGCTGCCGGACGAGTCGGTGACGACGAACTTCCGTGCCGCGGGAACGGAAATCATCACGCCGGCCAGCGGGTGCCCGTTGAACGACGAGCTCGCCGTGCCGCGCAGTGTGGCGACGCTGAGTGTTTGCGCGGCTGCCGGGACGGTGCAAAGCGCCAAAACGGCCAGCAGGCCGCAGAGGCGAGGCCTAGGCATCTAGTACAATAGCGTTTAGCTTTCCGCCTCACAAATTTCCCCTACTCGGCGCCTTCCACCGCGCCGGGTCACCCATGACCAAAGGGAGGTGGCATGAGTCGTCGGTATGAGACGGTGTACATCTTTGATAGCGCGCTGGACGAGCCGGCAATCAACGAAAAACTCAATCGCTTTCACGCCCTTCTGACCAAGGAAGGGAAAGGCACGCTTACGAACGTGTCGCATTGGGGCAAGCGGACGATGGCGTACAAAATCAAGAAGAAAGACACCGGCTACTACGTCGTCGCGGAGTTTGCGGCGACGGGAGATCTGTTGCCGGAGTACGAGCGCGCGGTGAAGCTCGACGAGGGCGTGTTGCGCTTTCTCGTGGTCGAGGCCGCGAAGGAGCAGCCGAAGCCGGTGGTGGCCGCCGCCGTCGCTCCCGAGGAAGAAGAGCTGGAAGAGGAGGAAGCGTGAGACGTCCCGCCAAGACCTGTCCCGTGTGCGAATCCGGCGCGCGCGTGCTCGACTACAAGGATGACCGGACGCTGGGCCGCTTTCTCACGGAGCGCGGCAAGATTTTGCCGAGCCGGTTGTCGGGCATGTGCGCGCGTCACCAGCGGCAGCTGGCGACGGCGATCAAGCGCGCGCGCCAGCTGGCGTTGATTCCGTACATCAAGGGTCACACCGCATAGACACTCGCCAGTCGTGGTGGCGCCTGCTCCTGGCCCTGGTCGCGTTCGTGCTGTGGGCGCACCCGAGCCTGGTCGGCCTGCCCTGCGCGGCGCTCCTGTTCATCGCGCCGGGTTCGCAGGACCGACCGGGGGGAGGCTGGTCGCAGCCGATCGCGGGAATGATCGGCGCCGTAAGTCTCGCGTTGCTGGTGGTGAGCGGCACCAGCGGCAGCCGGCTCGCCGCGGTCACGAGCGCCTATATCGTGCTCGCCACGGCGGCGTTCGTCTCGTTCATGCTGCTCGCGCCACGGCCGATTCTGCAGCAGGCGCTGCGCTCGATTGTCGCCGCCGGGATCGCGACGGCGGTGCTCATCCAGGTGCTGTGGGCTCCGCAGCTCTTCCGCTTCGACGCGTGGGGCTCGCTCGCCTGGGAAGCGACGCGCCTGGCGAGCACCACGATGCGCACGATCGTGGAAGTCGCGCCCGAATCGTTCCCGGTCTACGAGCCGGTGGTGCGGTTTGTCAGCGTCACCTGGCCGGGCATGCTCGCGCTGCAAACCCTCGCCGGCCTGGCGCTCGCGTGGCAGCTGTATGTGCGCCTCGCACCACCCGCGGCGAATGCCGGGGCGGAAGCGCGGCCCGCGCTCGCGCGGTTCAAGGATTTCTACATGGGCGACGCGTGGGTATGGGGCATCGTCGCCTGGCTGGGCGTGCTGATTCTCCCGGTCTCCGGCGCGCTGCACGTCGCGGGCGCCAACGTCGGGCTCGTCGCGGGCACGTTGTACGTGCTGCGGGGCGCCGCGATTGTCGCGACCTTCGCCGAAGCATTCGGCGTGTCGGCGGTGGCGCTGGTGATCGCCGCGGCCGCAGCCGCGGCGCTCGCCGTGCCGCTGCTGTTCGTGCTGCCCGGGTTGTGCACCCTCGGCATTACCGATACGTGGTACCAATACCGGCGCCGCCTGGCCGCCGCGCGCGGCGCGGGTCCAATACAACCTAAGGACTGACGATGGAAATCATTCTGCGGGAAGACGTGCAGCATCTGGGCAAAGTCGGCGAGGTGGTGAAGGTGAAGGACGGCTACGCCCGCAACTATCTCCTGCCCAAGGGGCTCGCCTACGCGGCGACCGACGCGAACAAGAAGAAGATCGCCTACGAGGGCGAGCGCGTCGCGAAGCAGCGCGCCGCCGAGAAAACGGCCGCGCAGACCGAAGCCACGCGGCTGGCCGACGTGCATCTCACCTTCGAGGTCAAAGTCGGCGAAGAGGAGAAGCTGTACGGCTCCGTCACCGCGAGCGACATCCAGCGCAAGCTCGAGGAGATGGGCATCCACGTCGACAAGCGCAAGATCGATCTGTCCGAGCCGATCCGCGAGCTCGGCGAGTTCAACGTCGGGATCAAGATCCACCCCGAAGTGCGGCCCGAAGTCCGGATCACGGTGGTGAAGGAGTAACGATCGTCGCGATCGCCTACGTCGACGGCCCGCGCTTCCGCCGCTCGCTGCTCGCCGCGGCGGACTGGGTGGCGGCAGGACGCGACGAGTTGAACCGCATCAATGTCTTTCCCGTCCCCGACGGCGACACCGGGACGAACATGTGCCTCACCCTCCGCGCCGTCGCGGGCGCGCTGCGCGATCTCGGCGATGGTGGCACGCGGTTGCCCCTCCCCTACGTCGCCGAGACGATGGCGCAGGCCAGCGTGCGCGGGGCCCGCGGCAACTCCGGCATGATGCTCTCACAGTTCCTCATCGGGTTCCGCGAAGGAATCGGCCAGCGGCTGCGCGCCAGCGCGAGCGATCTCGCGGCGGCCATCGCACTCGGCTTCGAGCGGCTCCGCGCCTCACTCGACGAGCCGCTGGAGGGCACGATTCTCACGGTGGCGCGCGAGGCGGCCGATGAGGCCGGGCGCGCGCGTGGCGAATCGGACCTGCGCGTCTTCATGAGCCGGATCGTGAACCGGGCGGATGCCGCGCTCCAGCGCACGCCCGAGCTGCTGGCCGCGCTCAAGAGCGCCGGGGTCGTGGACGCGGGCGCCAAAGGGTTCGTGCGGCTGCTGGAAGGGGTGAAGCGCCTCATAGAGGAAGGCCACGTCGCCCAAGGCGCCGTCGACCGGCTGAGCGCGTCGACCAGCGCCGCCGCGCTAACAGAGGTCGCAGCGGAGCGCGACTATCGCTACTGCACCGAGCTGATGGTGCGCTCCCCGTCTCTGCCCGATCCAGCGGCGGTGCGCGCGGCGCTGCGCCCGCATGGCGGCTCGATCGTGGTCCTGGCCACGGGCGACTTGCTGAAAGCGCACCTGCATACGGACGCGCCGGATGCCGTCTTCCAGCTCGCGAGCACCT
>WNGD01003806.1_pt1 | contig 18473 bp, 23 predicted proteins | sample 5400671 | NCBI WGS metagenome assembly WNGD01 (sample SAMN13153369, study PRJNA577476) | soil metagenome | isolation source: 40 cm soil or saprolite under grassland replicate 2 | place: USA:California | collected 2016-06-15
ACACCTTTTTTGCGCCTTTCGGGCCATACAGGAACAGCGGCTCCGGCCTGCTCTGCAGGCCGAGCGTCCGTATCAATCCGATCACGCCCAGAAAATGATCGGCGTGAAAATGCGTGAAGAAGATTTCGGACAAGGCGAAGCTCACCCCATAGCGCATCATCTGGCGCTGGGTGCCTTCGCCGCATTCGAAGAGCAGCGTCTCGCCCTCTCGATGCACCGCGAGGCCGGAAACATTGCGCTCTACGGTTGGCCTGGCGGCGGACGTGCCCAGGAAGGTTACGGTGAGCATGGGGAGTAAATATGGCGGTAGGAGGCGGTACCGCCCCCTACCGCCCCTTTACCGCCCCTATTTCAGCAGCACAGCTTTACCCTGACGACCCCCGGTTTCATGTACTTGTCCGGATGCTCCTTGAGATCCGTCAGCAGTGCGGTGAGCGAAACGGATAGTGCGTGCAGATCGTGATACATCGTCGTATCAGCCGCTATTTTCCCCAACGTTCCTTCGCCCCGATTCACGCGACTCAGCAGTGTATCGAGCTGCGCGGTGGTATGGGTAAGATGATTCGTCAGCCGGGCCAGGTTCGTCGAGATCGAATCGATATTCTGCCCGGTGCCCGAGCCGAGCATCGAGTCCACGCGCTGCATCACGCGCTCGGTCGCCTGGAGCGTCCGTGTGGTCTGCTTGATGAACGGGCCTTCGGGCGCGTTCGCAAGCGTGCTCATCGCGCGTTGCGTCACCAAGAGCGTGTTGTGGATGTCCTCGCCCAGGCGGTCCGACACGATGTTGGCCGCGTTCTCCATCAGCTCGTTGGCGCGGTTGGCGACGCCCTGCGCCACACCGGCGATGTCGGGCGTACTCGTCCCCGAGATGCTGCGCCCGCTCGCCAGTATCTCCTCGCGCGCGCCGGGGTTGTAGTCGATGAACTTGGCGCCGAACAGGTCCATCGCGGCGACGGCGGCGCTCGCGTCGATGTGCGGCGCCACGTCCTTTGACAGCTCGAGCGTGACGCGCACGCTCTTTACCCGCTCGAGCGCGACGCGCGCGACCCTGCCCTTCTTCACGCCGGAGACGAGGACGGGATCGCCCTGCTTCAGCCCGTTGACGCTCTCGAACATCACATCCACGGAGAGGCCGCCGGTGCCCAGCGACCGCCCCGTCAGATAGAACATCCCGACGAGGAACACGGCGACGCCCACCAGCACGATCGCCCCGACTCCGACTTCCTGCTTGTACGTGAGGTCCACTATCGCCCGCCTATTCGCCGTTCCGCTGTCGGCACCTCATTCGCCTGGATCACAGCCATCTCGAAGTCTCGCTCCAGGAACTGCTGCACCACGGGATCCTTGGACGCGATGATCTCGTCGGCCGTCCCCACGGCGCGGATCTTCGCCTTAGACAGCAGCGCGATCCGGTCCGCAACGCGAAACGCGCCACGTACATCGTGCGTCACCACGACGCTCGTCACCCCGATCTCCTGCTGCAACCGCTCGATCAGCGAATCGATGACATCGGCGTTCACGGGATCGAGGCCGGATGTCGGCTCGTCGTACAGCAAGTATACCGGTTTTCCGGCGATGGCCCGGGAAATCCCTACGCGCTTGCGCATCCCGCCGGACAGCTCCGATGGAAGCTTGCTGCCGACATCCTCATTTAGGTTCACGAGGCGGAGACATTCCCTGACGCGCTGAATGCAGTAGTCCTTGTCCGCATACTGCTGCTCGTCGGTGATACCGAGCCGGATGTTTTCGAACACGTCCATCGAATCGAACAGCGCGCCGTTCTGAAAGACGTAGCCGATGCGGCTGCGCAAGAGCGCCAGCGCCTTGCGACCCAGGAACGGCACCTGCTGCCCGTCGACCCACACCTCGCCCGAATCGGGCTTGATTAGGCCGATGATGTGTTTGAGCAGGACGCTCTTGCCGACGCCAGAAGGACCGAGCAGCGCGACCGTTTCGCCCTCGGCCACGAAGAAGTCGACGCCGTCGAGCACGACGTTGTCGACGAACCGCTTGGAGACCTTCTTCAGCTCGATGCTCATTTCGCGGTCCCCAGGATGAGCTTCGTGAGAATTGTATCGAGCATCAGCACGGTGACGGATGCCGCCACCACGGCCTGCGTGGTCGCCCGGCCGACCCCCTCGGCGCCCTGCTGGGTGTTGAAGCCGATGTAGCAGGGAATGATCGTGACCGCCCCCGCGAACGCGTACGACTTGATGAGCGAGTACCACAAGTCGAGCGGTCTGAAGAAGTAGCGCGAGCCGAACTCGAAGTCGGCGTAGGTCAGGCCCAGCGATGACCGGGCGGTGATGTACCCGACCACGATACCGAAGGCGTTGGCGAGCATCACGAGCGCCGGGATCGCGATCAGTCCCGCCAGGATCCGCGGCAGCAGCAGATGGGTCACCGGCGAGCGACCGAGGCTTTCGAGCGCGTCGATCTGCTCGGTCACGCGCATGCTCCCCAGCTCGGCGGCGTAGCGGGCGCCGATCCGGCCGGCGAGGATCAACCCGGTCAGGACGGGGCCCAGCTCGAGAATCATCGATTCCGAGATGATGCCCCCGGCGACATACAGGGGGAGCTGGCCGGTGAATTGATAGCCGGCCTGGAGGCTGGTCACGGCGCCGGCGAACCCCGCCACGAGCAGCACGATAAAGAGGCTGCCATAGCCGACGCCCAGGGTCTGATCCAAGGTCCGGGGGAGCCAGACGCGCCACTCCAGGATGCCGCGCACCAGGTCCAGGAGCATAAAAAAGAAGCGCCCCGCGTGGCTGGCGCTGCGCAAGGACCACCGCCCGACATATCGCCGCAGGTCGATGGCGGCGGTGAATGCTCTCATGGCTGTGTATCTTGTGTACGCATGGCCCCCCCGTCCACCCCTCAGGTACGGAAGCTCTTTATTCGCAAGCTATTGGCCTGGTATAAGAGGAAGGGCCGCGATCTTCCGTGGCGCGATACTCGCAACCCCTATGCCATCCTCGTCTCTGAATTCATGCTGCAGCAGACGCAGGTGAGCAGGGTCCTGGAGTATTACCCGCGCTTCATGGCGCGCTTTCCCACGATCGCTGCCCTGGCGCGCGCTCGACCCAAAGCCGTCATGGAAGAGTGGGACGGGCTCGGCTATTACGCCCGCGCTCGCAATCTGCATCAGCTCGCACGCGAGGTTACACGCCGGCATGACGGCACGCTGCCCGACGACCCTGAGGCCCTGCGGACACTTACGAGAAACCAGTGGCAACGGTAGATACGAACATCGCTCGCGTGCTGCGACGAGCGTTCTTTGGGGAGTGGGGAGTGGGGAGTGGGACGATCCAGCCAAGACGAACCACTCCCCACTCCCCACCATCCCATCGCGACGTGTGGGCCGTCGCCGCATCGATTGTTCCGAAGGACGGTCGGAGAGCGTGGCGATTCAATCAAGCGATCATGGAGCTTGGTGCGCTGGTCTGCACGGCGCGAAAACCAAACTGCCCGGAATGTCCCGTCAGGAGTGATTGTCTAACAGGTCGCTCAGCGGTGCGAATTCGAAACCGGCGTTCCGTCCATCCTGGAGAATCCCCGGCAAAGCGTTAGCGGTTTGCATGCGATCTCCTTCAGGATCGTATCCGTCTCCATCGTGCAGGAGAACTATTGCCCCCGGCCGCAAGATATACGCTGCGGTGGCCATGCGGGGCGCGGAAAGCGCTCGGCGCGTAACCGATGCTGCCCGCGATCGCCTCATGTGCCGTTCGCAGCTCCCGGCGCACGGTTCCGCGGCGGAGCAACAGCAACTTCTGATGGTGCTCCGTGTGATTGCCCACAGCGTGGCCCTCATCCGCCACGCACAGCGCCAGCTTGGGGAACCGGCGCACATGTGCGCCCACCATGAAGAACGCGGCCGGCACACGCTCGATGCTGAGGGTCTCGAGGATCGCCTCGGTTGCACGCTCGTTGGGGCCGTCGTCGAACGTCAGATAGATCCGGTGGTCGCGCGGGCCCCGCTCGACCGACGGCCCGAAGATCAGGTCGAGCCCCATCATCCCGTCACCCGCCTGTAAACCGCCAACACCCGCTGGGCCACGAGCGGCCACGCATGCCGCTCGGCGACTCTCCGTCCCTCTTGCATCATCGTCTCACGCCGCGCGCCGTCGTCGATCAGGTCATTCACCGCCCGTCCCCACCCAGCGGGATCGCCGGGTGGAGCGAATACGGCGTGCGAGTCTCCGGCGAGATCGCGGAAGGCGGGAATGTCCGAGACGACGAGCGGCGTGCCGCACGCCATCGCCTCGAGCAGCGTCACCCCGAACGAGGCCCGCCTGGTCGGACAGAGGTAGACGTCGGCGCCGCGATAGTAGCCGGGCCGGCCGCCGTTGGCGTAACCCGCAAAGTGCACGCATGGTCCGAGCCCTCCCCGCCGGGCGGCGCGCTCCATGCGCGAGCGCCACGGACCGTCGCCGACGACCGTCAGATGCGCGGCGGGATGACGCTCGAGGATGCGCGGCATCGCTGCGAGCACCGTGCCGAGGTCATTGCGCGGCTCGATCCGTCCCAGCCACAGCAGTCGCGGCCCTGGGGCCCCTTTGGACAGGCCGGGGCGGAAGAACCTCGTGTCGACCCCGTTCGGGATGATTTCCCACGGCGCCGTGAAGTAGCGAGCCATCGCCTCCTGAGCGGCGCTGCTGACCGCGATCGTGGCTGCATGGCGATCGAGCAGCCGCTGGAACGGACGGCGCAGGAGACGAAGGCCGATCGAGCGGGGGAACCAGGTGTGAAACGTGGCGACGACGGGAATGCCCGCTCGCATCGCGGCGCGCGGTGCGACGATGCCGAGCGTAGGATTCAGGCCGCCGTGCACGTGCACGACGTCGAACCGCTCCTGGCGAAACAGCGCCTCGAGCCGCGCTGTGAGCCGCCAGCCCACGGTAATCCGTGCGACTCCGCCATTCGCGTAGATCACCAGGCTCGTACCTACACGGCGCACATACGGCGCATCAACGGCGCCGTTCATGCGCATATGCGAAGTCACGATGATCGCATGATGCCCCAGCGCCTCCAATTCCCGTGCGAGATTGTGCACGTGCTCCGGTACGCCGCCGAGCTGCGGATAGTAGTCCTCCGCGACGAGCGCGATGCGCAACGGCGTCACCGGGGGGAAACTCGCTCCGCCAGTCGTTCGACCGCGGACACGACGGCCGCGGGACGCTCTTCCTGGAGGTAGTGGCCGGCGCCGGGCTCGCTGTCCACGGCGAACGAGACGAGGGCGTGGTTCATGAGCGCGACTTCCTGCGGCGACACGTCGCCGTCGTGGGGCGCCGTCCCGACCACCAGCGTCACGGGACAGGTGATGTCGCCGAGGCGCGGCGTAAGCTTCGCCGGCTCGCGCGCGCGGGACATCGCGAGCAAGGTCCGCAGTGTCGCGTCGAAGTCGCGCGCTTCACCGAGCGTGTAGCCGAGCACGACGCCGTCCGTGACCCACGAGCGGTCGCCGGAAGAGTCGAGCAGCATGCCGCGAATTTTGCGGCGTATGAGGTTGATCCCGCCCAGCAGCTTGACCCACGGCACGAAGCGCATCGCGCTGCGGAAACCGGGAGTCGTCGCCTCCTCTGTCGGGCCGCCTTCGAGCGACACGATGCCGCGCACGAGGTCAGGTCTGTCGAGGGCGAGCCGGAACGCGATGGCCGCGCCGAGCGAATGGGCGAGCACGAGCACCGGCCCGGAGCCGAGCGAGTCGATCACGGCCGCCAGCCGCCGCGACTGTGCCGCCAGCGAGTAGTCGGCCTTCGGCGGCCGGCTCGAGAAACCCGTACCGAGTGGCTCGATGACGATCGGCCGGAATCCTTGGGCGGCGAGCAGCGGCAGGACTTTCCGGAACGTGAAGGCCGCACCGAACAGTCCCGGCACGAGGGCGATCGGCCGGCCATCGCCCGGCCAGGCCTCAACGTGCATCGTTTCCGCCGGTGCGACGACGACGTACGGATGCTGAATCACAGAGTCTCGAGACGCGCGGCGGCGCGCGACGCGACCGTATTCAAGTCGCCGCCGAGCATATCCATGTCGCTTTGAAAGCGACAGTCGATGATCACGAGCCCCACCACGTATGCAGCAAGATTCACGATAAAGATGGTCGAGAAGATCAGCGGGTACGGCACCCAAATGCCGAAATACAGCGCGAACCGTTTCACGCCCGGGTCGAGGCGTGATCGATCCACAATCGTGGTGAGCAGGAGGAGGGCGACCGACGCGAGTACGGCGAGTTTCAGCGACACCAGCCCACCCACCGCACAGCCAAGGAAGATCGCGATCTCCGACGCACGATCGAGCCGCGTATCGAGCCGATGGCCGGCTGCGGAGACGAGTCCGAACTGTCGCGCGATGCCGCCGTCGAGCCCGTCCAGGACTTGGCCGATCGCGACGAGGACGAGCGCGGGGACGACGCGACCGGTCGCGAAGACGACGGCGGCGGCCGCGCTCACCCAAAACGCGGCCCAGGTCACCTGGTCGGGCGAGAGCCCGAGGGTGACGTGCAGGAATCGCAGGACCGGGCGAATCCCGCGGTCTAAAGCGGAGCCAAGAACAGGAGCAAATTCATACATAGCAGTACCATGATGAGAACGGCTTCCTTCGTCCTATCCGAGACCCCGACGAGAAAGCCTTGCGTGACCAGCGGTGAGTACGGATACCACGGCATCTTCTCGTAGCCGACGCTGTAGTCCATCGCGAGATGGATAAGGAAGAAGAGCGCCGGCACCCAGGTCCCCAGGAAAAAACACAGCGGGATGATCCACAGCAGCGCGACCGGCTCTTGCAGTGAGGTGCGCCAATAATATCCCAGTCGTCTCCGGCGACCGACGGCGCGCAGGTAAAACGGCGCTTTGATGGCGTGATCGATGTCCACGCCGACCCCGAAGACATATGCGACCACGGCGTCGCTGCCCGTGAGCTTGAAGACTCGCACACCGAGCGCCGTTGCGAGCGCGTGTGTCACGATCGTCATACGGCGGGCTGCCGCTCGGCGACGGGGAGCACCAGCAACAGACCGAGACCGATCCACGCGAAGTCCCGCACGCGACTGACTATCGAGGTGTACAAGCCGAGCTGGGGATCGAGGCCGAAGAGATTGAAGAGCCCATAATAGGCCCCCTCACGCGCTCCGATCTCGAACGGCACCATAAACAGGAGGTTTCCCGCGAGCGCTTCGAGTCCGCCGATCGTGAACGCCTGGAGATATCCGAGCCGAGATCCCAGGCTGGCGACGATGAGTACGATCTCGAGCATGAAAATGCAGCGGCTCAGGTACTCGAGCACGATCGCTTGCACAAACCGCGCCGGCTGGCGGTGATAGAAACGGGTGATTTGCGCATCCAGCTCGACGAGCATGGCCCGCCGCGGTTCGAGCCGCGCGGCGAGCCGGCGCACGAGCGGCACTTTGCGCATCCCATTCAGAACGCGCTCGAGCACCCCGCTCCGGTGCGCCGACAGCAACAGTGCGATGATCAGCAGCAACACCAGGCCGACACTGCCCAGCAATACCAGGACGGCATCGGGCGTAGCGCGCGGCAGCAAGGCGAAGGCCATGACAACCGCGGTGAACCACACGAGTACGTACGCAAACGAGTGCAGCATCCGATGGAGAATGACCGATCCGGCGGCGCGTCGTTTGCCGAGCCATGGCGTGACCGCGACAACGCGGAACGGCTCACCGCCGGCGTTGATGACGGGCGTGAGGAAATTGAGTGCGCCGGCGGATATCAGAATGGCGTAGGTACGCCAGTACGGCGGCCGCTTGAACTCTTCCATCGTGAGCTGCCAGGCGAGTGCGCTGCAGGCGTAGACCAGCGCATAGAGCAGCACGATCGGAACGAACATGAAGCCGGTGCGCGCGGCGTCGGAGAGCAGCTGTCCCACGCCGATCCGTGCGACGAGATAGCCGAAGACGCTCGCGCCGAGGACAAAGAGGGCGATCTGCAGGGTCCGGCTCATGCGACCGCGGCATACGATGCCTCGAGCACCGCCGCGACCTGCGCGATGTCGGCCATCGGCCGGGCGCTGTCGCCCGAGTCGAGCGTGGTCGCGAAGTCACGGAACAGATCCGCAAACCATTTTGCGTACGAGGCCTTGTCGAGATCGACGGTATGGTCGAACGATTCCGTCTGGCCGTCGCGCTCGAGCGTCAACATGCCGCCGCTCCAGGTGATGCTGCCGCGCTCTCCGATGAAGCGGATTTCCGTCTCACGGCGCCGCGCGGCCCACGTCAGGAACATCGTGGCCATGCGATTGGGATACTCGAACAGGATCTGCGCGGTGTCCTCGACGTCGTAGCCGCCGTGCCGCAGCCGCCCGGTCCAGGCGCGCACCGCCTGCGGCGGACCGGCGACGTCCAGCAGCTCGTACACGAGATGGGTGCCGTGATCGAGCATCACGCCGCCGCGCCCGGCGGCCCGGCGGCCACGCCAGGGGACGGGATCGTCGCTCGCGCCTGAGTCGGCGGCGAGTCGATACACACGAAACTCCGCCAGATACCATCGGCCGATCACTCCGTCGTCGAGCCACTGCTTGACCCGGCGCCAGACCGGATTGAACCGGTACTGGTGGCACGGCATGACGACACGCTTGGCGTCGAGCGCCGCCGAGGCCAGGCGAGACGCTTCAGCGCGATTAACCGCCACCGGCTTCTCGCACAGCACGTGATATCCCTGCGACAGTCCCCACAGCGAGAGATCGAGGTGCGTCGATGTCGGGGTGCAGATGTCGACGAAGTCGAGCGGGCCCAGGTCGGACAGCTTGTCGGGCTGAGATAATAGAGGAATACCGTCGAAGGACCTTGGCGCGTTGGGCGCGTCATCCACGATCCCGACGATCTGCAGCCGCGAAGCCACCTGACGGTCCGCGCGGAACGCGGGCAGGTGCCCCAAGCGGGCGATCCCTCCCAGGCCGACGAGGGCGCCGCGATAGACCTTGGGATCAGGCGAGCTGCGCATAGACCTTCGGCTCGCGCTCGTGCGCGAGAATCAGGACGACGAGCACCAGATTCAACGGGCCAATCACGATCCAGCAGTACGCCGCGGGCCAGTGGGGCACCGCGGTCAGCGCCAGGAGCAGGAAGCGAATGTTTTGCGCGATCCATGCGCAGCCCTGCACAACCCAACGCTGGCGCTCGGCCCACGAGCGGCGCAGCGATTCGGGCACCTCGCGTCCTGCGTAGGCGCGGGCGAGCGCCGTGGTCCGCGGGAACAGCCACGCCTGCCGGCGCGTGTAGTCGCCGTAGATCCAGGAAGAGACGCGCTCCCAGAGTGACGCACCGCTCCCCCCCCCGATCGCGGCATCCGCAACGACATCCAGCTCGTCTCCTGCGCCGACGGCGAACCGCAAGTACGCCTGCCGAATGAAATCGGCCGCGGCTGCCTGGTAGGAGTGTGAGAACAGCGCGGCGAGCGCCAGCGCGACGCCGCCCCAGTGCAAATGCGTGACATATAGGCGGGCGGCGAGATGCCCGTAGAGACTGACGAAGCGGCCGCTGTCGGCGAGCCCATCGAGCACGCGGCCCATGCGTGTGGACGTGCCGCGCAGCCGCGCGAGCTGCCCGTCTACGCTGTCCAGCACGTCGGACAGGATGAACAGCAACACGCCGCTCGCGTTGATCCAGGCGCTGCGATACCAGAACAGGTGACCGGCGAGCACGCCCAGCACCAAACTCGCGAGCGTCACGGCATCCGCCGAGATGCGCGTCGGCAGGAGCGCGGTGGCCAGGCGCCAACCCAGCGGCCGGAAGAACCGCCGGTCAGCCCATTCTTCTACAACCGGACCCTTACTGGCGTACACGGGTGCTGGCCTCTTCGAGCACCGCCTTCATCGTGGCGAGCGCTTCCATCGCCTGTTCGTCCGTAATGACCAGCGGCGGGTTGATACGCACTTCGGGGTTGTAGATCATCGCGATGACGCCACGGGCGAGCAGCGTGTCGAAGATCCAGCGTGTGAGCTTCTTGTCGAGCAGTTTGCGCGTGCCGGGCACCACCAGATCCATGCCGAGCATCAAGCCGCGGCCCCGCACGTCGCTGACGATGGGAATCTCCTCTTCCCACGCTCGCATCTCTGCGAGCATCAGGGCGCCCAGGCGGCGGCTGTGTGCGACGAGCTCGTCCTCGACGATCGTGCGAATCGTGACATGCGCCGCCGCCGCGGCGAGCGGATTGCCGCCGTAGCTGGAGGAGCTGCCGCTCGGATTGGCCCACGGCTTCGAGAACGCCACCTGCTCGCGGATGACGATGCCGCTGACGGGGAATCCCCCGCCGAAGCCTTTACCAACGAGTATGATGTCGGGCACGACGTCGTCGTGCTCGATCGCGAACATCTTCCCGGTCCGTCCGAACCCCGTGATCATTTCGTCGCAGATGAGCAGCGCGCCGATTTCCGTGGCGAGCGCGCGCAGCTCGCGCAGGTAACCCGCCGGGGGCACGATGTTGCCGGCCGTTCCCTGGATCGGCTCGACGATGATTGCCGCGATGTCGTTGGTCGTTTCGAGCGCGATCTTGGAGCGCACGAAATCGACGCAGTGCCACTGACACGACGGGAACGTCTTCTTGAACGCGCAGCGCGCGCACGACGCGTACGGACTCGAGTAGTTGCCCGGCGCCAGCGGCCCCAGGCCGTGCTTGAAGCTGCCGGAGAGGAGCGGCAACACGCCGCCCGTCTTGCCATGGAAGCCGCCCCAGAATCCCATGACTTCGTGCCTTCCGGTCGCGGCCTTCGCCAGCCGCACCGCCGCTTCAACGGCCTCCGCACCGCTCGAGTAGAGCTGCGTGCGGTTCAAGTCGCCGGGCGCGAGCTCCGCGATCAACTTCACCAGGGCGGCGCGATGCTCTGACGTGAAGCTTCCCACGTGCACCCGCTCGAGCTGCTTCGTCAGCTCGGCGACGTAGCGCGGATGCGCGTAGCCAAGGCTCGCGACACCCACACCGGCGAGCAGATCGATGTAGCGATTGCCGTCGATGTCCCACAGGAGCGCGCCTTCGCCGCGATCCATGCAGAGCTTGCTGAAGAGCGCAACGCTCTGCGTGCCGGGCGCGAGGTGCTGCGCCTCGAGCTCGAAGACGCGTTGCGATTCCGACTGGGTTACGAGATCGATCATGCCAGTTTTCCGTTCAAGGCTTTCTCGTCGATGTACGCGGCGATCGCGGCGGCGGCCGCGGCGCGCACGGGAGCGAACGACGGCCAGTCGTTCAGGTCGATGAGCACCGGTGCGTCGGGCTTGGGGAACGCGACATCGCCGCCGAAGACCTCGAGCCCGACGGCGCGCGCCGCCGCGAACACGAGGTCTTTGAGACTCTGCTCGCAGATTTCAACCCGGCCAGGATCTGCTGCGTACCACGAAAAGAAGCGCCCGTCGGCGACGGCGTAGAACTTCACGATCGGCCCGGCGACGTGTGCCTGCAGCGCCACGCGCGTCACACCGCGGCGTGCGAATCCGGCGATCGCGTCCGTCACACTCGCTTCCTTGGCCGACACGACGTCGGCGCTCGTTTCCGCGTGCACGTCGCCACGTTTGACCCAGACAGGCCTCCCGTCCCCGTTCAGTTGATGGACCAGCGGCACGACGGCCTGCGGCTCGGCGGTCGGCACGATGAGGGTGCGTGGGAACGGCAGCCCGGCAGCGGTCATGTGACCCACCAGGCGGTGGCGATGGCAGTTCAGCACGCTTTCCGGCGGATTGACCGCCAGCGCTTCGCGCGGGACGAGGTCGCGCAGGCGCTCCGATGCCGCCGGCCCCTGGCACATGTTCACGTACAGCTCCGCCGCGGGCAGCCGGCCCGCCGCGACTTCTCCCTCGCCGACGCGCGACACGTGCCAGCCCCGTTGCTCCAAACCGGCGACGGTGTCGTCGAGGATCGCCGTGTCGTTGCGGCGATGCACCTCGGGTGAGTACGTCGGACTGCGATACAGCGCGACGAGACGCTTCATGGCTCGGGAGGGGCGCTCGCGGCCAGCCACCGCTCTGCCGCTTCGAGGTCACTCTTGTGATCGAGATCGATGATGCGGGGCACCTCGACCGTGGCGACAGGCGTCTTCAGCTCGACCAGCAGCCGCAGGAACGCGCGCATCCGGTGCAGCGATGCGACCGCAACTGCGGCGAGCCGCCGCGCGACCGTGCTCAACCCGTACACGCCGCCGGTGACGAGCAACGGCGTGTCCGGAGGGGGCGTGTCGAATATTCCAGTGGCGAGACCGTTGCCATCCCGCGTGACGTAGAGCGGCAGCTCGTCATCGACGAAGGGAGTCACCGCCAGGACGGCGGCCGCTCCGGCGGTGAGACGTTCGGTCACAGCGCGAAACACACGCCGCCAATCCGCGGCGGGCATCACCGTATCCACCATGGCACAGAAGACCGGGCCCGGCGGCACGATCGCGAGACCGGCGACGAGTGTGTGCAGGGATGAGGGTGTCCGGCACGTCCGCACAATCGCCGGGGCGGGCAGGTCAACCGGCACACCGTCGCGCACCATGCACGTGATCGATTCGCACCCCAGCTCGGTGAACGTCTCGACCAGATGGACGATCTGCGGCCGGCCCGCGACTTCTACCCACGCCTTGGGCGTCTCGACCCCCTCAGCGGCCAGACGAGAGCCGCGCCCGCCCGCCAGTACGAGTCCGTGCATCATGACTCGAGCACCCCGGCGAGATCGGACAGCGTCTTCAGACGAACCGTCGGAATGCCCCGCTCGCGAGGTTTCTCCGTTTCGGGCGCGAGCCAGGCGGTCGACAGGCCCAGGGCGGCGGCGGGGCGAATGTCCGACTCGAAATTGTCGCCCACCATCCAGGCCGGATTCGAGACGAGTCCGGGGCAGCTCAGCGCGTGCTGAAACAGTCGGGGATCTGGCTTGGTGATGCCGACGCGCCCCGAATCCGCGACGACGGAGAAGTACCGCATGACGCCGAGCTCCTCGAGGCAATGCTCGAGATTGCCGGAGAAGTTCGAAACGACGCCCAGGTGATAGGAGCTGTGCAGCAGCTCGAGCAGCGCTGCGTTGCGGTGCACGACCGCGCATGTGGACGAATGGAACTGATCGGCGATGGCCCGCGGCGAGAGACCGGCCCCGTCCGACAATCGGGGGAGCAGCAACGCGGTTTGAGCGTCAATCATCGCGCGGAATCCCAGCCTCTCTATTCCTGAGAGCCGCTCGAGAGCTCGGTCCGACTCGCGAAACGCCCGGTCGAACGCCGCGAACGACTGTTTGCCGCCCGCCGCGCGATACGCGGCGTGAAACCGAACGCTCCAACGGGCGCCGTCCGCATCCAGGGTCCCGCCGAAGTCGAAGAGAACCAATCCACGCACTCCACACACGACCCTTGGAGGGGGAATGAGGTCACGGAGTGAGACGTCGAGCCGAGCCGCCGAGCGGCTGAGAGGCTGAGGGGACACGAGAGGCTAGGACTTGAAGAGAGTTCCCGAAAGAAGGGCGAACAGCGCGAGGATTCCCGCTAGCGTGGCAAAGATTGCCTGCCGGCGCCGCAGTCCTGTAAACGATTCAGGCAGCTCGCCGCGCGCATCCACCTCCAGCCGGCCCAGCCGCGCCGCGGTTGGGGTCACGATCCCGATGACCACAACGGCGCCAAGCAGGCCAAACGTCTGCATCGCCATGAGCCAGGTTGGAACTGTCGCACTGCTGAAGTAAGGCACAGAGAGGACGATGCCACTGACAACCACGAGCACGGCCCCTGGGCCGATCAGATTGCGGGCCACGACGCTCATCACCCGGTAGATCGCAAGGCGATGTTCGGGGGGGAAGTACTTAGCCGTGATGCCGCTGAGCATAATGGCCAAGCCGCCGCCCAGCCAGGCCACGAATCCCATGACGTGGAGGAAGAGCCAGAAGCCCCTCACGTGCCGCTCAAGACTTCGGGCAACGGCTGCCGCCCCGCGAATCCCGCCTCCAGCTCGTGCCAGTGGGTAATCCGGTCTTCGCCGAACTTCCAGCACCACAGAATCTCCCGCTCGTCCAGGCGGCCGTGGAAATCCACGAGCCCGAGGTCGAAGCCTTTGAACTCGCAGCCGATCTCCTCCAGCTCGCCGAGGAAGCTGTTGATCTTTGCGGCGACCGAATCGACCTGGGCCTTGAGAGCGATTTGTTCTTGCGACTCCCCCCACTCGGGCCGGGCCTGTGCGGCTCGGAGCTCATACTGAGCGACCAGATCCTTCCATTCCGGATAGACGCTCATGATGTCCTGCACGATGCGCTTGACTAAGGGAAGCGTGCGATTGGCTTCGGCAAGACTAAAGAACTTATGAGGCATAGGTGTTAGACGGCGAGGGAGACGCCGAGAGGTCGAGCGGCTGAGGGGATATGAGGCACGAGGCTTTAGATACTACTCATTGTTGGATTTGGATACCGTCGATCTCTTCCGGATGTGGGATGAAGCCCACGACTTTCCGCTGACCGTCGAGTACCACGATCGTCGACCTGACGTGATGATCGGTGGGATCCAACTGCTTTGCCACCCGGTATCCCTTCAGCTCTGTCTCTGGCCTGACAACGGGCGTGTCGGTTCTTGCGTGATCTGCAACTGAGCAATCTGTTGGATCGTGACCCGCTCCCACACAACGAGCGACGATATCGCGATCAGAGATCGTACCCATGTATCGGCGATCCTTCGGATTATCCACCACCGGCACGACCGAGATGTCTTTCACACGCATTAATGCGGCCACTTCAGAGGATGTTGCACCGGCAGCCGCGACCACAGGATCCGGAATCATCACCTCAGATGCATGCATTTGCCGTCCTCGTCGCTCGGTCCTCACGGCCCCTCAGCCTCTCGGCCTCTCGGCGTCTCCCTCAACGTCTCGTCTATCCTAAGGCCCTTTTCGTTGCCTGGTAACCCATTTCCACGTACTCCTGCACGCGATCGACGGCGAAGGTTGCTTCCCGCTCAGCGACGGCGCGCACATAAATGAGCTTCGGCCCGTGCTGCGGCCAGTCCGCCAGCGTTCGCTCCGCCTGCTCGGCCATCATGATCCGTATCGCCTCGCCGTGGGTCCGGACCACGCGCGGGATGCGTGCCGGCGCCGGAGCATCCGGCGCAGGCTGATCCCCGTTCGTGGCGGGACCGCGTTCATCGAAGCCGGGCCCCACGTTCACCGCGACGAAGAGATCCGCATCCTGCTCGAGCTCCCGCGCCGGCCCGAGCGGCAGCACGGCACGCAGGCCGCCATCACCCAGCCGCCGGCCGGCCGCTTCGAGCGGCGGGAAGTAGAGCGGCAGCGCGCACGACGCGTAGAGCGCATCCGCCAGCTCGATTTCTTCCTCTCCCTGCTTCTTGCCGCCCAGGAGCAACAGCTCCCCCGTGTCCAGGTCGGTGGCCGTGACGGTCAGCGGGATACGGAGGTACTCGAAGCGCGTCGTGGGAACCATGCGGGCGATCGCGTTGCGGAGCGCGGATGCGGGGAACAGGCTGCGCGCGAACAGGCCCATCAGCAGGGCGAGGGGGTCGAAGGGGGCCACGTCCTTGCGGCGGATTCCCATCGCACGGCGGCGCACCTGATCGAACGGAATCCCAGCGCCGAGGGCGGCGCCCACGACCGCGCCCATCGAGGTGGCGACGATGTGACTGGGCACGAGATTGGCTTGCTCCAATGCCCGGAACGCTCCCGCATGCGCGAGCGCCCTCGCGCCGCCGCCCGACAACACGAGTACGACTCTACTCACCTCGGCCTTGTTCGTAGCGGCGTTCCATCACGCGTTTCGCGCGCCGCTTGGCGGCCCGATCGTACCGCCGCTTCTCGTCCGGCGTTTCGGGAACGATCGGATCGACTTCAGTCGGCCGGCCGTTCTCGTCGAGGGCGACATAGGTGACGTAGCACGAATTCGTGTGCCGCCGGTCGCCCGTCAGCACGTTCTCGGCGAGCACTTTCACACCGACTTCCATCGACGTGCGGCCCGCAAAATTCACGCGGGCCATCGCCGTCACCAGCTCGCCCACGTGAATTGGCTCGCGGAAGTCGACCTTGTCGACCGAGACGGTCACGCACTCGCGGTGCGCGTGGCGAATCGCGGCCACCGCGGCGACGCGGTCGACGAGCGCGAGAATATGACCGCCGAAGACGTTGCCCATGATGTTCGCATAGTGCGGCATCATCAGCTCGGTGAGCACCGACTCCGATTCGCGCGGATGACGGCCCTTGCGCTCAGCCATCAGTAATCCACCGGCCGCAGATAGAATTCACCAATTGCAGTCTGAGACAGGACCGCCACCGTGGGGAGCCGCCGCTTCCAGTGCGTCGAGTCCAAGCGCTTCCGGACGATCTCCACCTCTTCCTTAGTAAAGCCGCTCGGTTCTTCGCCTCGGATCAGGTGATAGAGAATCCGGTCGGCGTTGAGGTACGAAACGCCGAGATCGCCTTCATCTGTTTGACCCTTGATCAGGTCCGCAGTCGCCGGCTTGGCCACGATCGCTTCGGGTACACCGACATGGCGCGCGAGCGCCCAGACCTGCGTCTTGAACAGGTCGCCCAAGGGGTTCACCGGCGGGGCGTCGTCGCCGTGCCAGGTGAAATAGCCGAGCAGCCGCTCCGACTTGTTGCTGGTGCCGAGCGGCAGGGCGTTGAGCTTGGCGGAGAGGTCGAACAGCACGATCATCCGCTGCCGCGCCATCATATTGCCCAGCCGGTGCGGATCGTGGTCACCGACCTGCTTCACGAGACCATCCACGGCATCGGAAATGTCGATCGTGAGTGATGGAATGCCGAGCGTGTCGATGACGAGCTGCGCATGCTCGAGGCTTTCGGGACTGGACGTCCGGTAGGGCATGCGCACGCCGATGACGTTCTCTTTGCCGAGGGCTTGGGCGGCGAGGAACGCCGTGAGCGCCGAGTCCACGCCGCCGGAGAGCCCGACCAGCCCCTTCCTGAAGCCGCGCCGGCGCACCACTTCATCCTTCAGGAAGCTCACCAACCATTTGCGCGTGAGCTCGGGATCGATCGCGAGGGGATCGTCATCCGGCGTTCGCTTCGCTACGACGTCAACGTGCGTCGTGCGTCGTGCGTCGTGCGTCGGGATGCCGTTAGTGGCCGGATCGAACCTGACCTTTTCGTTCTCCTTCTGGCCGCTCAGACTTCTCGTCAGGACCGGCAATGCGCTCTGCAAATCCGCCAGCAGCGGCGAGTCTGAGCGTGCGGTGGTGAGCGAGTCGAGATCAATGTCCGCTGTGAGCAGCGCTTCCTCGAACAGCGGACCGCGGGCGATGATGCGGCCGGTCGGATCGATGATCGCGGACGCGCCGGGGAAGCCCTTGCCACCCTCGAACCCGACGAGGTTCGCAAGGGCGACGAACACGCCGTGCTCCTCGGCGATGCCGCGCACGATGCGTTCCCAGCGCACGACGGAGGCGGGCAGCGTCTCGCCCTCGCAATCCTCCTCCTCTCCCAACCCGCGGGCGGGCGAGGCACTCGGCACGATCACCAGCTGCGCGCCCTCGAGGGCGGCCACGGTCGCCGCGAGGGAGTGCCACGCGTCCTCACAAATCAGGATCGCGGCTTTCCCACCCCACGCCGTCTCGAACGACCGCACGCCGTCCTGCCCACGATCCACGAACCGCTCTTCGTCGAAGACCCCGTAGGTGGGCAGGAACACCTTGCGGTGCACGTGCCGCACGTCGGGCTTCCGCTTGTGGAGCGTAACGTAGAGCGCGGAGTTGTAGATATGATTCTGGAAGCGCTCGTAGAACCCCACGGCGACGTCGATCGATGGTCCGTCGTACGCGGCCGCGAGATCGCGCGCCAGCGTGCCGGCGGTGACCGCGAGCTCCTTGACTCCGCCTTCGACGAAATAGCCCGACGTCGCAGTCTCGGGAAAGACGACGAGGTCAGGTTTGGGATCGAGGCGGGCCGCCTGCGCAACCACGGCGCCGATGCGAGCGACGTTCTCGGCGTACTCGCCTTTCGTGGGCCTGAACTGCGACAGTGCGAGGCGGATCTGCGCCATGGAGGGAAAGATACGTTAGTATTCAGGCAGGCGATGGAGTTCGCCTTCAACCGCCGCTTTCCGGGCTGATGACTCCTACCTGAACCATTCATGGCAGGAGTTTTCTTTTGACTATCCTGTATATCGCGCTCGGCGGCATCGCCGGCACACTTTCGCGCTACGGCCTCGAGGGATGGATCCAGAGCCGCACCGCGAGCGGTTTTCCGCTCGGGACCCTCACCGTCAACGTCACGGGTTCGCTCATGCTCGGCTTCATCATCCGTGTGGCCACCGGCACGGCGCTGATTTCTCCCGACATTCGGGCGGCGGTGACGATCGGCTTCTGTGGCGCGTTCACAACCATGAGTACGTTCAGCTACGAGAGTGTCGCACTGCTGAATGATGGCGACTACCTGCGAGCAGCACTTTATATGAGCGCGACGATTGCGGGCTGCGTCGGCGCCGTCATGCTCGGCGCGGCGCTCGGCAACAAACTCCTGTGAGGTCCCGATGACCGAACAATTCCGCGGCCAGCGCACGCTGATG
>WNGD01003489.1_pt1 | contig 18471 bp, 17 predicted proteins | sample 5400671 | NCBI WGS metagenome assembly WNGD01 (sample SAMN13153369, study PRJNA577476) | soil metagenome | isolation source: 40 cm soil or saprolite under grassland replicate 2 | place: USA:California | collected 2016-06-15
GGCAACACCTCCGACCCGGAGTCGTTCAAGACCGCGATCGTGCGCATCCGCCGCGACTTTGGCATCACCACGATGATCATGGTCGGGGACCGCGGGATGATCACCGGCACCCGCATCGATGACCTGCGCAAACTGGACGGGATGGGCTGGATCACCGCACTGAAGGCCCCGGCCATCGCCAAGCTGGCCGAAGACGGCGGCCCGCTGCAGCTGAGCCTGTTCGACACCCACAACTTCGCCCAGATCACCCACCCGGACTACCCCGGAGAGCGGCTGATCTGCTGCCACAACCCGGTACTGGCCGCCGACCGGGCCCGCACCCGCGGCGAGCTGCTGGCCGCCACCGAGGCCGAGCTGGCGAAGGTCCGCAGGGCCGTCGCCGCGGGGCGGCTGCAAGACCCGGACAAGATCGGGATCAGGGCCGGCAAGGTGATCAACAAGCATAAGGTGGGCAAGCACTTCATCCTCGACATCGGCCCCGGCCACTTCAGCTACCGCCGGGACCAGGCCAAGATCGCCGCCGAGGCCGCCCTGGACGGGATCTATGTGATCCGCACCAGCGTCAGGCAAGACATCCTCGACGCGGCCGGGGCGGTCACCGCCTACAAGAACCTCAAGCACGTGGAACGGGACTTCCGCATCACCAAGGCCGACGACCTGGACCTGCGACCCATCCACCACTACCTCGCCGACCGGGTCCGCGGCCACGTGCTGATCTGCATGCTCGCCTGCTACCTCACCTGGCACCTGCGTGCCGCCCTCGCCGAGCTCACCTTCACCGACCAGCACATCCCCGCCCCCGCCGACCCGGTCACCCCCGCGCAGCGCTCAGACCAGGCCAAGGCCAAAGACGCCGCCAAGCACACCCCTGGCGGCCTGCCCGTCACCAGCTATCAGGACCTGCTCGCCCACCTGGCCACCCTCACCCGCCAGGTCATCATCTTCGCCGGACAGCGCATCGAGAGGCTCACCACCCCCACCCCCGTCCAGGCCCAAGCCTTCCAGCTGCTCGGCACCCCAGTCCCACTCACCCTCAAGTAGCCACTCAACACGCCCGAGCCGCCCCCGGCGCAGCGGCATAACCCCCGGTCAGCGACCCGCCCCGTCCCAAAGATCAAGTAAGTTCGGCTTAAGCTTCACGATCACGCGCGGGAAGATCGTCGCTATCGAGATCCTCGCCGACCCCGGAGCGCCCGACCGCCTGGCTCGTGTTCGACCCGAACATGTGCGCGGGGATTCGCAACCTTTAGGTCGGCATCGACATCGTCGTGGTGACCTGGCCGGATCGCGCCCATCGCGACGTACTGGTCGTGGGATGCTCGTGGTGATCAGGACAGCCCCAGGCGTGGAGTGTTCAGCAATCGTTTCCCGATTGGTTGTCATCTTCCGCTCCGCTGGTTCTCCTGGCGTCCCGGCGGCGACCAGTCACCGAGCCACGGCGGACGCCATGTCGCTGGAGTATCAGGCTGGCGGCCAGTGCCGCTGGGGGTCATATCGGGGCCGCAGAATGAAGCGGTAAACCAGGTGTGCCGGGCGGGGGAGCTCAGCCATGACCGCGGCGGCGTCCTCGTCGCTGGCATCGTCGAGCACCCACGTCAAGAACTCGGGCCGTTCCCGCGGCGAGCGCCGTCGCCGTTCGGTGAGCAAGAACCTTCGCCACTCGCCTCGCGACAGGTGTCGTTGCAGCAAGGGGAAGACGCGCTGCTCCTCATGGTCGAGATGGCCACGAAGGCTCTCGCCGAGCGCAGCGGCGGCCGTCGTCACGCCGACGCCGCTGACAAGGGCGGCGTCGACCGCTTCGATCGCCGAGGTGAGGCCGCGATGCTCCTCGACCATCAGGTCAAGCTGGCGGAGGTCCTCGTCGTCGGTCAGATGGCTTCGCAGCGCGGGCCACAGATCGTCGTCCTCGGCGGCGTGGTGCACGTGCAGGGTCTGGCGAAAGGTGGCCCAGCCCTTCGGCACGTCTTCTGGGACACCGCCTCCCCGTTTGAGCTGCGGGGCGAGGGATTCCAGGCGGGCCGCGTCACGGCGCAACCCGGCGTGGATGGCGCGCATGAAGCCCAGGTCGGCCTGGCGGTCGTCGTCGCGGGCCTGGCGTCGTCGCCTGACCCTCCGAGCGGTGAGCATCGTCAGGCCGGCCGCGGCAACCAGGAGCAGCGGCCATGGTGGGCGTCTGCGTGGTGCGGCGGCCATCAGGCCTCCCCTTCTCGGACTCTATCCTCATGTGCGGGAGACTTCGCCTAGCCATGGGTGTGGGCGAGCACGAAGGTGGCGACCTTGGCGGCGACGGGCGTCCAGTGGCCCTGGAGGTCGGAGAGGAGCTCCCAGCCGTGGCGGCCGACGTCGGCGCCGGAGAGGACCATGATGTCCTTGTCGGCGGCCCTGGTGCCGCGGTACATGGCCCGCGTCTCCTCGACCGGGGCATTGCTGTCGTGGGTGGCGACCACGTACATCGTGGGGCTGACCAGGTGAGGGACCGCCGCGCCGGCGTTCAGCGCCAGGCCGAGCAGCTCGGTGAGGTCGCGCTCGCCCGACAGGCTCACCACCGCCGCGACCGGCGGTCGGATCACGGCGCCGGCGACCAGCACGGCCGTAGCGCCCATGGACGCGCCGACCAGCGCGATCCGGGTGGCGCCCTGGCGGCGCAGCTCGGCCACGGCGGCAGCGACGTCGTCGGCCACGTGGCCCCTCGCGTCGCCCTCCGGGCAGGAGGAGCGGCCGTAGCAGCGCACGTCCAGGTCCAGCACCCGCAGCCCCTTGTGGCCCAGGTAGACCGCGTACGGCCAGAACCCGCACAGGTCGGCAGGGTACTCGTGGACCAGCACCACGCCGGCTGTGCCCCCGCCGACCATGGCGCCGGAGAGCTGGACGTGATCGCTGGATGCGAAGCGCAGCAGGGCAGCGCGGTCGCCGGGCGGCCCGCAGCGGCTGGCCGGCTGCTCCAGCCGTAATGTGACCGCGGGTGGGGCCGTAGTGGTGGAGGATCCGCGACGCCCCGACCCGCCCGCGCAGGCGGCGGCGAGCAGTGCGACGGCCAAGAGACCGGCCATGGCCCGAGCCGTGCGCCGGTCTCGCCCATGGTCATGGCGATGCAGGAAGTCGAGGATCCGGCTCTGGGCGCGCGCCTCGGTCTCACGATCCCCTAACCGGCTCAGTGCCATCAGACCTCGATCCGCAGTCCACCAGAGCTCGTGAGCCGACGCGGAACAGGTCATGTACGCCTGGGCCGATACAGGTTGGCGCAGGTGAGTGCGGCTGTCCAGGCAGCACACCGGAAGAAGCCCGGCAGGTTGTCACGGCCGCCGGCGCCGAGATCGACGAGTTCCGCAGCGGCCCGGCTAACCGCTGGCGTCCCGGCTCAAAGCCCGCAGTCACGTACAGTTCCACGGCGGCTCCTCCCTGTTTGACAGTGCGGCTGGATCTGCTCTCAACGAATCGAGTTCCTACCCGCTTGGGGGGTGCTCGTAGGGGGAGTTGAGCGCCAGCTGTTCGATCGAGGACTGATGGAATCCGGGGATGTGGTCGGCTGCGACGGTGGTCATCCACGTCGAGCTGGCGACCTGGGGCTTGTCGCGCAGGTCGGTGACGATGGCGTCGATGAACGGGCGGGCAAAGCCTGGCCGCGTCGCCATGATCTGGTTGATCTGGTCCTGGTCGAACTGCTCCAGGCCCAGCCCGGTCACATCCGCGCCGATGCCGTCCGCGCCAGCGGCGGTCTCCGGGCTCTTGAAGTCGGAGATCCCGCCGGTTCCGTGCAGTGCCGCCACGTCCCAGACGTTGTCGGCCCGCTTGCGTGCCATGCCGTGCTCCAGCACCAACGCCCGCGCGGCGTTGGCGCTGGCGACCTCGAAGCGGACGTCATGTGCGTGGTAGGTGGGGGTGAGGCCGAGGTCGTGCAGCAGCACCCCGGCCAACAGCACCTCGACGTCGACCTGCAGGCCCCGGGCTGCGGCGAGCAGCAGCGCGAGCTGGAAGCTGCGCTGGCAGTGCTGCACCAGAAACGTCGGCGAGCTGGACCGCAACAGCTGCTCGACCGCTTGGGCCAGCTTGGTGCGGGGCGCTGGTGGCCGGACCGCCGCGCCGACACTGCCCCCCATCGCCGCGTCGGCTCGCCCGTGGTTGAGGCCGACCCCGACGACCACGCCACCGGCGGTCACCGCCGCTCCCGAGATGAAGGCACGGCGGGTCACCGCCGTCTTGGTGGACGCCATGATGCTCTGCTCCTCCTTGTCGGCTCGCCAGCTCGTGGAGGCCCAGCCCCCCACCCACTGTGGGAGGGCACGCGACGTGCCGCGAGTGGGAAGAAGGACGATCTTGGGCTATATCTTGCCAACATGGGCCTGCACCATGTGGTCACCCTGCTGCTGGACGATTGCGTCCTGCTCGACGTTGCCATCCGGTGCACGTCTTCGGCTACCACGGTGACGGCCGCTACCGGTTCACCCTGGCCGGCTACCACCGCGGCCCGGTGCGCACCTCGACCGGTGTGGTCCTCCAGGCCGAGGCAGGCCTGCGCGCGCTCACCACCGCCGACACCGTCATCATGCCCGGCTACGAGGAGGTGCTGCGCCCCACCCCGGCCCCGGTGCTGGCGGGCCTGCGGGCGGCCGCCGGGAGGGAGCGCGGCTGCTGTCGATCTGCACCGGGGCCTTCGCGCTCGCCCATGCCGGCTTGCTCGACGGCCGCCGCGCCACCACCCACTGGGCCCTGGCGGCCCAACTCGCTGAACGCTTCCCGGCCGTGACGGTCGATCCCAACGTGCTCTACGTCGACGACGACACCATCCTGACCAGCGCCGGCGTCGCAGCCGGCCTGGACCTGTGCCTGCACGTGGTGCGGCGCGACCACGGCGCCGCCATCGCGGCCAGCATCGCCCGCCACACCGTGGTCGCCCCCCACCGCGACGGCGACCAGGCCCAGTTCATCGAGCAGCCGATCGTCGGCGATCGCACCGCCACGTCGTTGCGCGAGACCTGCACCTGGGCACTCGACCACCTGGACGAGCGGTTGGACCTCGCCGGGCTCGCCCGGCACGCCCGGGTGTCCACGCGCACCGTCGCCCGCCGCTTCCGCGCGGAGACCGGTACCACCCCGCTGCAGTGGGTGCTGACCCAGCGGGTCCTGCGGGCTCGCGAGCTCTTGGAGCAGACCGACCTCGCGGTCGAGGACGTCGCGCACGCCTGTGGCTTTGCCAGCGCCCCGCAGCTGCGTCGGGCCCAGCTATCGACTCAAGGACCGCCTCAAGCCTTCGAAATGGAGGTGGTGCCTTGGAGTGACCCCGCTTGCCCTGCTACCTACACATGAGCCCGTACCGGAAACGACATCAGCACTTGACCCCGGACACCCGCGACCCGCTCTCCCGCCACCTGGCGACTCAAACATCGGCGTCGACCGCGGTGGTCATGGCATAGGATCGTGGCTGCTGATCTGGGAGGGTGCTCGTGGGACATGTCCTTGCTCGATTGACCGGCTTCGGGCTGGTACTGATCCCGATCTGGCCCTACACCTTCCAACGGTCCAGCCGCACACCGGGCACAGTCACCGTGACCCGGTGGGAAGGCCAGACCGCACATACCGCCACCGTCACCGGTCCCGCCGACGCCCCGTCCATCAACTTGACCGGCGCACAAGCAGTGGACGAGGTCGTCGATATCCTCCCCGGGCCCACCGAACCCCTCTGGCGGATCGAGACCTCCCTCTACTTGGTGGAATGGCCGGAAGGCTTCACCATCGATTCTCCGCCGGCCAACGATGCCACCTCTCCCTTCTATCTCCGAGGCCCAGAAGACGCCTTGATCTACATCCAGGGCCCCTACCCTCCTGACCAGATACCACCACTCAACGAAACGGCCGCACCAGGCCAACAGGTCATCGACCACCAGCACGGGCCCGACTTCGAGGTGGTCGAGCTCACCTACCAGCACGAGGGCGTCGACTGGCACCAGACCCACCACCTGGTCCCGCTCAACGACACCCTGGCCGTTATCGTCACCACCCAATCACCCGCCACGCAGGCGCCACAGACACGCCTCGCCGCCACGAGCATGGGCCGCAGCGTCATCACCCGCCCTAGCAACTGACTACATCGGCTGACAAAGCTCTCAATGAGGGACGCTCCTTATCTGTGAGCGGTCCCCGGGTCAACGGGAAATTGGGTCGATCTGCTGCTCTTCGTTGCTGGCTGGGCTCGGCAGACCGAAGCCGTGGGGCAAGGTGGAGCGCCCGCAGCAACGCGAGGACGAACGACCTTGCCGCCGGCAAGGGGTGCCGCAGGATCGTGAGCGAAGCAGCAGTAGCTTGCGTCATGCCATAGGCATCACCGTGCGCAGGTTGGTCTGTTGGTGGGGGTCGCCGCGCGCGGGTGTCCAGCCTTATCTCGGTGCTCGGACCAGGGTCCGGCGACATGATGGGTGATCGGGTTCCCGCCCGTGGCGGGCGTGGCCGCTCGTTCTATGGAGGCCGTCCACGAGGAGTGCGTACGGACGCCCCGCGTGGCGACAGGAGCATCAGGGAGCCAGCCGCACCACATCAACGATCCGGATACCAGGCGCGCATGATGGCCGACCAGTTCAGGCGGCGGTTGGGAGCTCGGCGGGGACCAGCGCCTGGTCGCCGAGCTCGTTCAGGGTGTGGTAGGCCTCGCGGGCGAGCTTGCGGGCCACCGACAGCGCGGCTCGTTTGCCGCCCAGCCGCTGTTTGACCTCCAGGTAGTAGGCGTGGTCGGGCGAGCCAGGGCGGGCAGCGCACATGGCCGCCTCGTGCAACGCCCAGCGCAGCACCGGGGAGCCCTGGCGGGCGAGGTGACCGCGGGCGCGCTTGCCGTCCGACTCCGAGATGGTGATGTCCAGGCCGGTGAACCGCACCGCCTGCCGGGCGTTGGCGAAGCGGCGCACGTCGCCGAACTCGGCCCAGATCGCCACCGCGGTCAGCCGACCGATCCCATACCGCCGCTGCAGCGCTTGGCAGCCCGGCTGGGCTCGTGCGATGCGGGCCAGCTGCGTGTCGAGCAGGTCGAGCTCGGCGTCAAGGCAGTCGATCATCCGCAGGGCCAGGTCAACCGCCTGGCGGGCCACCGCAGGGAGCTCGACCCGGGTCAGCCATGCCCGCCCGTCGGCGGTGAGCAGCTGGGAGCGGTCGGGCAGCCCGTGGTGGAACAAGATCGCGTAGATGCGCTGGTACCAGGCGGTCCGCTCACCGACCAGGGCACGACGCAGGCGGACCTGGGTGCGCGCATCGGCGATGTGGGCCGGTGGCGGCCATGACTCGGGCAGCGTGCCGGCGCGCAGCAGCTCCCGCAGGTGGTGGGCGTCGGTGCGGTCGGTCTTGGCGCGCCGCTTGGGGCCACGCAGCGCGCGGGTGTCGGCCGGCTCGGCCAGGTGCGCGCGGAACCCGGCGCGCTCCAGTTCCTCGGCGACGAACCGCCAGCCGGTGGTGGCCTCCAACGCGAACCCGCCCGGCTGCGGGTGGAACTGCTCCAGCCAGGCGCGCAGCTCCAGTCGGGTGGCCGGGCTGAGCTGCCCACGGCGGGTCTCGCCGGTGGCGGTGTCGAGGATGTCGAAGGTGATCTGGCGGCGGTGGATGTCCAGCCCTCCTACGATGGCCATCGGGACCTCCTCTAGCTCCCGCTGTGCGATCTGATACGGCCAGCGTGCCGCACCGAGCGGAGGGGGTCCCGCTCACATGCCATCTATGGATGTCAAGCGGCTGGGGTGAGGGTGTCGTGGCTTGTCTGGTTGAGCGCTGCGAACACCTCTCGGGCGACGTAGCGTTTGAGGCAGCGGGTGATCTCCTTTTTGGACTTGCCCTGCTTGAGCCGCCGTGCCATGTAGTCCTTGGTGGGCTGATGCCAGCGCAGCCGGACCAGGACGATCCGGTACAACGCGGCGTTGGCTTGGCGGTCGCCGCCGCGGTTGATTCCCTAGGGAGGCTGGGATGTCAAGCGGGCGCTTGGCTGACGTTGACGATGATGGGTCCGGCGTCCAGGCTGGTGGTGGGGAAGGTCGCCTCGTGTCCAGCTTCGCGCTGTGACTTGACTTGCGCCTTGAGCGCCGTGTGAGGGGCCTTCCCCGTCTTCTTTGTCGAGCGTCGCCGACGGCGGACCTCGGGGGTGACGGTGAACTGCTCGGCGATGAGCTGTTTGGCCTGCTCGGGGGTGACCGGCCGTCCTGCGAGGTCGCAGACGACATACGGCTCCCCGCGGGCGAGGGTCAGCCAGGCCCGCTCGGCGAGGCGGGCGGCGACCACGCACAGGGCTTTGCGGTGGGTGGCGCCGCGCTGGGTCATCTGGGCGTGGTAGACCGCGGCGAGTTGGGGGTCGAGCTTGCGGGCGGTGTCGGCGGACTGGATGAGCTGGCTGCGCAGCGCGCGGGGCCCGGCCTTGGTCATGGGCTGGTGCTTGCGGTCGGTCTGCCCGGTCTCGCTCGCTCGGGGCGTCAGCCCGGTGAAGGCCTTGAACGCGCCCGCGTTGGGGAACCGTCCCGGCCGGCCCATCGTGGCGACCAGCTGCGCGGTGCCCACCGGGCCCAGCCCTGGCAGGCTGGCGGCCAGCCCAGCCGGGTCTACATGGTCCAGGGCGGTGTCCCGGGCGTGCTGGTGGCGGGCTCGCTCGGCCTCGGCCGCGCGGACCAGGCGCACCTCGCTGGCGACCTCGGCGGCCAGGTCGTCCAGGGCGGCGGCGCTGTCGCCGTCCCACAGGGCAACCGCCTCGGCTGCGGCAGTGCGCAGCGCCTGGGTCTTGGCCGGGCCGAGCTGGCCGCGGCTGCTGGTGGCGATCAGCCGGGTCAGCCGGGCCGGGCCGGCGGCCAGCAGCGCCCGCGGGTCGGCGTAGCGCTCCAGCACGGCCAGGTCGGTGTGGTTGAGCCCCTCGCTCAGCGCCGCGTTGATGGTGGGGACCATGGCTTGGGCGAGCGCGCGGATGCGGTTCTTGCGTCGGCCGATGTCGGCGGTGAGACGCGCCACGGCACGCACCCGACGGTCCAGCGACGCCCGCGCGGCGCTGCCGAACTCGACCGGCACCAGACCCGAGGGGGCGACCAGCGGCAGCCGGGCGAGCGTCTCGGCGTCGATCCTGTTGCTCTTGGCGTGACGGGCCAGGAACCGGCGCAGGTCGGCGGCACAAGGCCCGAGGTGACCCGCAGCACGGTGTGGCCGCGGCGGCCAAAGAACACCGCTGTTGGCAGCCACGCCGGGCCGGTCGGTTCCACGACCACGACCAGGTGGGTGCCTGGGTCGGCGGCGGTGAGCGCGGCCGCCTCGAGCGCGGTGAGGCTGGCGACCGTGGAGCGGGCGCTGCGTCGGGCGCGAACACGCCCGGTGTCGTCGACCACCACGGCGGTGTGGTCGCTGGTGATGCCAAGGTCGATGCCGAGCAGACGAGCAGGTGATGGCAGCTGCATGGCTCCTCCAACCCAAGACCAGACCGGCACGAGCACCTCGGCCGTCCCGAGAACGCGCCGACCACTGCCACCGTCCCAGGTCACGTCGCCTGATCTTTGGCCAGGCGTGCTCCACTCATGTGCTGCAGCCGGGCCCGGCCCAGCGGGTCGGCCCACTTCCCCTAGTCGGGCGCCGTGGCAGGTGCCAAGGAGGCAATCAACCGCGCGAGACGACCCGGCATCCCCGAGCCCCTCAGAGACGAACTTGTGGCGCCTCCCCGAAACCAGCCGGGCGTACATGCAACCCGGGACCTCAGCAGCGATCAACCCGCCGAGGCTCCCTACATGAGCCGGTGGCGGGTGGTCGTGCCGGAGGACGCCTGGATCGGTGAGGCCCCACACAGCATCGCGAAGCAGGCGTCGCTGCGCAGCCGGTCGGGGTTGTCGCCGGCGGCGACCAGCAGCGCGCCGGCGCTGTCTTGGCCGATCCCGAACAGCGCGACCAGCTTGGGCGCTGTGGTGGCGGTGAGCCGGTCCAGCTGCGTGGTGAGGGTGGTGATCTCGGCCGATAGGGCCTGGTGGCGCCTGGCGAGGGTCCCAAGCGCGACCATGGCCGCGGCCAGCGGGCTGATGACCGGGCCTGGCTTGAGTTGGGCCGCGGCGCGGACGAGCTGGATCGCCGACAGGCCGCGGCGCTGCTCGCGCAGCTCGGCGGGAGCAGTGACCAGCAGCGCATGCAGCGCGTTGGTGGCCTGGGTGCGGGCCTTGACGGCGCTTGCGCGGACGACCCGCAGCGAGCGGATCATCTCCACCTGGCCGGTGCCGGCCTTGGGCGTAACGGTGAGCTGGCCGGCCTGGACCGCCCGGGCGGCGGCCTCGGCGTCCAGGGGGTCGGACTTGCCGCGTCGGCGGCGGGCTTGGCGGTCGGGCCGGTTGACCTCCAAGACGGCCTGGCCGCCTGCGGCAAGGAAGCGGGCGAGCCCAGCGCCGTAGGCGCCGGTGCCCTCCACGCCCCAGGCGACGGGCTCGCCGAGCCCGCGGGCCCAGGCGAGCAGGTCGTGGTAGCCGGTGGGCGTGGTGGGAACCTGGACCGTGGCCATGCGGCGGCCGAGCTGGTCGCATGCGTGGGCGACGTGGACGTCGAGGTGGGTGTCGACTCCGACGGTGATCTGTGGCGCGCTGGGGTGTGCCATGCTGGTGATGGCCGTCTCCTCTGCTTGGCGGGGTGGTGGATGGCACGCGCGCCGGCCGGGCGGACAGCACTGCGATGGGTCTTGGAACAGGCTCCTTATCTGTAGCGGGGCCCACGGTCAACGGGTGATTAGGGTCGTGTGAACCGCTCCTTCGTTGCTGGCCGAACACGGCGGACCGAGCCGGGGTCATAGGTGGAGCGCCCGCAGCGCAGCGAGGACGACCGACCTTGACGCCGGCGAGGGCCGTGGCAGGATCGTGGCAACGAGGAAGTGGCACTGTCACGTCACGGGCATCATCTCGGCGCGATCTGCGGTAGCTGGTGGGTGGTCGGGGGCGGGCAGTGCGGCGCGTGGGCGTCCAGCCTTATCTGGGTGCTCGGACCTGGGTCCGGCGACATGATGGGTGATCGGGTTCCCCGCGGCGGCGGGTGCGGCCGCTCGTTCTATCAAGGCCGCCACGACGGGAGCGTGGCGACCGGAGCATTCGGGAGCCAGCCGCACCACATCAGCTGATCAGTGGGCCCACGCGTGTTCGTCCCGCCATGCTCACGCCAGCGGCTGCAGCGACACCGGCCGCAGGGCCTGGTCGCCGAGCTCCCGCAGGGTGTGGTAGGCCTCGCGGGCGAGCTTACGGGCCACCGACAGGGTGGCGCGCTTGGCGCCCCGCCGGTCCTTGACCGCCAGCCAATAGGCATGGTCGGGGGAGCCCGGGCGGGCGGCGCATATGGCCGCCTCGTAGAGCGCCCAGCGCAGCACCGGTGGGCCTTGGCGGCTGAGCCGGCCCCGGGTCCGCTTGCCGTCGGACTCCGCCACGGTCACATCCAGGCCGGTGAACCGCACCGCCCGGCGGGAGCTGGCGAACCGGCGGGCGTCGCCCAGCTCGGCCAGGATCGCGGCGGCGGTCAGCGCCCCGACGCCGTAGCGGCGCATCAGCGCCCGGCAGCCTGGCTGCCGGCGGGCGAACCGCAGCAGCTGGGCGTCCAGCGGGTCCAGCTCGGCGTCGAGGCGGTCGATCATCCGCAGGGCCAGGTCGACGGCATCCCGGGCAGCGCCGGGCAGCTCGACCCTGGCCAGCCACGCCCGTCCTTCTGCGCTCAGCAGCCCTGGGCGCTCGGGCAGGCCGTGGTGGAACAGCACCGCGTGGATGCGCTGCCGCCAGGCGGTACGCTCATCCAGCAGCGCCTTGCGCAGCCGCACCCGGGTGCGCAGGTCGGCCAGGTGCGCCGGCGGGATCCATGATTCCGGCAGGGTACCGGCCAGCAGGAGGTCGCGCAGGTGGCGGGCGTCGGCCCGGTCGGTCTTGGCGCGCCGCTTGGGGCCGCGCAGCGCGCGGGTGTCGGCCGGCTCGGCCAGGTGGGCGCCGAACCCGGCACCGGTGACCTCCTCGGCGACAAACCGCCAGCCGGTGGTGCCCTCGAAGGCGAAGTCGGCCTGCTTGCCGACGAACCGGGCCAGCCAGGCGCGCAGCTCGGCACGGCCGGCGGGCTGGATCCGCCCGCGGCGCGCCTCCCCGGTGTCGCTGTCAAGGTAGTCGTAGGTGATCTGCCGGCGGTGGATGTCGAGTCCTCCTACGATGGCCATTGGGACCTCCTCTGGCTCCCGCAGTGTGATCTGATACGGCCAGCGTGCCGCATCTGAGCGGAGGGGGTCCCGCTCACATGCCATCTATCAGGTCACGTTCGTCCGGTTGGCGTGCCCGTGGTGGCCACGGCTCGAGTCGACAGGTCCCTACAAAAGGCACGAGGCCGGTGTCCGTGAGGGTCAGGCTGTCACCGCGACCACCACGAGAAGATCATCGCAGTGTCCGTGATGCTCTTCATGTGAGGCCCGGTGAAGCCAGCGGTCAAGGCAGATCAGCGCGCCCGCGGCTTGGAAGGGGTCCTGGCTCGAAACAGCAGCCGCTGCCAGATGGGCGATCGACTGCTCCACCGGCGCCCACAGCCGCGCCTCGGGCCCGCACGCGGTTGAATGCCCGCTGGGCGTCGGTGAGGCGGCCCCTGATGGATCCCGCTGCCGTCGCTTCCTGTCGCAACCCGCAGAACAGGCCCAAAGCCGTCAGAGGACGGCGCCCACTCGGGTTTCATGGTGTTTTCCCCGCTGGTAGGCTTGGCCGCACAGCGGTCGGGAGGCGTAGCTGCGCAGATGAGGAGCGGCGCGTCCGGCCTCGATCGGCTGCGGAGACCTCGTTTGGCTCGAGTTGCCCATGGCCACGATGCAGCATCCCAACCAGCGCACCGTGATCGGCGACATCGAGCCCGGTGCCAAGCCCACAGCCGTGGCTGCCGCGCCGCTCGTATGGGCCAGCGGGCGGCGTTGACATGCCGCCCGGGTGGCAGCCGACGGGCCACGGCGACCGCGTGGTCGCGGAGCGGCCGGGCAGCGTTCCTGAGATGGCGCCGCAGGCGCCGTCCGGTGTGCTGGCGGGTCGAGCGCGGGAGCTGACGGCGATCGCCACGGCGATGACGGCGGCGCGGCGTGGTACGGCGCGGGCGGTCCACGTCCTGGCCGCGGACGCCGCCATCCGGATGCCGCGCCTGACGCAGTTCATGGTCCCGGACCGCGAGCTGGAGTTGATGCTGACCGGAGCGCTGGCGGGGCTCGGGGACGCCGCGCCGGCGCTGCGGGCGCGGCTGCTGGCCCGCCATGCGGTGATCGCCGAGGATGCCGGGGATCGCCAGGCCCGCAGCGACCAGGCGGTCAGGGCCGCGCGCGCTGCTGGGGACGCTGGGCTGCTGGCGGAGGTGCTGAGCGCGCGGCTGTACGTGCAGTGGGCGCCGGAGACGGCCGCGGAGCGGCTGGCGACCTCGACCGAGATCATCCAGCTTGCGGTGCGGACCGGGGACGTGCGGCGGGAGTTGGACGGCCGCATGTGGCGGCTGATCGCGCTGCTGGAGTTCGGCCGGGTCGCCGAGGCCGAAGCCGAGCTGGACCGCTATGAGCGGCTGGCTGAGCGGCTGGACCAGCCGGAATTCCTGTTCTTTGCCCGCTCCCGCCGCGCAACGCTTGCCACGTCGCGCGGCCGCTTCGACGACGCGGAGCGGCTGGCCCGCGCGGCCTACGACCTGGCGCTCAAGGCCGGGCTGCCCGATGCCGTCAACGTGTTCGGCGCCCAGCTTGGCATGGTCGCCGCGGCGCGCGGCCGAAACCCATCGGATGAGATCCCCGAGGTTCTGGCGGTCCAGGATGTGCCCTTGGTGATCCAGGCCTACGGCTTGTTGGCCGCCGGCCGGCACGAGCAGGCCCGTGCACTGTTCCCGGCCGGCTTGGAGGGGATCGACCTCGGCCGGGTTCCCGGGCCGGCCCGTTTGATCCACCTTGCCATGGTGGCCGAGGTGGCCTACCAGCTGGGTGACGGCGACGCCGCCCGGTGGGTCCGCGACCAGCTGATCCGCCACGCCGACCGGTTCATCGTCGCGGCCGGCGCGGTTGGGTGCGGCGGCGCGGTCTCTCGGCTGCTTGGGCTGTGCGCGCTGACCCTGGACGAGTTCGATGACGCGGTGGGCTGGCTGCGCCAGGCGGTGGCCAGCCACCGCCGGGTCGGCGCGGCACCGTTCCTGGCTCGTGCCCAGGCCGAACTCACCATCGCGCTGCGCCGCCGGGGCCGGGCCGGTGACGCGCAACAGGCACGACAGCTCCTGGCCGAGGCAGCAAGCGCCGCGGCGGAGCTGGGGATGCCGGTCCTGGCCCACGAGATCGCCGGGTTGCGGGCAGCCGACACCGAGGCGGGTCCTGACCGGCCGTGGCTGCGCCAAGACGGTGACACCTGGCTGCTCACCGTGGGCACGCGGACCACGCGGCTGCGGCACAGCAAGGGGCTGGCCCAGCTCGCGCTGTTGCTGGCCAATCCCGGCCAGGAGATCACCGCGGTCGAGCTGGCCGGCGGGGTGCCCGCCCCGTCGGTCCCCGATCCGGTCCTGGACCAGACCGCCAAGCGGGCCTACCGGCAGCGGCTCGCCGAGCTGGACGGGGCGCTGGATCGGGCCGCCGCCCGCGGTGACGCCGCCGCTGCGGACGACCTGGAGGCCGAGCGGGCCGCGCTGGTGGCTGAACTCAAGCACGCCGCCGGGCTGGCCGGCCGCTCGCGGGGGTTCTCCGATGAGGCTGAGCGGGCGCGGGTCAACGTCACCCGCACGATCCGCCAGGCGCTGGACCGGATCCTGGTCGCCGACCCGGAGGCCGGCCGCCACCTGCTGGGCTCGGTGCGCACCGGCCTTCGCTGCGTCTACCGGCCCGGCGGCTGATCGAACAGCTCCGTTCGCCGGCAACGAACGCCTCCCCAGTAGCCGCAACTACGAGGAGGCACGACATGCGGATGATCGTGTGCCACGAACGCTGATGGAGGTTGCGATGTAGAAGGTCGTGATCGTCTGGATGCGGTGCGGTGCTGGTGATGGAGGTTGGCCCTCCGGGGTCGCCCTGCAGGGGGAGATCCCAAACCACCGCAGGCTGCTCTGGTGAATGAGCCGGGGTGGTGAGCGTTGCGGAAAAGGCGCCGGTGAGGCGTCAGGTGGGAGCCGGGAAGGCGAACGTGAGTGAACCGCTGAGGAAGTGTCGAAAGCGTATCGATGGCATCGAAACCGGGGTCCAGTTGTTGCCCTGGGATGAGCCAGAGGGATACCTGCTTACTGCTCTGGTGGTGCCCGGCACAAAGGCGGCGCGAGCTCGGCGCAGGCGCAGCACCGAACGTGGGAACCCCTCGCCCTGTCGGTGCCGGTCGGGTGTTGGACCGGCCGGCCGAAGGGAGTACCCCAAGCAGCGGAAACTGCAAGGGGCAGAGTACCGGTGCGGGGCAGGGGGGCGGACCGTCCCGTAGTAGCGGTGATGCCTGGTAATGCGGGCGGAGCGAAGGGGGCGGGTTGCCTGGGTCGGCTTGGTGGTCAACCGGCATGGCCGGGAGGAGCCAGGTGAGCCGACCAAAGCAGCAGGACAAGCCGTTCGACATCTCCAAGTGGGTTGTCTGGGAGGCGTATCAGAGGGTCAAGGCCAACAAGGGCGCGGCCGGGGTGGACGACCAGTCGATCGCCGAGTTCGAGCGGGACCTCAAGGGAAACCTGTTCAAGCTGTGGAATCGGCTGTCGTCGGGGAGCTACTTCCCGCCCCCGGTGAAGGCCGTGGAAATCCCGAAGTCCGGTGGCCGGGGTGTGAGAATCCTCGGGGTGCCCACGCTGGCTTCAAACTGCACCTCCTGCAGGAGCGGTTGGGGTTGGGGGCTTGAGGTGGGCCGAGTCGGCCACCTTCTGACGGCAGGCCGCCTCGACCTCGGGTGGGAATGGCACGCACCAGCGGCCGGTTGGGGTGCGCTGATGCCAAGACGCTCGGCGACGTCGGTCACGCTCAGCTCGCCGGTGGCGAAGGGTGCGGGTGCTGGCACGTGGTGGATGTGGCGGAGCCAGCGCACGGCCTTGACGTCGAACGCTCGCCCGCTGCCGGTCAGGTAGCCGGTCTGGTTCAGCTCGTCGGCCAGCTCGGCGTCGGTTCGTTGGGGGCCGAGCCGCCGCAGCAGTTGGATCACGCCGTCTGGGGTGCGCCGCGTCTGGACGGCGGAGGGGCGGCGGCCGGTGAGGAGCTCCTCGGTAGCGCCCGAGTGCCAGCGGATGCCGACGCGGAGCTTGGCCCGGTCGGGCTCGGGCAGCACGGTGACGTCAGCAATCAGCGTGCGAAGCATCCGCTTGCGGTCCTTGGCCGAGGTCGTCGGCGCGTGCCACAGCCGCGGGAGGTCGCTGGTCAGCGCGTGGAGCTCGGCGGGTTCGGGGAGCGGGGCGAGCTGCGCCTGGGTGGCGGCCAGGGCCTGTTCGGCTTCGGCCTGCGCGACGAGCTTGGCTTCCCAGCGGGCCTCCAGGCTGCGTGCTACCAGGCGGTTTTCCGGCTCGCAGGCCACAAACGCCCGCTCGGCCCGTTCAGCCTGGTAGCGGGCGCGCTCGGTGGCCAGCTCCGCGGCCCGGCTGACACGGGCCCGCCGGTCGGCAACCTCGGTGGCGGCGGCCAGCGCCAACGCGACCTCCTGTGGGTTCAGCGCCGCGAGCAGCCGCTCGGCGACCGCGTCGTCCAGGGTGGCCGCCCTCACCGAGCGGCAGTCGGGTGTGGCCATCTGGTCGGCGCGTGAGGCCGCGCACTCATAGGCGGCGTGCCCGTCACGGTGATAGCGCGTTGACATCGGCCGCCCGCAGCCACCACAGATCAAGATGCCCTGGCACAAGGCCACACCCTCGCGAGGCGGCCGTGCGCCCTGGTTGGTGGTGTTGGCCGCAAGCCTGGCCTCGTTGGCCAGGTAGTCATCCCAGCAGATGAAGCCGGGATGATGATCGTGGATGACCACCGGCCACTGGGCTCGAGGCAGCTCGACGGTCGTGGTCGCCACCGTGGCATCCGGGCGGACCATGCGGCGGGAGCGGAACCGGCCGAACACGTAGCAGCCAGCGTAGGCGGGGTTGGACAGGATGCCGAGCACGCGGGAGTGGGTCAGCCGACCCCAACGCAGCTGCCCAGCCCAGATCCCGCCGTAGGCGCGCAGCGGGAAGCGTCGCCCTTTGAACGCGGCCACGACCCCGTAGGCCGACCCGGTGGTGCGGAAGGAGGCGAACACATCCGCTACGGCGCTCTGGACTTCCTGGTCGGGGTCGATGACGGTAGCGCCGTCATCGTCGTAGACCAATCCGACCGGCAGTGGGAAGCGCAGCTCGCCGCGTTGGGCAGCGGCCCGCTTGGCGCCCTGCAGCCGGCCGGCCAGCACGTGCAGCTCTGCTTCCGACATGGTGCCTTTGAGGCCCAGCAGCAGCCGGTCGTTGAAATCGCCAAGGTCGTAGACGCCGTCGGCGTCGATCACCAGCGTGTCGGTCAGCCGCGCCAGTTCCAACAGCCGCGACAGGTCGGCCGAGGAGCGCGCCAGGCGGGAGATCTCCAACCCCAGGATCGCCCCGACCCTGCCCTCGCAGACCTGGCCGACCAGCTCTCGAAAGCCGGCGCGGTGCTCGGCCGAGCGGCCCGACAGGCCCAGGTCGGCGTCGATCACCTCCACGCTGGCGCGTCGCCACCCGAGCCGGACCGCCTGGTCGGCCAAGGCGTACTGGCGGGCGGTGGACTCGGTGTTGTCGCGCACCTGGGCCAGGGTCGACTGGCGCACGTAGACGATCGCGACCCGGTCCAGGTGGCTGGAGGTGATCTTGGGATGGGCGCTGCGGGTCACAGGGGCGTTCACCTGGCGCTCCCAACGCGGCCTCGGCCATGTTGGCGACGACCGCGACCAGCTCCAGCTCTGATCGGCCAGGGAGCATTCAGTCCAGCTCCCGACGGCCGAGCAACTCGGCGTTGATCGCCGCGATCTCCGCCAGCATGGCCTCGACCTGGGCGGTCTGATCCACCCGGCGGCGGACCAGCTCGACCAGCGCGGCCGGCACGTACAACAGCCGGCTGCGGCCCCGGGCTCGGCCGGTCGCCAGGTAGGTATAGGGGCCGTGCAGCTCGCCTCGGGTGCATCTGCAGCCCTCCTTGCCGCAGCGCCGCCCCTGGTCGACCAGCGAACCGCGCAGCAGCGCCTCGACGTCAGGCAGTCCCGCAGCCAGCCGGCGGCGTCGGGTGCGCAGCTGCCGCACGCTGAGCTGGGTAAGATCCGGGTTCTTGTTAACCATCGCCATACAAGATCATGACTCGTTGGTCGCTTGCAAACCGCCCTGCTCGATGGCGCTTACCAGCGACGCGAGCGCCACCAGCGCCGCGGCAGTCAGCCGATGCGCAGCCGGGACAGCGCCCCGGTCGGTCCAGGCCACCGGCACGGTCACCCGGCCACGCGGCCCGCCCTCGCAGACATAGACCAGCCCAGTGGACGGCCGCCGCCGTTCCAATAACACCACCAGCCGCTGCCCGGCCAGCGGATGGTACGGATGGGTGACGACCAGGGAATCAGACGG
>WNGD01003990.1_pt1 | contig 18462 bp, 16 predicted proteins | sample 5400671 | NCBI WGS metagenome assembly WNGD01 (sample SAMN13153369, study PRJNA577476) | soil metagenome | isolation source: 40 cm soil or saprolite under grassland replicate 2 | place: USA:California | collected 2016-06-15
AAGGAGTCCGGTACCCACGAAGAACTCGTCGTCCGCCATGGTCTCTATTGGAAGCTCTATAATCTGCAATTCCAGACATGGGGGGACCGGCCAACGCCAATCCAGGAGGCCGCCGCAGGCGGTGTACCGACAGGGCTGGCCGGTGGGCCCGATATTTAAGAAGACATGGGGGGACCGGCCAATGCCAATCCAGGAGGCCGCCGAAGGCGGTGTACCGACAGGGCTGGCCGGTGGGCCCGATGTTAAAGAAGACATGGGGGGACCGGCCAACGCCAATCCGGGAGGCCGCCGAAGGCGGTGTACCGACAGGGCTGGCCGGTGGGCCCGATGTTGCCGGCGGGCCCGATGTTAAAGAAAGCGTGATTCCATGATCTACAGCATGACGGGTTTTGGATCTGCACGAACTGAAGCCCCGAATTTGACCGCGCTGGTGGAAATCAAAAGTGTAAATCATCGGTACCTGGATGTTCACGTGAAGGTTCCCGGCGAGTTTCAGAATTTTGAGAACATCATCCGTCAAAGAATCTCTGTTGCTTTCAAACGAGGACGGTTGGACGCATTTGTCCGGATCGATTACCAGCGGGAGAACATCAAGCTCGACGTGAATCACAACCTGATCCGCGCCTACGTGGATATGATGTCGGGCCTTAAGGATGCATATCCGGTTCAAAGGAAATGGAGCTAATCGGCCAAAAGCTTGGCGAGGCGACGGACGCGGCTGTGACGCAAGTCAAACAGATGCGGCTTACCGAAGGGCAGTCGCTGATGGACGATATTGATCGGCGAATTGCCAATATTGGACGGCACCTGGAAACGATCCTCGCGGGTGCCAGAGACTTCGTGGAACATTATAGGCAGCAACTGATGGCCCGTGTCACGGAACTCGCGCCTCAGCTTGCCGCCGACAGTGGCCACCGCCTGGAAACTGAAGCACTGCTTTATGCTGAACGCAGTGACATTGCCGAAGAAACCACCCGGCTCCGCAGTCATCTCGACCAGTTTGCCGGCCTGAAAACCCTTCAGGACGAAGCGGGCAAGCGAATGGACTTCATCCTCCAGGAAATGAACCGCGAGGTCACCACCATCCTCTCCAAAACTTCCGGTCTCAATGAACTCGGCGTTGGCATCGGCCAAGCCGCCATCGAAACTAAAGTCGAGATCGAAAAACTCCGCGAACAGGTCCAAAATATTGAATAGGGGGGCGAGGGGGCACTCCCGCTCTAAAAATGGGGACGTAGCCCACTGTCCCGATTTTTCTCCACTTCCCATGACTCTGATGAGTTTATCCGCGAGCTGGAACAGAAGCTGGGCCAAACTATCCTGCGCCGACGGCCCGGCCGACAAAGGCATCTGCTGAAGAGTGCCCGCAGCCGGTTTAGAAAACTGGGGACAGAGGGCTACGTCTCCATTTTCGCCCCTGTGGTAAACTGAGGTGCTTTTTTAGAAGCGACCCGGAATGCGCGGAAATCTGTACATTGTCTCGGCCCCGTCGGGATCCGGGAAGACCACGTTACTCCAGCACTTACTTCGAAGTTTCAAGGACCTGAAATTTTCGGTTTCGTTTACGACCCGGAAGGCCCGAGCCGGAGAGCAAAGCGGCGCTGATTATTTCTTTACGGATCGGCCGACGTTTTTGAGCATGGTCGACCGGGGCGATTTCCTTGAGTGGGCCGAGTTCAACGGCCATCTCTATGGCACGGCGCGCTCCTTTGTCGAGACGCACCTCGACAGTGGGAGAGACGTGATCCTGGACATCGATGTGCAGGGCGCCCGGCAAGTGAAGTCCAAAATCAAAGAGGCCGTTGCCATTTTCGTATTACCGCCGTCGTTTGCTGAGTTGGAACGACGCTTGAAGGCGCGCATGCTGGAGCCCGATGATGTCATCCGCCGCCGGCTTGAAATCGCAAAGAGTGAAATTCTTTTTTATCGGGATTACGACTACATCATCGTTAACGATGTCCTCGAAAATTCCATACTTCTTCTTGAGTCCATCGTGCGCAGTGGCAGAGCCGCTCCGTGGCGCCAGCAGAGCCGCATCGAGGAGATTATCGCTTCCTTCGGAGGTATAGCTTGATCACCATTCCTGACAATATCGACAGCAAGTATCGCTTTGTGATCCTTTCCGCGTTGCGAGCGCGGCAGATCCAGGCCGGCAGCATGCCTATGCTGAAGGAGTCCCGCCACAAAGCGACACAAGTCGCACAAAAAGAGATTTTGCAGGGGCTCGTCAAGTTCCGAATTCCCGATCAGGACAGCGATCAGCAGGAAGAAGAGCACCGGGAAGAGAAGGAAGAATGAAAATAGCTCTCGGCGTCAGCGGCGGAATTGCATGTTATAAGTCGGCGGAGATTGTTCGCCGGCTGCAGGATCGCGGGGTGGATGTTGTCGTTCTTATGACGAAAGGCGCCACGCAATTTGTAACCCCCCTGACGTTTCGAGCGCTCTCCGGAAATAAAGTTTACCTCGATCTTTTCGAAGGTCCCAGCTCCGGCAGCGATTTCGAGGGCGCTTTCGACCATATTCTCCTCGCGCAGTCCATCCATCTTTTTCTGATCGCGCCCGCGACGGCCGACTGTATTGCGCGGCTGGCGGCGGGCCTGGCCGACGATTTCCTCACCACATTTCATTTGGCCGTCGCCGCTCCGGTCGTTGTCGCTCCCGCAATGAACACTCGGATGTGGGAGCATGCGTCAGTACAGGAAAATCTCAAGACACTTGTTGGCCGTGGTGTTCGCATCATCGACCCGGAAGTCGGGCAGATGGCCTGCCGAACCTATGGCCCGGGCCGGCTGGCGCCGGTCGAGGAAATCGTGGACTATGTGATGGCGCTCCTGCAACGGTCGCGGGACCTTGAAGGCCGAAAAGTGCTCGTTACTGCCGGACCTACGATTGAAGATATCGATCCCGTTCGATATATCAGCAACCGTTCTTCAGGCAAGATGGGTTTCGCGATTGCCCATGCAGCAAGAAACCGCGGGGCTCAAGTCGTGCTGGTTTCCGGTCCGACCGAACTCGATTTTCCGAATACGATTCGTGTTCGAACCACCGATGAAATGCGGCGTGCCGTCTTGCAGAACGTAGCGGACGCAGACGCGGTGATCAAGGCCGCCGCTCCCCTGGACTTCCGTCCAAAATCTGTCGCCGCGCAGAAAATCAAAAAGAAAACCGCGAACCTCGTGCTGGATCTCGAACCCACGGTCGATATTCTCAAAGAGCTGGGCGGCCACAAGAATGGTAAAGTGCTTGTCGGTTTTGCCGCCGAGACTGAAAATCACCTGAAGCATGGTCTGGAAAAATTAAAGGCGAAAAATCTGGATTTGATCGTTATTAATCCTGCAAGTGGTCCTGATTCGGCCTTCGATAGCGATATGAATCACGCGACAATCATAGACAAGTCCGGCAAGACCGAAGAGATTCCATCGGTGAGCAAGGAAATTATGGCGGACAAAATTCTCGATCGCGTGGTGCAATTGCTGAAATGAATTCCGACGAAATCGCCGCCCAGCTCGAATTCTTCAGAGATATAGGTGTGGACTCTTTGGCTGTAGGGGCGGTCTGTGACCGCCCGGGCGCTCATAGAGCGCCCCTGCAGGACCTCGAAGACATCCGTGCCGATATCGGTGACTGCCAGCGCTGTAAGCTCGCGCCGGCGCGCACGCACATCGTCTTCGGCTCCGGCAACCCTAACGCCGAGCTCGTCTTTGTTGGCGAAGCTCCAGGCTATGACGAGGACCAGCAGGGACTCCCGTTCGTCGGGCGGGCCGGACAGCTTCTAACCAAGATCATCGAATCGATCAATCTCAAGCGCGAAGACGTCTACATTTGTAACGTCCTCAAATGCCGGCCTCCGGAAAATCGGAACCCGGAGCCCGATGAAGTCGCTGCCTGTAACCCGTTTCTAAGGAGACAGCTCGCCTCCATCCGTCCGAAGATTGTCTGCTGCCTTGGCACATTTGCCGCCCAAACTGTTCTTCAGACCGCCTCGTCCATTTCCAAGCTGCGCGGCAAGTTTTTCGACATGGATGGAATTCGCGTTATCGCCACGTTCCATCCGGCCTACTTGTTGCGATCTCCTGATAAGAAGCGCGAAGTCTGGGAAGATATGAAGCAGATTCGCGCCGAGCTTTTCCGCCTCCGTTCCTAACACATGTATGCCGATGTCGCCGTATGCCTGCCCCTGACACGGACCTTCGTCTACGAAGTCACAGAACTTGTCGAGGCCGGAAGCCGGGTAATCGTGCCCTTCCGGAAGCGCGAAGTGGAGGGGTTCATCGTTGGGGTTCGAACGGAAGCGCCCAAAGATGTCGAAGTGCTGCCGGTCGCCACAATTATCGATCGCTCACCTCTGATCCGTCCCGATATCTTCGAACTGTGCCGTTGGATTTCGGGGTATTACATTGCACCACTCGGCGAGGTATTAAAGTCTTCGCTTCCGCCCGGCATCTCCGCAAAGCATGTGGAAAGCGGGTTAAGGACCGGGGATTTCGGATCTCGGATTTCGGATTTCGGATGGAGGGAATCCGCGCTTCCAACGTCTGGCTCCCTAAATGCATCCGAAATCCGAAATCCGAAATCCCCGGCCTTTGTCCCATGCCTGACGTTAACTGAACATCAACTTGGGGCCTTCGATGCCATCCGATCAAGCAACGGTTTCCATACCCTTCTCCTCCATGGTGTCACCGGCAGCGGCAAGTCGGAAATCTATATGCGTGCTGCAGAGCACTTCCTTGCCGCCGGCAAAACGTCACTTATCCTTGTCCCTGAAATCGGCCTCACACCGCAGCTCACCGATCGCTTCACGCAACGGTTCCCAGGTCTAACGGCGGTCCTCCACAGTTCCCTCTCCAAACGGCAGCGCATCGACGAGTGGCTGCGCATTTACTGCGGCAAGGCTCCGATCGTCATCGGGACGCGATCTGCTGTCTTCGCCCCACTACAGAACCTCGGCCTCATTGTTGTCGATGAAGAACATGAATCCAGCTACAAGCAGGAGGAAGTTCCTCGCTACCACGCCCGCGACACAGCCATCATGCGCGCAAAGCGGTCGGGTGCGGTCGTGGTACTCGGTTCGGCGACTCCCTCCATGGAGTCCTTCCGCAACGCAGAATCCAAAAAGTACGAATACGTTGGCCTCGCGAGCCGGGTAGAAGATCGTCCGCTGCCTGAGGTCGAAATCGTGAACATGCGTGAGGAGTATACGGCGCAAAGCAAGCAGGTCGTCTTCTCGCGACGGCTCCTCCAGGCCGTCGCTGGCCGTCTCGAGCGCCGCGAGCAGACGATGATCCTCCTCAACCGGCGCGGTTATGCGGCGTTCCTTCTATGCCGCCATTGTGGCTTTACGTTTCAATGCACCTCCTGCAGCGTTGCGATGACGTATCATCGCAGCATCGACAAGCTGCTCTGCCATTACTGCGGCCTTGCCCGACGGCCGCCGGCGCGATGTCCTGAATGTGACAGCGAATACATCTACTATGTCGGTGAAGGCACCGAACGGCTGGAGTCGGAGCTGAAGAGCCTCTTCCCGGACGCGCGCATGGGACGCATCGATCGCGACACGATGCGCCACATGCGTGATTATGAGCGCGTGCTCGGTGGGTTTGCGTCAGGTAAGATCGACATTCTCGTGGGCACGCAGATGATCGCCAAGGGCCACGACTTCCCACGAGTCACGCTCGTTGGCGTTGTCGGTGCCGATGCCGCCCTCTCTTTACCCGACTTCCGGGCCGCGGAGCGGACTTTTCAGCTACTCACCCAGGTTGCAGGCCGGTCGGGGCGTGGCGACCAGCCCGGGGAGGTTGTGATTCAGAGTTACTTTCCGGACCATTACACGTTTCAACTGGCCTGCACCCAGCGATTCGAAGATTTTTATGCCCGCGAGTCCCGCTACCGCAAGGCGATGTTCTATCCTCCTTTCACAGCGTTGGCGGGAATTATGGTGATGGATCGCGATGCCGGACGCGCAGCGACGTTGGCACGCGAAATCGGAGAATTCCTCGATTCGCTCCGATCAACCGCGGTAAGAATCCTCGGCCCGGCGCCGGCGCCACTGGAGCGGATCAAACAGGTTCATCGCCACCAGCTCCTGATTAAGTCGTCATCGCGAGGCGTGCTCCATCGCATGCTCGAGCAGCTTCGGGCGCATCTGGAGGAAAGGAAGATCGGGGCCACTCGAGTCATTGTCGATGTGGACCCGATGTCGCTGCTGTAACCTCGGCCGCCATTGAGTTCTTGGCTAACTAGGCAAGGGCTGGCGCCCTTGATATCCCGGCTTAGTTGAGGGATTCGTCTGGGCGCCAGCCCTTGCGGTTTTGAGTTCTGAGTTATGAGTTTTGAGTCGGACGCTCACTGCGGGTCGTCTCCCGGATTAAGCTTCCGCATCAGGTTATAAGTCATACGCGAGATCTGGTTTCCCTCATCAATCAGAGGCTCTGTGCGGTCCCGCGGCAGTGAGGGAAATAGCCGCTGACACAGTTCCAAAGCGGTCACGACTTCCTTTAGAGAACGATATGCATAGCTGAGGAACCGCCCAAACTCCGTATTGCTGGCCGAACCGCTTCCTTCGGCAATGTTCAGCGGCACCGATGACGCCGCCTTTCGGAGTTGATTCCCCAGATTGTATTTCTCGTCAGCCGGCAAAGCGGCAGCCAATTTGTACACGCCCACAGCGTAATCCATCGCACGGTTCCAGATGTCGAGTTGATGATAATCCTGCATGAGGGATGCTCGTAGAAGCGTCTGGACATATCCTTCGGTTTGCGAGACTGAAAGGAGATGCGTCGATGAACGCTTTCTACGAGCATCACAAGAATAACATCCGTTTCCACTACCGATGCGTCGATCGCCTCTTACTGAACGGGACCATTCAGCCCTTTCAAGAAGAAAAACGGGTTATCGGATTCTTCTGGACCTACAGGAAACTGTATCCGGTCAGTCGCGACGTTCTGCGCGATATCGCCACGCAGTTTCACAATTGGGTCCAGAACCGGTCTCAGCATTGGGGCGCGCCTATCATTCAAGATTCGGAAGATCCGGAAACACGCCGGGACAAAGTGCTGGATTCCTATTTCAAAGGCGCCAAAGAAGACCACGTGGTTTGCATTCTCAAGGCGCGTGAACCTGCACGCATTCTCACCGCGATCGGCAACAAGAAGGAGAACCGCTGGCACCTGGAATACAAAAAACGATGGGTCGATCAGTACAACTTCTACCTCAACGACGCCGATTGGGGGCGGATGTTCATCCGCGTCTGTCCGTATTTTCCATTTCCAGTTCGCCTTTGCTTGAATCAACACTACTGGCTGGCCCAACACATGCGGCGCAAAGGCATCCGGTTCCGGCAATCCACGAATGCGTTCTCACAATGCGCCGATCCAGCAGCTCTACAACAACTCGCCGATTCTCTGACGGCCAACGATCTTCAACGCTGCGGTCAAAAATGGCTCCCACAACTGATCCCTTTTTTCACTCCTCGTGAACGCCGGTGGGCCGGGATTGATCACCGGTTGTTTTTTGCGCAAGCGGAATTTTGCGACAACATGATTTTCTCGCGCCGTGCCGCCCTGGATCGAATGGGAGAACGACTGCTGGATGCCAATCGGACGATCGGTCAACCCAACAAACTCACCATTATTTTCGGCCGCAGGATCACCAAGTACTACAACGGCAAGTTGCAAACCGTCATCGAAGACATGAATCTTCCCAGTCCAGTTATCCGCAGTCACTACCGGAATGGTTTCGCCAAACAATATGTCCGCGACCGTGCCAACCTCCGGACCGAAGCGGCGACCAACAATGTCCGCGATTATCGTGTCAACAAAGCCATCGAAAACCTGCCGCAACTGCGCCAAAAGCAATCCGCCATCATCGACCGCTACCTCGACGTGCAGCAGGACATCCTGACGTCGTTTATCGACCGTGGACAGTTACAGCAACTCAGTCAGCCTACCATGCTTTCCAACGGCAAACGCGTCCCAGGCCTGAAACTGGATCAACCGCGATTGATGTCGCTGATGCACGCCTTGGTGCGCTTCTCTCATATCGCTGCCCGCGATTCCTTTTCCACTAAGGAAATCCATGCCGATACCGCAGAGGCTCTCGCTCGCACAACCGACGACTACACGCTCGCATCCTTGCGCTACGATCTGTCCAAGCTCCGCGCCAAAGGCTTCGTTCAACGTCTGGACAACTCCAGACGTTATCGATTAACTCCGGCCGGATATCGCGTCTGTGTTGTCTTCTTGAAGCTGTTCGAAAAACTCTATGCGCCATTGACCAGTGCCATTCTGAAAGCCTTCAAACACGACCAACGCCTGCCTGACAATAGAACCACTCCGCTCGACAAACTCTACCGCAGGGTCGTTCACGCTCTCGACCAACTCGTCGACGCTGTCGGTCTCAAAGCCGCTTGATAAGTCAACGCATCGCTTTCAAAACAATCGGTTTTCCCGATCCATAACATTCGAAGTATGTGCAGCACCGCCGTTGACACTGCTCAAGATCCCATCCTTTGCGCGTTTCGCACATCACAAACACTCTCAAAGGCGCAGTGGCGCTGATTGTCGTCCCTTAGAGTCGGGCCGGTTTTACTCAGAACTCAAAACTCAAAACTCAGAACGCCGCTTATGGCCCGTCTAACGAGAACAAAGTTCCCGTCACGATGGCCATAAGCGGCTAATCAACAACTAGTGCACTAGCTAGTAGACCAGCTTCAGTCCGAATTGAATCTGCCTGGATGTCGTCGCCGTGGTGGTGATCAACCCCGCCGACGGACTGAACCCGGTACCAGAGAAAACGATTGGGTTCGGTGTTGCCAGGTTCGTATGGTTGAGCGCGTTGAAGAATTCGGCTCTGAATTGCAAGCCGAACCGCTCGGATATGGCGGTGTTCTTCAGCAAGGACAGATCGACGTTTGCCAAGCCAGGTCCGCGCAGAGTGCCTCTGCCTAAATTCCCATAGGTGCCAGCGATCGGCAGAATGAAAGCATTTGGATCAAACCATTGCGTCTGCCGCTTGAGCACGACAGGACCACTGAAGGTGGGATTCACAGATGGGCGATCCGGATTTCGAGTATCTCCGTCCCCGGATCTGTTCGACCCGGCTTGCGGAGTGAATGGGAAACCGCTCAGCAGGGTCGTGATTCCGTTCAACTGCCACCCCGTGATGATTTTTCCGAACCCGCTGGCATTGGCCAACCAACGCTTGCCATCACCGAACGGCAATTCATAGTGAGCCGAGATGCTGGACTGACTGGTAGGGGTTAATGCAGATGGTCCCCAGTCTCGTCGCAGATCATTCCGATCCAGTACCATTTGTGCCTGATTGTTGGCCTGAGCGCCCGTTAATCCCGAGTTCATGTCGAGGTTTTTCGACCACGTATAGTTGCCCCGGAATTGCAAGCCCTGGCTCAGGCGGCGATTCACTTCGACCTGCAGCGCGTTGTAACGGCTGTTGCCTTCGGTAAACCAGAAGAACCCGCCCGACAGATTCGGATTCGGGCGCATTCCGACCGGAATATACTGCGCGTTTTGAGGCACGGCGCCCCTCGCGGCGCCGGCGCCACCCGTTGTGCAGCCGCTCGCATTCGAGCAAATCTGTGCTGAGATGCTGTTAGGGTCGACGCTGAGCAGGCCATGGTAGCCAAACGAGCCGACATAGGCGACGCGAACGGCCAGGTTGGAGCTGAGTTGTTGCTCGATCGCGAAATTCCACTCCTGAACCGCCGGAGTTTTCGCCGCGGCCTCCACGCCTTGAGGTGCGAAGATACTGCCAGCTGGCGGCTGCACACCTTTCGCAATCGGCACAAACGAAGACAAAGGGCCCGAAAATGAGACGGAGCCATTGTAGGGAGGAAGCGCGTTGAGCAGAAACGCGAGATTGTCTATCAGCGTATAGTACGTTCCGAATCCTGCACGGATCGCTGTCTTTCCTTTTCCGAATGGATCCCATGCCAGCGCGACTCTCGGACCAAAAAGCCGCTTCGCGTTATTCTTCGTGAACGCCGACGTCGCCACGCGCGGATCGGTCAAAAGCACACCCTGCGCATCGGTGATGTAGTTGGAAGCTCTTCCTGCCACCTCATTCCAGCCGGTCGAGAATTCATGCCGAACACCGGCTCGAAGCGTGAGGTTGCGTCGAAGCTTCATCGAGTCCTCGAAGTACCAGGCTCCGAACAAACTTCTCCATCCCAACTCCGTTGCGTTTGGCACCGCCTGGAAGTTGCTGACGGTTCCTTGCAGGAAGGTGGTCAAACTCGTAAAAGTCGCAAGCCCCAGCCTGCGCGACGCCGTGTTTTCATTATCCAGCAGCCGCTGAAACCAGACCCCCAGATTGATTTGGTGAATTCCCTTGCTAATCTGCAACCCGTCAGTGTACGTGAAGAGATTTCTGCGATTCCGGACGCCGGCGGCATTGTTCGGGCCCGCCGACGTTATGGCAGCGGCGCCGGTGCTCGTATTGCCGCCTCCGATGACGATTCCTCCGGGCCCCGCCCCAGTTACAAAGAAAAGGCTTGGTGAAAATGTCGCGAATGGAAATGAATCAAAACCAAATGCCGAGCGGGAGAATCCGGTGCTGAATGTATTGAGGACGCGGGGCGAGAAGACATGCGTTTCCCGCACACTGGCCACCTGGGCGCGGAGCGTTGTATACGACCCGAATAAGGGATCTGCCAGCGGCGTCAGGTTATTGCCATCGTCGATCGTGTATGCCACCGAGAGTGAATCTCGCTCTCGCATGTTGTAGTCGCCTCGCACGGTGCCGAAGTCTTCGTTGATCGACTGCTTCGGAGAGTTGTACGACAGGGCAGTTCCGGTCGGCAGTCCATTCACCAGCAGTTCCGAACCATTGGGTTGAGGCCAGAAGGGCATGTAGGCCAACATCGCCGGGTTCAAACCCGCAACGGGTGTATATACGCCTGCACCATTCGGCAAGAGCCCCTGGCGCGCCTGTTGATTGGGCACAACGCTCACGTTGCTGACTCCTAATCGGTGCCGAAAGCCTTCGTAGTTGCCGAAGAAGAACAGCCGATCCTTTTTGATGGGTCCGCCCACAGCGCCTCCAAATTGGTTCCGCCTGAACGGCGCAACAGACACCGGATCAAAAAAATTCCGCGCGTCCAGCGCGCTGTTACGGAGAAACTCGAAAAACGACCCGTGAAATTGATTCGTTCCGGATTGCGTCACGATTGTGACCTGCGCTCCGGCGCGCTTGCCATATTCAGCGGAGTAAGTTCCGGTCAGCACATTGAATTCTCGGACTGCATCGATCCCCAATAAGTCTCCGCTGACGCCACCGGGCGTTACGGAAAGCTGGCTCGAACCGGTGTATTCAATTCCGTTCAGCAGGAACATATTTTCCAGCGGGCGCCGTCCCGCAACAGAGAACGTGTTCCCATTGCTCGTGCTCGTTTGCGGGCTCTTCAGCGTGTAGTTGATCGCTCCGGGATTTAGCGCAATGAGGTAGTCGAAGCTGCGGCCGTTGAGCGGTAAGTCTTTGACCTGACGCTCACCGACGAGCCCCGAAACGGAGGCCGTCGTCGTATCAATCAAAGGAACATCTGCGGAAACGGTCACCTCCTGGGTGAGTTCGCCTACATCGAGCCGCACGTTCACCACTGCTTCCTGTCCTACAGCCAGATTGATCCCCGTCCGAACAGTTGACTTAAAACCCGCTTTTTCCGCCCGCACCTCCTGCAAGCCCACCGGCAGAGAAAGGACCCTGAAGTCGCCCGTTTCGTCCGTTGTTACGGCCCGCGTCGCTCCCGTCTCCAGACTCTTCACGGTGACGGTTGCGCCACCTACCGCGGCGCCGGTTGCGTCCTCCACTCTACCTGAAATCGTCGCATTCACCTGAGTCCATCCAGGCTCGGGTGTCACCGCGAGAGCTAACGCCACAAGAAGAATCATACGATGCGTCTCCATACGGGACTCCTATCGTGTTTTGTGTTCCGAGAGTTCAGAGAGTATACATCTTTGGTCGCCGATTCAGGTTTGGTCGAAACCGTCTGGTGGACCGCTACCATTTCTAGCTATCCTGTCCTTATGGGCGACAAGACGCTATCGAGGACCCTGCGCGAATACTCCTGGAGGTATAGCTGTGCAACTGCCGACTGCGATCGTGATGGTCAGACCCGCCTCATTCGGATTCAACCCTGAAACCGCCGCCACGATTCTATTTCAGAGAGAACCGACGGAAACCAGCCGCCGGGACATCGAGCGGCGGGCGCGGATTGAGTTCGACATGCTTGCGGGCAGGTTGAGAGAAGCAGGAGTCGAGATCATTCTGGTCGAAGATATGGAAGAGCTCCATACTCCGGATGCGGTCTTCCCGAACAATTGGGTTTCTTTTCATCACGACGGCACGGTCGTCTTGTATCCGATGCTCGCCCCGAGCCGGAGAGCGGAGCGAAGACGGGATATTATCGAGAAGCTCGAAGCCGGCGGTTTCCATGTATCGCGCATCGCCGACCTCACACATCACGAGAACAATGGCCGTTTCCTGGAGGGAACGGGAAGCGTCGTTTTCGACCACGTGAGCCGCCGTGCTTACGCGGCCATCTCGCCGCGAACAAATCCGGAAGTGCTCAAGGAGTTGTGTGACCTCCTGGGCTATGAACCCGTCACGTTCCGCGCAGTACAGGAGAGCGGGCAGGCCATTTTGCACACCGATATGATGGTGAGTATTGGCGATCGGTTTGTTCTTTTCTGTGGAGACTGCATAGCCGACGCTAATGAGCGCAAACTCGTGCTGGAAAGCCTGCACGGGACAGGCCGGGAAATCATTTCCATCGACCACGAGCAGGTGGCCCATTTTGCCGGTAATGTTCTCCAGCTCCAAACCCAAAACGGCGGCCGCGTGCTGGCCATATCGACTGCAGCCTGGCTCGTGTTCCGTCCGGATCAGAGAGATGTCATCCAGCGATATGCTCGGATCGTAGAATCCCCTTTGCCACTATTCGAAAGAATCGGCGGCGGCAGCGCGCGCTGCATGATGGCCGAGGTGCACCTGCCACGGAAATGATGGTAATGACACACATGACACACGGCCCATTCGCGCAATTCCGGGCTAAAAATATGGCGGGCCTGAAGCCCTTTCCATAATCGGCCATACATCTTCTAGCGAGTCACCTCTCACGCAATAAAATCGATCGTAAAGATTCACCGTGGGGTCGCAGTGCGGGATGATGAATCGTAGTTTGTCGCCGAGCTTGATCTCGCGTGTGGGATTTTCGAGCAAGAGACGTCCGTGTTCATCTCCGGCAAATTCGTAGGTGACACCACTGACGCCGACCGGTTCCGGTCCGAATGGACGATCCGTGGAAAACGCCTTCAGTCCTGCATCCACGACAGCTTTTTTGCCCGAGCGATGAATGACCGTTGCGAGGACGCACAGCGCCGGGGCGAAGTCCTCATACACGGCGCCGCTTTGCCCTCCGATTCGCCGGTAATCGACATCCATGAACACGTATGAACCCGACTGCAGCTCTGTCAGGCCTTCGATGCCGGGATCAATGTTGTAGGTTCCAGTGCTTGCGCCTGTCAAGATCTGCACGTTGTGGCCATTCTTCACCAGGACATCGCGGGTGGAGGCCGCCAGTTCCATAGCATGCCGAGAGCTCGCGAGCCGGTTCTCAAAACCGACCACATGGGCAACGTGTCCTGCGTATGCGCAGATTCCTTTCAGTTCAAGGTTCTTTGCGCCTCTGATGTTCTCCGCTAATCGAAGCGCCGGCTCTCCGGGCGGAATGCCGGTGCGGTTCTGACCAATATCCAAATCGATCAGGACCGGAATGCGGACTCCGGCGGAGCTGGCGGCCTGCTGCAGTTCTTGGGCATTGCCGGCGTCATCGACAACCACCATCGTCTCAGGCGCACGAGAAACCATGTGAATCAAGCGAGAAACCTTGGGTTCACCAACAATCTCGCCGGTGATGAGAAGCTCTCGAATGCCGCCGCGCAACATCACCTCAGCTTCTGCAAGCGTCGCGACACAAATGCCGATCGCGCTCCTTGCCAGCTGCCGGCGGGCAATCTCGACGCACTTGTGTGTCTTCGCATGCGGACGCAACGCAATGCCGCGCTCGCGCGTAAAGACGCTCATCTTATCGAGATTTGCTTCAAAGCGTTCCAGATCGAGGACCAGCGAGGGTGTTGGCAAATCGAGGATTTTTTTCACGGAATGCAGTTTAACATCGGCTATCTATAAAGTTTATGGAGCCTTGCATCTGAAATCAGTTGCGAAAGCGCTCCGAAAATCGAGACTTCATCGCCACTTGTACGAGAACGTGCTGAAACTCGACTACCTACGGACTTTGCCAAATTGGGCAGCCCGATTGCTACATATCAGTTGCCAGACATGATTAAAGAAGGAATCTGAACCATGAAATTTCGACCCGTCGTCACACACGCGCTAGCAGCGGTGACAGTGCTGGCCTGTGCGGGGCTCAACGGTGGCGCGCAAGCCCGGAGGAGTGGTCCAGCGAGAAATTTTTTCACATCTGAGAAACGACACCGTGATTGTTTCACACAGCAAAAACTTCAACATTTCCAGCGGCGCTCTGATGCAGCTCCTGGTGGGAGTGAGTAAGTAGTAAGGCGACATGAAGGAGTTTTTCAAAATGAAACGGATACTTTACATACTTTACCTATTATTGACTACGGTATGGCTGGCGAGTACTGCCGGCTGTACTAGCGGACTTTCGGGGACCAGCGCCGATTCCGGCAAGAAATCCGAAGGTCTGTTCGATAAGATAAGGCCCGAGCCGAAGATCACGATTCCGGCGGGATCTCGCCTTCGGGTTGCACTCATTGATGGAGTTAGCACGACGAAGAGCTCACCCGGCGACCATTTTCTCGCCAGCCTGGCTGAGCCTGTGATCGTCGACGGGAAGACGGTACTCGAGAAGGGTACGAAAGTGCGCGGAAGAGTCGTCGAGGTGAAGGAATCGGGGCGCGTGAAGGGCCGCGCGAGTATTCAGTTGACTCTAACTGAAATTATCCGCGACAAGGGGAAAAACGTGGCGATCTCCACGAAACCATTCACGGCCGTCGCCGAATCCACCAAGAAACGCGACGCAGGAATCATCGCCGGCGGAGCCGGCGTGGGTGCTGCGATCGGCGCTATCGCCGGCGGTGGAAAAGGCGCTGCTATTGGCGCGGCGCCCCGTGGAGATCTAGTGTCCTGAGTTAGACGTTCCCACTCATTCATGGCGCGCATGACCGCACGTTTTTCGCATTCGGATAGGAAAAGGTGTGAGATTTGGGGACAGTCACTCATTCCTTGTACTTTAGAAATGAGTGACTGTCGCCAAATCTTTGGTGTTTATAAATCCAGACTCCGCCAACAGTACCAGGTTGCGACGCTAGCATACGGACGCCAGGGCGTTGCGATCCGATGGCTGACTTCTCTGCTGGGCAGATCATCCAAGCCGTAGAGATTCCGGATCGCCATGCGGACTCCGAGGTCCTCGTGAGGAAAAATGTCAAGCCGGCCAAGGGAGAAGATTAGAAACATCTGGGCGGTCCAGACGCCAATTCCTTTGACCTGAACCAGTGCATTGATCACGTCGTCGTCAGACATCCTTCCGAGCCGATCAAGCCGAAGATTGCCGATGGTCACGCGCTCCGCCAGATCGAGCAGGTAAATTGATTTCTGAGGAGACACTCCAACACTGCGCAGTTCCTCGCGGCTTAGGCGAGCCAGAGTTTCGGGCGAGATCTTTTCCGGATTAATGTGATTTACGAGCCGCGTGCGAATGGCGTTGGCTGCCTTGCCCGAGATCTGCTGAGCGAGAATCGAATAGACAAGCGCCTGGAAACGGTTTCGATGAAGCTTCATCCGAAAAGGTCCCGCCTTTCGGATAAGTTCCCGCATGACTGGATCCGCATTGCGGATATGCCGGACGGCCTTACTGATCTTTGTAGAGTCCAGTGACATCGTGGTCATCGAGTATAATTTGCTACGTACATGACCGGCAATAACTCGAAGCCTAACTCTGCCTTCCGCCGCCTGCTTATTCTCATCGCCGTGGCGACGGTGGACATGATGGGTGGAGCGATGGTGTTTCCGCTCATTCCTTTTTACGCGCTTAAACTCCACGCGTCCCCGCCAGTGATTGGAATGATCATTTCATCTTTCTTTGTGGCGCAGTTGGTTGCTGCGCCTCTGTGGGGGCGGGTTTCCGATCGCTATGGACGCCGCCCTGCACTTCTGGTGGGGCTCAGTGCGTCAGCGGCCGCGTTCGCAGTTTTCGGCTTCGCGAATTCAGTTTGGTTGCTGTTCCTGTGCCGAATCGTGCAGGGTCTTGGCGGCGGGACGACCGGAGTGCTTCAGGCGTACATCGGTGACACGGTGCAGCCGGAAGATCGAGCACGATCGCTCGGATGGCTTTCTGCAGGGACGAACGTGGGCACCATGCTCGGTCCGGTGATCGGATCCTTTGCGACTTACTGGGGGCAGGAAGGGCCGGGTGTTCTCGCGTCTCTGCTTTGCCTGACGAACGCGATTTCCGCTTGGAAGTGGCTGCCGGAATCGAGCCAACCGCATACGCAGGCCCTGGCGCGGAAACCGGTTTGGCACGGCGTGTGGCTCGTGCTAAGAAATCCAACGGGCGCCGTCCAACGGCTGACTCTGATCTATGCGGTCGGGATGCTCGCCTTTTCGGCTTTGTCATCCGTACTGGCACTGTACCTTAACGCGGAATTTGGTATCACGGAAAAGACGATTGGCTACGTTTTCCTGTACGTTGGAATCTTCTCGGTCCTCATGCGCTCGGCCCTGATCGGTCCTATCGTCGATCGGATCGGAGAAACGTGGTCGATCCGGGCGGGCTCGGTAAGCCTCATCGTCGGCCTTGCCGCGTATCCACTAGCGCCGAACCTCTGGTCGCTAGCGGTCATTGTACCTCTGGTACCGATTGGCGCTGCGCTTGTGTTCCCGGCCACGACTGCCCTAATGTCCCGCGCATCGTCGAAGTTCGAGTTGGGAACGACGATGGGAATTGCGCAGACGTTTGCGGGAATCTCTAGGGTCGTAGCGCCCATGATTTCAACCACCTTGTTTCAGCGCATCAGCCACGGGATGCCTTTCTATTTCGCCGCCATGTCTGTAGGGTTGGTCAGCGTTCTGGCCTTCCAGATCGAGTCCGGATCCAGCGTGGAGCCTGTCAGTGTGATAGACTGAGCCTGACTTTCAAATCGAGGTGAACCCCGTGTCAGTGCCAAATTATGTGTTCTTCAGAGGCCGCGTCGTTCCTTATTCCGACGTGAAATTCGGCGTTCTCACGCACGCCTTAAACTACGGAACCGCGGTATTCGGCGGTCTTCGAGCCTATTGGAACGCTGACGAGAAGCAGCTATTCGTGTTCAGACCGAGCGATCATTTCCGCCGTTTCCTGCAGTCCACAAAGCTCATGTGCATGGATCTGCCGTCGTCGGGCGAAGAACTGCTCAAGGGACTTATCGACCTCATTCGGGCTGAAGGGTACAAAGAAGACCTGTACATCCGTCCTCTGGCCTTTGATGCAGACGAGATCATAGGAGTCCGCCTTCACGATTTGCACCCGGAGGTCTCCATCGTTGTTATTCCGTTTGGTAACTACAATAAGAACGAAGAGGGCATGCACGTCACCGTGTCCTCGTGGCGCCGGGTCGACGACAACTCGATTCCGGCGCGAGGAAAGATTGCGGGTGCGTATGTGAATTCAGCGTTCGTGAAGACGGATGCGCAGCGAGCAGGCTTCGATGAGGCAATTGTTCTTAATGCCGATGGGCATATTTCAGAAGGGTCCGCCGCGAATTTCTTTCTGATGCGCAACGGCGTGTTTGCCACGCCGCCGATTACCGACAATGTTCTTGAAGGGATCACGCGGCGAACCGTTATGCAATTGCTTCGCGACGAGCTGAAGACGGAAGTTCAGGAACGACAGATCGATCGTACCGAGCTGTATCTGGCCGACGAAGCGTTCTTCTGTGGGACCGGCGCGCAGATCAGCGCGATCACGCGCGTCGATTATCGTCCTATCGGGACAGGTCAATCTTCGGGCCATCTTTTTTGACGTCGTTCGCGGGCGTGTCGCAAAGTACCGCAGCTGGTGCTACCCGGTCTATGAGTCGAAACAGACGGCCACGACAAAGGAACGTTCTCGCGTGACGGTGGAATAGCAATCGTATCGTTTATGTCTGACTTTCGAATAGTGAAAGCGAGGGAAGAGGACGTCCCCCTCATCGTCAAGTTCATTTGCCAGCTCGCCGAATATGAGCGGCTCACATCCGAGGCTGTTGTAACGGAGCAGCTCCTACGCGAGAGTCTCTTTGGGAAGCGGCCCATCGCCGAAGTCGTGCTCGGCTATCACAAGGACGAGCCTGTGGCCTTTGCCGTTTTTTTCCAGAACTTCTCGACGTTCCTCGGCAGGTCTGGCCTTTACCTGGAGGATCTCTTCGTCATTCCTGAGATGCGCGGTAAAGG
>WNGD01002685.1_pt1 | contig 18446 bp, 20 predicted proteins | sample 5400671 | NCBI WGS metagenome assembly WNGD01 (sample SAMN13153369, study PRJNA577476) | soil metagenome | isolation source: 40 cm soil or saprolite under grassland replicate 2 | place: USA:California | collected 2016-06-15
CTACCGGGGCTCACAGAGAAATCGATCGACTGGCATAGGCAATGGCAGGCGGAGGCAGAGATCCGTATGCGCCTGGCTGAGGAAGAGGCCGAGCGCCGGGAGCAGGAGCTCCTGGCAGACCCGACGCCAACAGCGTTCCCGCCTATCCCGCTGCCGAAAAACCCTGCTGTGCGCTTCCTGGGCTGCGTGGGCGCCGTCTATCAGGAAGGGCGAGACATGAGACACTGCATCGGTGGCCTGGCCAGTTCAGCCGTCGAAGGAGCATACTACCTCTTCCATATCGAGTACGGTGGCACGCGCGCTTCGGTGCAGGTCAGCCGCGAGGGAGAGGTCATTCAGTCGAAAGGGACGAGAAACGCAGAGAATGCCGCCGCTGATTACGGAAGACGGATCCTTCTCCGCTGGGGTAGCACGTTGCGCAAGAACGCCCGCACCACCTGGTCTCGCGCAGGTGGAGGTACGCAGGAAGGTTTTGCGCTCCTTCCAGCGGAGAACGAGGATCCCAGGATGTAGCCCTTTTGATGCGCGGCCAGAGCCAGATGCCCTGGCTACGAGCGGATCGCCCGGCGCAATCCCTCGTGCTCGACCTGAGCGCGGGGGATACCTCTGCGCTGGCCCAACACGATTGTAATCGAATGGAGGAACAAGGATACGTACATTCCCTCTCAAGAACAGCAAACACAGCTTCGGGAGAGGCTCGCAACCTACCTCGCCAGGTGCAGCCCCACCTTCCAACATGCACTGCTGCTCCACCATTACGGCGGTGAGCAGATCTATTACCTGGCGTTCCAACGGGTAAAACACCTGCCTGTTCCCGAACACGCGCCGCCCCACACGCTCCTCGCATTTGCCCTGGAGTTGGCCATCCTCGTGATGGCCGCGCAACTCCTGGTCGGGCTTGCGCGAACAGAGGAGTGGCAACACCTTGTACACGTAGCGCAGCGCGACCGGTGGAACCTCGACAAGGCCTTCCAATCCGCGCAGCTGCTCCTTACCCACGCTATTCGCCATCCCGAATGCGCATCTCCCTTCACCCAGAGCAGCGAGAACAAACGGCTCATCGCCCCCCTTTTCGGCTACTCTTACCACCCAGAGCAGCGCCGGTATGTTGCCGGCGCGGCAGGCACCGGCACGACCGCTTCGGTGAGGGAGGGCAACGATGCCAATGCTTGAAGAGGGGATTGTACGCCTGGGCACACTGCTCAAGAAAGCTACAGGCGACCCGGCGGCATTTGATCCGCTGTTTGCTCGCCTGCAGGAGGTGCTGCGTGAGGTGCTGGGGCGACTGGAACACGACTTCGCTGAGCAGATCGAGCGCGTCCTGGCAGTAGGAGATTGGGGGCGGGACGGCATAGACCTGCGCAATCTCCCTTACGACGATGTCGTGCTTCTGATCGTACTGTCGGGCGATACGCGGCCACTTGAGCGCTATCAAGAGATCGCGACTCGGGTATTCGCCGACCTGCACGACGAGGACGTGTTCGTGCAGTTTTCATTGATGTCGTTGCCGGAGTGGCAGCGAGCCGAGGCCTTCGCGCGTGCGCAGGCACGAGAGGAAGCGCTCGGCACACTCCTGTGGACCCGGTAAGACCGACGCACCCTCTGCCAACGCGGGAAAATCTCCGCATTCCCCTTTGTCGTCATGCCTCCCCCGGCCAAATCGAGCCGGGAGGTGGTCTCGTCAGCATGCGCCGGTCTCGCATGAGAAAGGAACTGAGCTTTATGATGATCACCCATTCCCAGGCCCTGTTGGTCGCGGAAACCATCACGATGGCCGAGGTGAACGAGGTCGTTGCCCGTTTCCGCGACCTCTACCGGCGGGAGCCGGAGCACATCTCTATTCAAGGCCCTGCCACAACGGTGGGGCATCATCCCGCCCAACGTATCGATATGCTCGCGCCCGTGCCTGTGTACGCCGTGCGCCACAACGCCCTGCAAATCGAGTACCTGAATGAGCGGTGCTGGGTCAAGCCAGCCGAAGGCGTGTGGGAGCGCCTGATCCTGGAACACCACCGATCCCTCGATCAACAACCCTCCCTGAAGGCTGGTCTCCACCCGGTGCCGCTCGACGAGGGGACACGCGCGCTCGTACTCGCCCTGCTCGATGAGGTCGCGATCGGCTCCGAGCACGTCTACTCCATTACCCAGACGCAATCGGCCGAAACAGGAGTTCGGTGCGTGCTGCTCTTTTACGAGGGTCGCAGGACGGCCACTCTGCTGATCGGGGCCAGCGCCCCCGACGAGCATGAGCGCGCGCAGCAGAGCTGGAAGCTGGAGGATGAGGAGGAAGGAAAGCCGAGCCAGTAGTCCGCGCGCCATCCGAGCCATTCTGTTCGCATCCCGCTCTACCAGCGGGAAAACGTTCTCATACAAAAAACCAACGCAGGCCAGGGGCAAACACGCCTCTGGCCTTTTTTCACGATAAGGAGTTGCTGCTATGCACATCGACACCATTCGCTTTCCGGGCAGCGTGATCGACCGCCTGGAGGAGCCTGGTTCTTTCTTCTCGCGCACCGTCTTCATCGTCTCGCACAAAAGCGAGAGCCTCGAAACGCTGCTCGGTGTACTCTGGTACCTTCCGGCGGCCAGCCCGACCATCGTCGTGACCAACTGCCCGGCGGAAGATCTTTCTCCGCTCGCAGATGGCCTACGCCTGGCAAACCGCGACAACCTCTTTCTCGTCCATCAGAAGGATGAGCGTATCGCGAGCTACTTCCGCGAGCGGGGTGTCTGCAACGTGCTCGGTGCCGACGGCCTGGTCATCGACGGCAAGGGCGAGGGGATGTACATCGGCGCGCTATGCGCTGCAAGGAGCGTGTGATGCTATCACCGCCCAAACTGACTGAACTACGAATGCTCTGGGAGACCTGCGCGGCGGGTGGACTGAGCCCTACGACTACCGTCGAGCAGATCTCTTACTTGCTCCTGCTGAAGTCGCTTTCCGACCAGGGGAGTGACGACGCAGGAGATGACTACCGCTGGAAGGCGATTGTCGCGCTCGCCCGGCAGCGCAGCGAGCTGTGCCTGGCCCATCTGCGCGATGTCGTCTTTCCCTGGCTCAGGCACAAGGAGCGCGAGGCGGCGCTGCCAGGGGTTCACAATTTTCTTCAGCACGCCCACCTGGCATTCAACAAACCTACGCTGCTTGCCGCCGCCCTCGCAGATATCGACACGTTGTTTGCCACGGACGAGCCGGGGCAGCACGCGATCATCTATGACCGGCTGCTCTCGATGGAGGAGGAGGCGATCGCCTCCTCTGCCAGGCCAACGGGACGCATCTTTACCCCGGACCACATCTCAAAGCTGCTCTGCCTGCTAGTGGACGTGCGAGGGGACGACCTCGCCTGGGAGCCGAGCTGCGGCAATGGCCATCTCCTCGCCCACCTGTACAGGGCGATGCAGTGCAAAGCGGGAGCTGGCTTCAGTCCCGAGCAGCTCTACGGCTGTGACCTGGACGAAAGCTGTGCCTTCGAGGCCTGGATGCGCCTGTTCCTCCTTGGCGTCGGGTCGCCGCGCGTGGAACACACGGACACCCTGGGGAGCCACTTCTACGAATCGAGGCTGTTGCCCGCGAATGGCCAGGGGTTCGCCACGGTCGTGTTGGCCAACCCGCCATTTTCCGGCGTCACTGACAAAGCTGACATTGGCAAGAGCCTGAAAAGCCTGGGGACGACGAAGACCGAACTCCTCTTCCTCGAAATCGTCCTGCAGTCTCTCAAACCTGGAGGGAGGGCAGCGATCATCGTCCCAGAGGGCTTGCTCTTCGGCTCGACGAAAGCGCACCGATCACTGCGCCGCAGGCTGCTCACCGAACACCGCCTGGTGGCAGTGGTCTCCCTGCCGCAGGGTGTGTTCCTGCCGTGGACCAATCTCAAAACGGACCTGCTCCTGTTCGAGAAAGATGGCACCACCGAAGAGGTCTTCTTCTACGAGGTTCAGGGTGACGGTTTCAAGCAGACCAACCGGAGGGATCCCGACCCGGATCACGACGACCTGCTCGATCTCCTGATGCGCGTGCGCCTGCGCACCACATCCACCGGGAAACCGCCGCCAGCAGAGATCGATCCGGGCCTCTGGGAAAGATGGATAGCGCTCCCTCCCGAAGCGCGAACCCAGGCCTATGTCCGATCCACTTCCAGGTGGGACCAGGACGTGCCCTACACCGGCGAAATCGTCGAGAACGAGGAACCGAGATCGTGGACGACTGCGCTGGGAAGTGTCGCAGCGAAGGGGCACGATCTCAGGCCGGGTGGGTACAAACCGTATCACCCGCCGGAGGTAGAGTACGAGGATCCGCGAACTATCCTCCGGAACCTGATCGGCTTAGAGCATGGGCTTCTCCGCGACCTGCGAGAGCTGGAAGCGATGCTGGGCGATCCTGGTTCCATCCTCCGGGAACCGGAATCATCAGAGGCGCATCTCACCGCACCCGATACGGCGGTAGCTTTGGTGACACCTGAGCAGGAGGATGTGGCGCGGAACGGTCACCAGGCACTCACCGCAGCTCCTGCCATCGAAGGTGCGCCAGAGCCGATGCGGCCCTCTCCACTCGCAAACGGTCAGGCGGCAGGCGAGGGTGCAGACGAGAGGCCATGCCTCTTTCCGGTGGCGATCCCCACCGGCAATCCGATGATTGATGCGGTCGTGTCCTCCTACTTTACCCTCTGGGAGCGCGGTGTGGCGCTCGAGATCCTGTCACACAAAGAGGGTGGGTATCCGCAGGCCTGTGCCTTTCTGGCGTCACAGGTGCGCCGAAGGCCTCCTGATCGGAGCGTCCTGCCGCAAGGTGTCTGCTATACCACGCGGCGGGCGGTGATTGCCATCAACGACGCGCGGACTCCCGAAAAGGACCCGCCGGACCTCCAACTGTCAGTCAACCGACTGGTCCGGCTGGCTTTCCCTCCGCTGTCCGAGAGCGCACCACGCCAGCTCGCTCTCTGGTAGTTCGACCCGCCTGTATCCCTTCCCTATCCGTCCAGGATATGGGCGCTCGGAGCCCGCTCCTCACCGTCCTCATTGTCTCTTACTCTGTCCGAGTCCCGGGTGGGATAGGCACGCACGAAAGGAGTGAAACCCATGGAAAAGGTTATTGCGCAATGGGCTGGCTACTGCGGTGAAACGACACGCGACAAGAAGCCAGACGGTACGATCAAGGAGACGAAGCACCACAAGATTTGGGCCTGCTGCTGTACCGATGAGGGGCTGGTCATCGCGCGGCACGGATCGGCAAAGCAGCCGCTGGATCTGCAGGAACGGGTACTTGACCGGAAAGCGACGCTGGAAGACGCCGTGGCGTCCTTCCACGCCAGAGTCCGCGAAAAATCAACCAGGCGAAAGGAACGGTACACCGAGATTCCTTTCGAGGCCGCCCCGCACCATGTCGAACATTTTGCTCGCTACCTGCTGAACAAAGGTCTGGTGGCCGCGGGCATGGAGGCTTCGGTCGCCTCGGCTGCGGTAATCGAGCCAGCGGAGGCGGACACTGGCACGACAACGGTTCGCGCGCATCTGGAGCGGGTTACCGGAGACCTGGAATCGCCATGCGAGGTGTGCGGCGGCGCACATCCCGCCTACCTGGTAGATCTGGGCGCGGGGACCGTTCTGCCTGCCCGTACACTGCTCGACACCCTCATCGCCCACCCGGATGGAAAGCTCTGGCTCGAGACTCCCTGCCTGTTGCAGGGAGATACGCTGGTCGAGTCTTTCACCACCGTTTTCTTAGGTCGGCTCATTAATGTCCTGGTTGCCCCCCTGCCAGGTGCGCCAGATCCTGCGCTTGAGCAGATACCGTGCCTGCGCCGCCTACGGGTAGGACGGCTCGCCTACACCTGAGAGGAGAGCTACCAGGGAAAGGGGCAGCGCGCGGGCAGGCTACTTGGGCTGATCCCTCGCCGGAGATCAGCCCGCGGGGGCATGCCCCTGTCTGGGCAGGATACTCGCAGTTCTTTGCTGGCAGGACCGAGGCCTCACCAGCCTCGGCAAGAAGTCCTTGCCCATTTCACGAAAGGGGGCGTCGATGTTACGCCAGTTTTTCACGACCGATTCCACAACGATCAGTGCCGAAATTTCGGCATACCAGGCGCAAGCAGGCCCGAAAGTTGTCGCACGCCTCGCACCCGGCGCAGACCCTGTTGAGATCTGCGCGGCACGCAAACGCGACGGGCGGATGCCGCGTGCAGGTCGGGCGCAATGGCCCAGGGCTCGAACCGTTCGCCTGTTATAAAGACGAGCCTTAGTACCACTCGGAACAGGCACATCTCACGGGTGGACCCGCATATGTACACCGGCCTCGCGCCATCGCGCGCTCCACTCGGCCAACACAGGCGAGACTTTCCCTGCGCGCGCGCTTCGACTCCCATCATATCGCACCCTGGTCGGCAAGCTGACGACCAGGGTGCCGTTCTTTTTGAAGAAAGGATGCACCATGTATTCAGGAGCCCACCTCCTCATACACGTCCTCCTGCCGGTACTCGATTCGCCTGACGTGGGCACCCGCCTCGTCTCGCTGCGCATGCTAGGGCAGGAGGTCTACGAAAAGCAGCACATCACCTCAGAAGAACTCCAACTGCTCCAAAGAGTCCTCGACCTGCTGTGCGATCAACCACTGCTCAAGAAAGTGCCCGGCACAGGGTATATCTGCCCGGCCTGCGGGGAGAGAACGCTTCTCCCCCAGTCGTACAGGTACGCATCTGTGAGCTGCGAGAAGTGCCAGCACCGGGCACCGGTCAAACGCGGAGTGGATACCCTGTACCTCGTCTTGCCTCATGGCGAGATCGAAGACACCCCTGGCAGAGGGGACCCCCAACCTTCCGGCCCTCCTTCTTCGCTGCTCGTCCTCGACGATGTTCGCGCGCAGCTCGACGCCGGCAGAGGGCCTACATCTTCAACGAGCGCGCTCCCGCGTTTCTATACCGGCAGGGGCGAGGCCCGCGAGAAGCTTTTTGCGGCAGTCTACGATGAGCGACCCGGAATCCTCATCGTTTTCGAGCGAGGGCCTCTCGGACGCTTCGAGAGGACGAGCCTTTCAGATGACCATTGGAGAGACCTGACGACTGTGGGCAGCCCCGACTGCCGTTACAACGAGATCTCGCTCACCGCCGCCCGTGAACGCGACAATGCCCTGGTCGATTTCATCGAGGGCAGACGATACGCATCCGGGAATGCGTAGGGAAGGGGCCTGCCTTCCAGGGTGAGGCAGGAGGCACCGTTTCAATCCATCATTGACATCGCGCCCCACCTCCTTCTTTCCCGGCGAGAAATGATAGCGGAGACTCAGACGTTTCATTCTCAGGAAAGCGAGAGGCGGGGTGTTTGACCGAAAGCGAGGATCACACGAAGAGTTATGTCAGATTCCGTGACACCAGAACAGCTTCCAGACTTGTGGACCGTGAGCCACCAGGACCTGCAGCAGGGCGGTCTGCTCTCACAGCGGCTCCCCGGATACGAAGAGCGCCCGGCGCAGATCCAGATGGCGGAGCTGGTCGCCCAGGCCCTGACAAAAGGGGTTCACGCCATCAGCGAAGCCTCAACCGGGACTGGGAAAAGCTTGAGTTACCTCATCCCTATCGTGCGCTCCGGCAAGGTGGCCATCATCAGCACTGCCAACAAGGGCTTGCAGGAGCAGCTTTTTTATAAAGATATTCCCTTCGTCCAGCAACACATCGCGCCCTTCAAAGCCGCGCTGGTCAAGGGAATGTCGAACTACGTTTGTTTGAACCGCCTGGAAAACGAGCGCGTTGGCCTGCAGTACTACGTCAGGAACCCCGCGTTCATGCGCCTGCTCAAACGGACGGAGGAGCCGCCAGGGGGCTTCAACGGAGACTTCGAGACGCTGGGCTTTCAGCTCCCCGCCGACATTCGGCGGGCCGTTCAGGCCGAGAGCGAGCAGTGCGCCTGGAACCTCTGCCCTTTCTTCGCGGACTGCTACGTGCGCGATATGCGCATCGAGGCGCAGGACGCGCGCATCATCGTCGTCAACCACACGCTCCTCCTGCTGGATGCTGTGACCGGCGGCAACGTCCTTCCCGAGCGGGATATTATCGTCGTCGACGAGGCACACCACCTGGAGGAGGAGGCGACAAAGGCCTTCACGACCACGATCGGCCTGGGTCAAATAACCAGCCTTCTCGAACAGCACCGTGTGCGTGACCACGTTCCCACGCGTCTACAGAGCGATGTTCTGCTTACGGCCAACACCGTGTGGCGACAGCTGGAAAAGCTCGTTCCCAGGGAAGCGAGCAAGCGCATCCGACTCTCCACGCCGATAGAGGAGGGCATCCGCCTCGCCGAGCAACTCAAGGGCGTGGCGAGCGTGCTTCAGGAGAATCGCCCGGACTCGTTGGACGGTCAGGACGGCTCCCTCTACGACAAACTGGTCAGGCGCACGAGGAACCTGGCCGAGCAGGTGCGCCTGGTCTTCTCCGTGTCGCTACCCGAGCAGTTCGTCTACTACATCGAGCGCGTAGGCGCGCCCGGCTCACGTCACGCCCCTGCCATCCAGGTGTCCGCGGCCCCATTCACCGTCGCTCCCTGGTTGAAGGAGCGGCTCTTCGACACGTGCCCCTGTGTCTGCACCTCCGCAACCCTGGCAACGCTCGGCTCTACTGGCGCAGGCTCAGGCACGGGCGCGAACTTCGCCTACTTCCGGGCGCGCGTCGGGCTAAACGAGGTCCCGGAGGGACAGGTGTTGGAGCGCATCCTACCGCTTACTTTCGATTACCAGCGCAACGCGCTCCTCTACCTGCCGCGCAATATCCCCGAGCCGATGTTCGGAGATGATAAGAGCGCCGAGGAGTACATCACCGCGCTGGCCAGGCAGATGTACTCGCTCGTCAGGGCCTCCCGTGGCCGCGCGTTCCTCTTGTTCTCAAGCCGGCGGGCACTCGACCAGGTCTACGAAAAGCTCGCCCCCCACCTGGATTTTCCGCTGCTGCGCCAGGGCGACCTGACGCGCATCGAACTCGTACGCCAGTTCCGCCAGGTACCGGGGTCGGTCCTGTTTGGACTGAAGAGCTTCTGGGAAGGGGTAGATATCGCCGGTGAAGCGCTCTCCCTGGTTGTGATTGATAAGCTGCCGTTTGACCCACCCGATGACCCGGTCCACGAAGCCAGGATCGAGCGGATGAAAGCCGCCGGTGAAAACTGGTTTGGCACCTATGTCCTGCCGCAGGCGGTGCTGCGCCTCAAACAGGGGTTGGGGAGGCTCCTGCGCACGCACGAGGATCGTGGAGTGATGGCCGTGCTCGACGCGCGCCTGCATACGAAGGGTTACGGCAAATCGATCATTGCTGCGCTGCCTCCCGTTCCCAAAACATCCAATATCGCCGACGTGGTAGGGTTCTTCGCACCGGCGGCTCCACCTTCCTCAGACTAAGAGCCCCTTCTCTCGCAGATCGCCGGGCGCGGCATCAGCGTTTGTTCCACCCTGGCTTCGCTCTCCAAACGTCCGCGGAATCTCGCGCCCGGCGAGAACCTGCTCACGACTGTTTCCCGCTCGCACTTGTCCTGACTGCCGTTTCATCGGAGTAGTCTGGACAAGTGGTGCAGCGACGCGCCCCCCGTCACCTTCAAAAGATTCACTTCCAGGAGGTCTAGAGCTATGCACTCTCTGAAACCGCTTTGTTTCTACCTGTTCGGTATCCTCCTTCTGGCACTCGTCCGATTGGGCGGCGAGGGGCTTCTGGTTGATGCTGCCCAGGTGACCCTCGTCATCGCAGGCACTCTGCTCGCCACCGCCCTCCTCCAGGCACTGTCCTGGGGGGTGGCACGAACGGCACCGGAAAGCATGAGCCACCTTCGCCTGCGCGTAGCTATACAGGCCCTTTTCATCCTGTGGCTGCTCTGCATGGCCGTTGCGCTGAACGCAACGCTCTTTTAGAAGAGAGGAGACGATGGGAAACAATACAGCTTATTCCCAGTTTGAGGGAATCACCATAAAACTCTACAACATGGGGAAACTGGACCTTATGACGCTCGATGCAATCGCAGAAGAATATCGCGGCATGTCTCCTGATAGCGGAGGTTCCCGCGATCTTCGCACCGAGGATGGGAAAGGCCTGGAGGAAGTGTGCATTGAGCTTGTTGATCCAGTTTGGAAACCGGTGAGGGGAGACGATGAGGGCTACATTGACCCAGACTACTGGCTTGATGAAGAACGTTACACAAAGTTCCTGGAGATACGCCGGAACCGCTGGCGATGGTAGCCCCACAGCTCTCGCCTCCAAGCTGGTCGGCGGCGCGGCGAGTTCACCGTGGACAAAACCGCATACCCAGAAAACGGAGGATACAAAAGACGATTCCACACGAACACACTGAAGCACCCCACGTGCGCGTGCTGAGCCCGTGGGACACGTACAAGGATTGGAGGGCTGGCCGGGCCAGCCTCCTGCAACTGCTGGCAATCATTGCGGAAAACGCCGCCGGCTATGCCTCGGTCATGCATTTCCTGGGGTATACCGGCGAAGCCCGGCGCTATAAAGAGCAGGCTGAGTCCGCAGTGGCGCTCTTCCGGCGCAGAGAAGCGCTCGCAAGCGACGACGCACTCCTCGAGGAGACCGAAGCGCTCATAGACGGGTACCGCCCAACCATACGAGTTCTTCCGCCCCGTAGAACGCAGCGCCGCGTCCATCGTCCCTACCCACAACCACCGCTCACCGTCTACCGAACCACCATCGACCTGCAGGTGAGCGAGGGGGCGAGAGGAACCTACTGCGTACTGGCCGAGCAGGAGGGAAGCAGGCCGAGGGCCAGCGCGGCCATCTGGTCGGTCTACCGCGTCAAAGAGCGAAGCTGGTACTACGGTGAGCGGCTGGAGGTCCTCGAAGAGGGATTGACCCGCATGACCGCAGTGCAGCGCATGAGAACCATTGCCCAGGAACATGCCTGAAGTGGAGAGGAGGTGATCACACATGACACACATTCAGACCTTATCCCCAACATCCGACGAAGACGGCGGGCGCCTGCTCTGTTACCGCGCCTACCAACCTTCCGCCGAGGAGCGTGCGCTGATGCGAATACAGAACGCGTTGGCGTTCCAGCAGCCCTCTGAAGTGCTCGCAGCGTACTATACCGTCTGGCAGCAGTGCAGGACGCTGGGCCATTCACCAGTCATCGTGGAGAAGAAAGCCGTCCTGGCGGCCGAGGCCCGCCGCCTCTTGCAGGCGGGGGAGGCACCAGATGGGCCGCGACCAGACGAGGAGACGCACCAATTTCGGCGTTTCTGTCGATTATTCCTGGCGCGAGGCGGCGAGCAGTTCCCACCTTTCTACGACCTCTTCGCGCAGTTCTGGGCCGGCCAGGATATTGTTCAGGTGCCTGGCCAGCCAGTGAAGATCATCAACGTCTTGCCTCAGCCGGTCGAGCCAGGCTTCCCCGCTCTCGCCTGGGTGTTGGCGGCCCCGCTGCCACGCGACAGCATTGTCTGCGCGGCCTGGCCTATTGGTTTCGCAGACGGAGCAAGAATCCCGGCGGGAACGCTGGGCCGCGTAGAGGGCTGGGGAGGGCGCGCAGGCAACGTCCTGTGGGAGGGACACCCCCATCTCGTGCTCTGCCTGCGCGAGATGCTCATGATGCCGCGTGGCCCGCTCCCGCGCAAGAGCAGACCGACCAGCGTGCGCGCATTCTTCAACAAACCAGGAGGTTCGCACGAGGAAGATCGGGAAAACGATGGTGGCGAAGCGTGATGTCGCAGCGGGTAGGCAGCGCGCCCAGATGCCCTTGTAGCATACACCGCCCTCCGGTACAGATGTCGTAAGCCATCCTTTATCCACCCACACCCCAGTGATTGAGATGCTCTCCCGAACAGCGAGAAGTCCGCCGCGCTAACGCAGCGGATCGCATTTTTGCGCCCTGGTGCGCTACCCCTTTCCCTGCCTCCGCCGCCTGGGCTCCAACAGGTGCTGCCCGTACAGCACAGGAGCCACCGCATGCGGGCAGGGCATTTTTTATCCCTTGTCCCAGAAAGGACCGTTTCAATGAAGTTTACCTGTACAAAACGAGATCTGAGCCATGGTCTGTCCATTGTCGGTCACGCCGTACCCTCTCGAAGTACGCTCCCGATCCTAGCCAACATACTTTTCGCGACCGATCATGGCCGCCTGAAACTCACCGCCACCGACCTGGAAATTGGGATCAACTGTTGGGTCGATGCCGAGATCAGCGAGGAGGGAAGTGTGACGCTCCCCGCGAAGCTCATGACCGAGTTCGTGAACAGCCTTCCCCAGGGATCGGTGGAGCTGACCCTCCTGGAGGAATCGCATACCGTCAACGTCAAGGGTGGGCCAAGTTCCGCGAACATCAGGGGCATGGACCCCGAAGAGTTTCCGCGCATCGGCAACGTCGAGGAAGACACGACGCCGATCCAGATCGGGGCGACATTACTCAAAGAGGTGATTGGCCAGGTCACCTTCGCCGCCAGCGACGATATCTCCCGCCCTGCCCTGACCGGGGTTATGCTGCAGGCAAGCGAGGAGAAGATCACCTTCGCCGCAGCCGATTCGTTCCGGCTGGCCGTCAGGGGCGTGCCGCTGGCGCTATCATCACCCCCGAAAGACCAGATCCTGGTTCCTGCAAAGACCATGGGCGAGCTGGCGCGCATCCTGCCGGAGGAGGGAGAGGTGCAGATCCTCGTCACCACGAATCGAAGCCAGATCCTCTTTCACACCGAGAACATCGATCTGCTTTCGAGATTGATCGAGGGTACCTTTCCCAACTACGAGCAAATCATTCCCAAAGAACACACGACCTGCGCCGTGATTAACACCCAGGAGTTTGCTGGAGCGATGAAATCAGCGAGCCTCTTCGCTCGCGATGATGCAAACCGCACGTACTTCACGCTCCGGGGAGGCGTTGGCGAGGAGCCGGAATCGCAGGGGTCGCTCTTGATCGAAGCCCACGCAGAAGACGTGGGTGGCGGTGAGATGCCGATCAGCGCCCAGGTCTCCGGAGAGACGCAGGAAATGAAAATCGTCTTCAACGCGCACTACCTCGTGCAGGTCCTCGCCGCACTGGATACCCCGGAAATCTCCCTTGAACTCACCAAGGAATCCAAGCCCGGCGTCATCAGGCCGGTCGGGGCCACCGACTTCATCTATGTACTGATGCCAATGTCGAAGCAGCGTTGACCGGCGCTTCCACCTGGCCATTTCCTGATGACCCGTCGTGCTGGAGGCACACAACGGGTCATCGTCTTCCTTCAGCCCGGAACGCATGGGGAGAGGCGTTGTCGCTTCTCGTACGGTCCGGGTCCCTTGGCTTCTGTCCATTACTCGTATCGACACCGTCACACTGACTCCATTGCTACGGCAAAGAGCTTGTGTCCGTCCTCCACCTCAGCCCTGAGTACTTTTGCAAGCGCTCTTGCGCCTTCCGATCGGAGCTTCGCGGCAAAGGTCGGCTGCGAAAGGCGATGCGCGCTGATTTTCTTCTCCGTTCTCATTCCCATTCCTTATTAACAGATTCCTTATCAGGCAGCGGAGAACACTCCCTCCGCTGCCTTTGCTGTCGGAGTACCTGAATATGACCACACCATCACCTTTCACACCAAGAGGGACACCTCGCTCGCAAAGAACACTGAAACAACCAGGTCAGGCTCCGGAAAAGGCACTTCAATTGCCACTGTTCGCGGTTTCGGAAGCGCCAACTGAGGGCTCGCCGCCGATGCCGGTGGCACCCGCCTATGACGGTGCCGACAGCGAACCGGGCTATGGCTCTCCCACGAACGCCGCCGCGCCGCTCCAAGCTGAAGTGAAAGAAGGTATGGAATGGCTCAACGAAGACCCATTTCCACCACCACCTTTCCTGTTGCCGGGAGAACACCTGCGCAAAAGCATGGAGAAGTGCATCGAGTACATCATCCAACATGAGGGGCTGGGACGCAGTACTGCGTTCGAGCAGTTCCTGTTCTTGCTCTGCGCCAAGCTGTTCGAGGAGAGAAGCCCTGGAACACCCAGATGCTTCTGGGCGGATGAGAAAGAAGCCAGGGCAGACGAGGGATGCGCGGCTATTCGTAGGAGGATTGCCACGCTATTCGACGAGGTGAAAGAGGCAGTTCCTTCCGTATTCGGCAGCCGGGATCGCCTCACACTCTCGGATCGAACCATCGCCTTCGTGGCCGGTGAACTCGGAAGGCACACCCTCTCTGCCACTGAACTGGACCCACTCGGTGTCGCCTATCAACAGTGGACATCCGCCACTGCGCGCTATAACCGTGGACAGTTCTTTACACCCCTCGGAGCAGCTTTTTTGGCCGTGGGTATGCTCGATCCACAGGAGTATGAGCGCGTGCTTGACAACTCCTGCGGTTGCGGAGCTTTTTTGGCCGCTCTCTACGCCTACCGCGCCTCACAACTGGGCCTCAGGTTCGCCGAAGACGTTTCTGCATCGCCGGCACCGAGGGAGATACCCGAGGGCGAAGCGCGTCAGCAGCTATCATGCTACATGCAGACCAGAGTCTACGGCGCCGACCTGGATTCCTTCCTCGTCGACATCGCTCGCAAACAAATAGCACTCGCGCAAGGAGCGCCAGATCACATTTATCGCATGGATAGCCTGGCGTTTCCGGATGGAGGGGCAGATACGGCACGTGCCAGGGCAGATATCCCCCTTGAGAGCCTGGACTGTCTGGTGGGAAATCCTCCCTTTGGGGTAAAGATAACTGATCCGGCGGTCCTGGCACGCTACGAACTGGCGCGCATCTGGACAAAGCAAGGGGACCACGATTACCGCCGGGAGGAGCGGCTCTCGAAACGGGTGTACTCGGAGACCCTCTTTCTGGAGCGGGCCATCAACTGGCTGAAACCAGGCGGTCGGCTGGCGCTGATCGTACCTGACGGCGTCCTCTCCGAGATGAGTACCGCCTATGCGCGCACCTGGTTACTCAAGCAGGCCTACCTTTTGGCCGTCGTATCCCTCGCTGACGAAACCTTTTACGTTGAAAGTCGCACCCACACAAAGACAAGTGTCCTCCTTATGCGCAAGAAGACCGTCGAGGAAATGCGCTCGGACACCGACGGTGAGCACAATTACAGCATCTTTATGGCAATTAGCGAGCGCGTTGGATTCAATAGCCGCGGCAAAACCCTGTACAAGCGCGGCCCTAACAGCGAGGAGGTGTTCTACGAGGGCAAGCGGGTTGTCGACAACGACCTTCCTATCATCCTCTCCCGGTACCGCCAGTTTCGCAAGAGCCCGCATGTCTTGCCGCCACCGGCCTGAAACGCTGCACCCAGTTAGGCCCTTCCATCCATTGGGCACTGGGAGGTGAGGTTGGACTTCACTGGATGGTATCCTCCCATTTCTCATGCTCCGGCCTCGACCTCCCCTATCCTACGGCCATGATCGATCACTTCACACTTTCTCTTTCAACACTCATTGCATATCTGAAAGGAACACGCTGTATGATCCTGCTCACTGACGAGATCAAAGCAACCCTTCCCGCTCTCTATAGCCAGGAGCGGGTGCAGGACCCCATGGTTCACTGCAAATTTTTCACGCCAGACGGGCCGTTTGCCTGGTTTCTGACCGAGTATAGCCACGAGGACGGCGATACGTGCTACGGCTGGATAATCACTTCCGGCGAGGGGGAATGGGGATACTTCTCGTTGCAGTATCTCCAGGACAGAATCGCCGAGTCTTTCATCGAGACGTTTGATACACAAGGGAAAAGTGACGTGCAAATCCTCGGGGATCGCATACCAGAAGTCGTGCGCGATGAAACCTTCTCACCAATGCGTTTTTCGGAAGTCAAGAGAAGGTTTGAGGAAACCGCGTGAAAGAAACCCACCCGGGCCAGGCACCGTGGTTGCACGTCCCACCACAGACCGCAAGTATCCCCTCCTTGCTTTCTCAAGCTATCCGCGTTCCCGCGTGGAACTCTGAAAGTACAGGTATACCGGAAGTTTCCGGTCCCATAAAGTCAGAAAGGCGAAAAGTATGGGCGAGTGTTTACACAATCATCTGCTGATCCATGTCTTCGTTGAAAAACAGGTTCCGCACTTGACAGAGGATGGAGCGATTGAGGAATGGGGGGAAGATGACGCTTCGGTTATTCGCCTGGACATGGGAGCGGTCTGTCAGGGCTGCCAGGAGTTCGATGTCCATTTCGACGATTGGCGGACCGCACCTGCTGCTCTGCGTGCTACCTTCTCGCGCGTGAGAAAAAACGCAGAGCAGCACGGTTACCTCGATCCCTATGCCACTGAGTGAAACGCCTGTCACCGTTCTACTAGAACGGTTTCACGCGCTCATCCGAGTAACACTTTGACACAAAGCAACCCCATAGCAAAGAGACGCGCCCGTTTTCCCACCAGGAGAGCGGGCGCTTTTTTTAGGAGACAAGTGAATATGACTACGTTGACAGTACCGACGAGGGAAGCTGCCCTGTTTTCCTCCCCGGCCACACACCGCTATGAGCAGATGTACGCATCCTTTTACGAAGCCATCCTCAAGCATCTCTACCGCCTGCTCGGCGATCGCGAGCAGGCAGAGGACGCGGCGCAGGAAACATTTTTGAAAGCGTGGCGCGCGCTCCCGCGCTTGCGAGAGCAGTCCAACCTGAAGTCCTGGCTCTTCCGCATCGCGACAAATACAGCCTATGACCAGCTGAGGAGGCGCAGGATTATCACCTGGATCATGCTCGATGACCTGGACCATGAGCCCGAACAGAGCAGCTATGCCGATCCACAGGAATGGTACCTCGTTGCCGAGCCCGTCGAGGTCCTGCGCAGGGCGCTTGGGGGAATGCGTCCGCTGGACAGAGCCATCATCGCGTACAAAGGAGAGGGCTATTCCGTTCCGGAGATAGCGACGCTGATGCGCATTTCACCCGGTGCCGCCAAAATGCGGCTTTCCCGTGCGAGGGCGCAGCTCCGAGAGGCATTCAACCGGCCAAATGGGCCAACTGCATTGGGGGGGCAGAGGTGATGATCAACCTGGTGAAAACCGACGGGGGTGCCTATCCCACCTTTCAGGCAGGCGCAGCCATCTCCGCCATCCCATTTGAACACGGTTGGAGACGTATCGGAACCTATGACTGCCCCCAGTTGTGCGAGGGGTGTGGTTTCCTGACACATACGGTTTACCAACATGCCGGCAGCAGCTCCGTAATCGCCTGCAACATCGCCTGCGCGGAAGTAGCACGGGAGGGACGAGGCAAGCAGGAAAGGCGGCACAGCGGTTACCTCAGCATCTGGATGCGCGAGCGGGGCGAGGTCAAAGTACGCCTCGCGCGCAGCGTGGCGAGGAGCCTTGCGCTCCCCCCGCCACTGGCCGTCACCCGCCGCAATAGTCAGCCCTCCAGGCTCTACCGACGCTGGGGAGCGCAGGCCGTCATCCTCGATGTTACCTCCCGCGGCAGCTTTCCCTGGAGGCGCGCGAGTCCATTCTGGCCGCACGGGAATATTCCGGTTCCGCACTCGCCCGGCCACACGAGTCTCAGTGCAGAGGGAGTGTGGCAGGGACTCAAAGTGTTTTCGGACGGGCGGGACATAGACTCCGGCAGGTTCGCAATCGCATCCTTGCGCGGCCTCAAGCGGCGGGGCCACGTGCTCGGCCATCGCGAGGGCGTCGATGGAAGCCGCCTGCTCTCCTACGTCGAGGCGCGCCGGCTTCTCTATCTGCCAACCTACCGGTGGGTGATAGAGCACTGCCTGCAGGAAGAACTGGGCACGCTCATCCGGCTGCGAGCCGGAGGCCACACGCTCGTCCTGCTTGACTATACGACAAACGGATCCATCGAGACCGAGGGCGAGCCGCTCTCACACGCGATGCTCTTGAAACACTACATCGACGCGCGTTGGACCCTGGCCGGGATTGCCCCGTACCTGCCTCACGTGTTCGATGCTACGCAAGGAGGAGAAGATGCCCCCAGACCATAATCCAGCGGCCCCATCTTATACCGTCACCCTTCCCGTCTCCATCGAATTGCGTGCCCCCTCATCGAGAGAAGCCCCCGGCGTGGCGGAGCAGGTACTGGCCCTCCTCAACGCGAGCCCCCACGTGATCGGCATCTACGCGGATATGGAAGAGGCAGACGTCGACCCGATCGACCTGACGCCAGAACTGCTCGCCAAACGTTTGGCAGCCGCTCGGGCACTCAAAGGGATATGGGCAGGCCTCCCGGCCGACTGGGACTGGGACACGGTCGAGAGAGACCGCTCTCCGCATTTCATGGATACTTTTGAAAGAGGAACCCCTGTGCATTTTGCACTCCCGCGCGATTTTCCTTCCCTTTTTCTGGCTCTACGCGATCTCGCCGAGGCTGGCGAGCGCATCAGTGCTACCAGCGTTACTGAGGAATTGCTCGCAGGTGACGCCCTCGATGCCGACGAACGCGCTACCCTGGAGAGCGAGGTGGCAGCAGCGTTATTCGCGCTCAGCATCCTTCCCCTTCTCCAGAGCGAACGGGAAGGGGGAATCTGCCCGAAATGCAGAGCGTTTACCCTGTTTGC
>WNGD01002883.1_pt1 | contig 18443 bp, 17 predicted proteins | sample 5400671 | NCBI WGS metagenome assembly WNGD01 (sample SAMN13153369, study PRJNA577476) | soil metagenome | isolation source: 40 cm soil or saprolite under grassland replicate 2 | place: USA:California | collected 2016-06-15
CGACGTCGACGTTCCCGCGCGCGTCGGTCTGGACCTTCGCGAGCTTGTAGCCGGCCATCGTGACGCTGGCGGGATTCGTCCCGTGCGCCGTGTCGGCGGTGATGATCGTGTCGCGCCGATCGGCCTCGCCCCGGTTCGCGAAGTACGCGCGCATGAGCATCAGGCCAGTCAGTTCCCCTTGCGAGCCCGCGGCCGGCTGCAGCGAGCATGCGTCCAGCCCGGACACCTCGATCAGCACCTCTTGCAGCCGCCACATCAGCTCGAGCGCGCCCTGGCTCGCGTCCTCGTCCTGGTACGGATGGAGGTCTCTGAAGCCGGGAAGCATCGCCAGGCGCTCGTTGACGCGCGGGTTGTACTTCATCGTGCAGGAGCCCAGGGGATAGAAGCCCGTGTCGATGCCGAAGTTTCGGGTCGACAGCTCGGTGAAGTGCCGGACGATCTCGGGCTCTGCGAGCTCGGGCAGCCGCGGCGGCGTCTCTCGGCGCAGGCCGGCGGGCGCCTTTGCGAGTGGAAGGTCGTAGCGCGGCAACTCTCCCCCGCGCCGGCCGGCTTGTGACTTCTCGAAGATCAGCTTCATGGGGTGGTCACCGCTTCGACGAGCCGGTCGATGTCCGCGGGGGTGCGACGCTCTGTGACAGCCACGAGCAGCGCGTCGTCGAGACTTTGGTAGTCGCGCCCCAACGCGTAGCCCGGATGCACGCCACGTTCGCGCGCCGAGCGAATGGCATCCTGCGCGCTCCGTCCGGTGCGGACGGCAAACTCCTTGAATGTTGCCCGTTCAGGAAACGCCGGCTCGAGCCCGGCTTCGATCAACCTGCTCTGCGCGTAGGCGGCGAGGCTCATGCAGGTCTCCCCCACTTCGAGCAGCCCCTGCGGCCCGAGCCACGAAAGGTGCACGAGGCCCGCAAGCGCCAGCAGCGTCTGGTTCGTCGTGATGTTCGAGGTGGCCTTCTCGCGCCGGATGTGCTGCTCACGGGTCTGCAGGGTGAGGACATAGCCGCGCTCACCCGCGGCGTCCAGCGTCTCGCCGACGATCCGGCCCGGCATACGGCGGATGAAGTCGTTCCGCGCCGCGAAGAAGCCGTAATGCGGTCCCGCGAAGGACTGGTAGTTCCCGGCGCTCTGACCTTCGCCGATCGCCATGCCACAGCCGTAGGCACCCGGCGCCTCCAGCACGCCGAGTGAGATCGGGTCGACGTGTGCGACTGCGATTGCTTCCGCATCGTTCGCGGCCGCGGCCAGGTCTGGTGCCAGTTCGAGGCAGCCGAAGAAGTTCGGCTGCTGGAAGATCACGCAGGCCGCGTCCGTCGCCGCGCGGCGTAGCTCATCCGGGTCGGTCACGCCGCCGCGATGCGGGACCTCGACGATCTCGAGCCCGAAGCCGGGTGCGTACGTCTTGACCACCTGCCGCACCTGCGGGTTCGTTGCCTCCGTCACGACGACCTTCGTTCGACCCGTCGCGTGCTTCGCCACGTAGCACGCATCGGCTGCGACGGTCATGCCGTCGTAACCCGACGCGTTCGAGACGTCCATCCCGGTCAGTTCGCAGATCACGGTCTGGTACTCGAAGATCGCCTGCAGGACGCCCTGACTCATCTCCGGCTGGTACGGCGTGTACGCCGTGAGCAACTCGCCCCGCTGGAGCACGGTGTCGACGACCGCCGGGACGTAATGGTCGTAGATGCCGGCGCCGAGGAACGAGAGCTCCTTGCTCGTGTCGACATTCCGCGCTGCGAGCTCCCCGAGATGGCGCGAGAGGTCCTGCTCGGAAAGCGGCGGCTCGAGGTCGAGGTCGCGCTCGAAGCGAACGCCTGCCGGGATGTCGCGGAAGAGCTCCTCAACGGAGGAGACGCCGATCGCCGCGAGCATCTCCTCGCGGTCCCGCTCGGTCAATGACAAATAACTCATCGTTCTTTCCCGAGCGAAGCGACGGGACTAACCCTCATCGCGGAAAATGCGCAGCATTTTTCGCGACATTAGGCTTCGGCGACGACTTGCTTGTAGGCGTCGACGTCCAACAGCGAGTCGACCTCCGCCGCGTCCGAAAGACGGATCCTGATGAGCCATCCTTCGCCGTAGGGGTCGTCGTTGACGCTCTCGGGCTCCTCGACGACTTTCGCGTTCACTTCGAGCACCTCGCCGGACAGTGGAGCGATCACGTCCGAGACTGCCTTCACCGACTCCACTTCGCCGTACGCCGAGTCCTTCGCGATCGTGTCGCCCTCGTTGGGCGGTTCGTAGTGGACGAGCTCGCCGAGTGCGTCCTGCGCGAACCATGTGATGCCGAGCAGAGCCTCGTCCCCCTCGACACGGGCCCAGTCGTGCTCGGCGTGGTACTTCAGATCGTCGGGATAGCTCTCGCTCGCAGCCACCTGGCGCTACTCCTCTCGCTTGTAGATCGGTCTCTTGACGACACGTGCCCGCCTCGACTTGCCGCGGACGTCGATCGACAGCTGGGTGTCGGGCGTCGCGGAGCCTGCCGAGACATAGCCCATTCCGATCCCGCGGTCGAGCATCGGCGAGTGCGTTCCCGAAGTGACCTCGCCGACGCCCTCGATCGCCATTCCTTGCCTGGGCACCGCCTTCTCCTCCATGACGAACGAAACGAGCTTGCGCTCGGGGCCGCGGGCCTTGAGCTCGCGCAACTCCGCGGCGCCCGAGAACTCCTTGTCGAGGGCGCAGCACCAAGCGAGCCCGGCGGAGATCGCGTCGGTGTCGGGCGTGATGTCGTTCCCGTGCAGTGGGAGTGAGGCTTCGAGTCGCAGCGTGTCGCGCGCCCCCAGTCCGCAAGGGACGGCGCCTCGCTCGAGGACGCGGTCCCAGAGAGCGCCGGCGTCCTCGGCCATCACGAGGATCTCGCAGCCCTTCTCACCCGTGTACCCGGTTCGATTCACAATGCACTGGATCCCGTCGATCTCCTCTTCGGCAAACGTGAACCGTGCGGCATCGGGCAGCCCAAGCCGGTCGATCGCCCGCGGCCCCTGGACTGCGAGGAGCGCGTACTCGTCTGAGACGTCGCGGACGTCCGAGCCAGGGATCTCCCGCTCCTTGAGCCAGCGCAGGTCGATCTCGCGGTTGGCGGCGTTCACTATCAGCAGGTAGCGGAAACCATCGAGCCGGTAGACGATCAGGTCGTCGACGATCCCACCGCGTTCGTTCGTCAAGAGGGTGTACTGCGCCTGGCCGGGACCGATCTTGTCGAGATCGTTGGAGAGCGTCGCCTGCAAGAGAGCAGTCGCGCGCGGTCCCTCGACCTCGAACTCGCCCATGTGCGAGACGTCGAAGACGCCGCAGTCAGTCCGCACAGCGAGGTGCTCGGGGATCACTCCTTCGTACTGCACCGGCATCTCCCAGCCCGCGAAGGGAACCATGCGTGCACCCAGGGCGACATGTCGGTCGTGGAGCGGCGTCTTGAGCAGCATCTGGGCCATCGCCCGACGATGCTAACGAGCGTCGGAAAGGTGCCGCTCCGGCTGTGTCTCTAGAAGGCGCAGCCGGAGCGACGGACCGGGTCGTTGGGCCAACCGGGGAGACTGGACCCCAAGAGGGCATGCCACAGATAACCGCGCCGAAGCTGTTCTAAACCCACTCCCGACGAGCCGGGTTAGTCGTCGCGGAGGAAAGAGGGCACGTCGAGCACCTCGCGCGAGTCGAAGCTTTCGCTCGCCGACGTTGCGGCTGGAAGCGGTGCTTCCTGAGTCGACTCCCGGCGCCGGGCGCGACGGCCGCCCCGGCCACCGAAGCCCGTGGCGATGACGGTGATCTGGACCTCTTCGCGTAGCGAGTCGTCGATCACCGCGCCGAAGATGACGTTCGCGTTCTGGTCTGCAGCTCCGGTGACGACCTCGGCAGCCTCGTTGACCTCGAAAAGGCCGATGTCTGCGCCGCCGGTGATGTTGAGGAGGATCCCGGTAGCCCCCTCGATCGACGCCTCGAGGAGCGGCGACGACACTGCTATCCGCGCTGCCTCGGCGGCACGGTTCTCGCCCGAGGCGCGGCCGATGCCCATCAGGGCCGAGCCGGCGTCGCGCATGATCGTCCTGACGTCGGCGAAATCCAGATTCACCAGGCCGGGCTCGGTGATCAGGTCGGTGATCCCCTGGACGCCCTGGCGGAGGATGTCGTCCGCCATTCGGAACGCCTCGACAACGGAGGTCTGGCGCTCGACGACCTGGAGGAGCCGGTCGTTCTCGATCACGATCAACGTGTCGACGCGGTCGCGCAACTGGTCGACACCGCGCTCCGCCTGATCGGCGCGCTTGCGACCCTCGAACGCGAACGGCCGCGTGACGACGCCGACGGTCAGTGCGCCGATCTCCTGGCCGAGCTCCGCGACGATCGGCGCGCCGCCGGTGCCGGTGCCGCCGCCCTCGCCCGCGGTGATGAAGACCATGTCCGCGCCCTTCAGCGCGTCCTTGAGCTCATCGCGGCTTTCCTGTGCGGCGGCCAGTCCGATCTCGGGATCCGCTCCCGCCCCGAGCCCGCGTGTCACCTCGGCGCCGACCTGAATCTTCACGTCGGCGTCCGTCATCATCAGCGCCTGCGCGTCAGTGTTCACGGCGATGAACTCGACGCCTCCCAGGCCGGCGTCCACCATGCGGTTCACCGCATTCGTGCCTCCGCCGCCGACGCCGACGACCTTGAGGACCGCGAGGTAATTCCCTGTTTGGCTCATGAGACTGATGTTGGCTCGACCTCAAGCTGGACTAAAGCGTTGGGGCTGCCGACCACCTCCTTCGCAGCAGGGTACGCTCCAGATACCGGGGTGTCAACGCGGAGAACCTTCAAGGTCAACCTGAGGGTTGAGGGTTGCGGCCCGCGACGGGGCGCTCGGGGACGGTGATGTCCAGGTAGTCCGGACCGCCCGCGCCTGGTAGCGCGAGCCTCGGGAGGAGCCCTCGCGCGATTGCGATCTTCAGGCGCAGGTCGATCGGCACCCCCAGCTTGATCTCGAGCCCGCCGCGCAGCCCGAGGGTGATCTGACCGTTGAGCGCGCGCACGAACGAGATCCGGCTGGAGAACCCGCTGCCGACGAATGCGGCTAGCGAGCGAGCGGCAAGCGCCCCCGGCCCGTCGGCGAGAAAGGCGCCTTTCGCGATCTCGGTGTGGGCCGGGACCCAGATGCGCGGAAGATCGGTCCGCGTCCGGAGAGGGATCGTCACAATGACACGTCCGCGGGCAGACACGAGCCAGGACTCGACCCCTCGCCTGAGCACCGCAACGGGCAGCTCCGGCAGGACCCTGATCCGAAGGGTGTGCGGGAAGGAGCGGTCGACAACCGAGGCGCGAACGGCCGCCAGGGCGTCCACGCGTTGCTCGACGGCGTCCCCGTTCACCGCGACGAGGCTGCGGCCGTCGAAGGAGCGAAGCTCCGCGCGCACCTCGGCAGCCAATGCCGGTGAGGCGCCCTCGACCTCGATCGAGCGCACGGCGAACATCGACGGCCCGCGCGCGAGCGCGTAAAGCCCCGCCGCGAGGAGCACGATCGCAGCACCGATCGCGAACGACCTGCCCGACGGTGCAAACCGCCAGACGTCGATGCTCCGCCTCCGCGGGAGCTGGAGAACCTTCTCGCCCACGCGGGTGACTTCGCCGCTCTGGCCGCGGGTCCTACCCGGAGAGCGGAGGCAGCTCGACCTCGCCGAGGAACTCGACCTCATGGTCCAACTCGACGCCGTACTGCTCCCAGGCGCGCCGCCGGGCCTCGGTCATCAGGGCGATTGCATGTGCGGAGCGGGCGGCGTCGACGTTCTCGATGAAGTTCGCGTGGCGCGGCGAGATCTGCGCACCGCCGATTCTGTGGCCCTTGAGCCCGCAGGCCTCGAGCATCCTGCCGGCGGAGAGGTCGTGGTCGGGGTTCTTGAACACGCTTCCGTACGTGCGCTTGTTCGTCGGCTGCGCTGCCTTTCGCTGCGCCTGCAGTTCGGCCACCAGCGCCTTGATCTCGGCGGCGGGACGGGGCGACAGCCGGAACTCGACCCGCGCCACGACCTGGCCGTGCTCCAGATCGGAGTGCCGGTAGCGAAGACCGAGCTCGGGTGCCGTTCTCCACTCTGCACCGTCCGCGTCGACGACGAGCGCCCGCTCGAGAATCCCGGCCCAGTCTCCGCCGTAGGCACCTGCGTTCATCCAGACGCCGCCGCCGGCGGTGCCCGGAATCGCACACGCGAACTCGAAGCCGCCGAGACCTGCTCCGCGGGCGCGGTGCAGGGCGACCGCATTGGGCGCGCCGCCGCCGGCCACGAGCAGCTCTCCTCTCACGTCGACCTGCGCGAGCTCGCCGCCGAGCTTGAGCGCCAGACCCTGGAAGCCGCGATCGGCGACGAGAAGGTTCGAGCCCAGCCCGAGCGCCGCGACCGGCAGACCACGTTCGCGGGCGAAGGCGAGCGCTTCCCGGAGCTCGTCGACGGTCTCGGGCCGCGCAAACGCCACGGCCGGGCCTCCCGTGCCGAGGGTCGTGAAGCGTGAAAGTCGAACCCCTTCGTCGATCTTCACTCGAGCGTCTCCAGGAGGACACCTGCGGCACGATCGACGTCGCCTGCGCCGATGGTCACGACACGGTCACCCGGGCGGATCTGGCTCAGGAGGAAGCGCGCGCCTTCGTCGACCGAGGGTGTCCACGCGACGGGCATCCCCGGCCGGAGGTCGCTGAGTGCGTCGACGACGAGCTTCCCTGTGACTCCCTCGACCGGCTGCTCGCGTGCCGGATAGACGTCGGTCACTGCGACGACGTCGGCCGTGGCGAGCGCGACCGCCAGCTCGGCTGCGAGGTGCCGGGTGCGTGAGTAGAGATGCGGCTGGAAGAGGACGAGCAGTCGACCTCCGTTCTTCAGCGCCTCGAGCGTCGCGGCGATCTCGGCCGGATGGTGAGCGTAGTCGTCGTATACCTCGACATCTCGGGATCCGCCGCGACGCTCGAGCCGGCGGGCCGCACCTCGGAATTCTGCGAGCACGCCCACAGCTTCGTCACGGTCCACGCCGGCGAGCTCGAGCGCGGCGAGCGCGGTGGCCACGTTCCGGCGGTTGTGTAGGCCCGCAACCGCGAGCGGTCCGTCATACGGTGAGAGCTCTTCGCCGTGCACAACGGTTGGGACCTTCGCGAGCCAGCTCTCGAAGAGCTCGGCAACTTCCGCGCGCGAGCCGAAGGTTGTGTGGTGGTCGAGGTCGATGTTCGTCACGACCGCGATCCGCGGGCGCAGCTCGGCGATCGTGCGATCGGATTCGTCGCCTTCCACGACAAGCCAACCGCCGCCTGTTCCCGCGTTGCCGCCGAGCTGCGGGACGTCGGCGCCGATCAGCCAGGCGGGATCGCGCCCGGTCTGCTCGAGACAGAAGGCGATCATGGCGCTCGTCGTCGTCTTGCCATGTGCGCCCGCAACGACGATCGAATCGCGCAAGGACACGAGCTCGGCGAGCAACGCAGCGCGCGTCTTCCCTGGGACACGCTCCGCGAACGCCGTTGACACGAACGCTTCCCAGCCATCCGGCGGTCGCGGGGGGTCGTCGGAAATCTCAAAGTCGATTCCCGCGAGCTGCTCGAGATACGGGGTACGCGCCCGATCCCAGCCGCGCACCTCCGCTCCCCAGGCCCGCGCGAGCAACGCGTACGCACTCATCCCGGCGCCGCCGATGCCGGCGATCCAGAGCTTGCGTCCCTCAAGGGGCGAGGGCAATGAGCTCCTCGGCGATGGTTACCGCCGCGTCCGGCCTGGCAAGCCGCGTCATCGCGGCAGACATCTCCGCGAGCCTGGCCGGATCCTCGAGCAGCGTGCGAATCAGAGCGGGCACTTCCGCGACATCGTCTTCGGGCACGACGATCGCACCCCCGCCCTGCTCGAAGTAGCGCGCGTTCTTCGTCTGGTGGTCGCCGGTGGCAAAGAGACCGGGAACGAGCACGGCCGGCTTACCCGCCGCCGCGAGCTCCCAGACCGAGCCACCGGCACGCGCCAACGCGAGGTCGCTCGCGCCGAGCGCTGCGCCGAACTCCTCGGTGAATGCGAAGACGCGGTAGTCCGGCCTCGTCACTCTCGAGCTCACCTCGTCGTAGTCCCGCGTGCCGGCCAGATGCAGCACTGCCGGTCCCGTCTCGCCGAACGCTTCGATAGCGAGCTCGTTGAGGACACGCGCGCCCAGCGAACCGCCGAAGACCAGCAGGACGGGACCCTGCTGCGGGAGACCGAACAGCCTGCGTGCCTCCTCTTGCGGCACGGCCCGTGAACGCGCGGGGATCGGCCTGCCGGTGACCCGGTATTTCGAACCGTCACGTCCGGCGATCGGGAACGAAAGAAAAACTCGCTTCGCGAACGGAGCGGCCAGCCGGTTGGCGAGGCCGAGATGCGCATCAGCCTCCATCAGTGCCGTCGGGATCTTCCGGCGCGCCGCCGCGTACACCATCGGTCCCGCGACATAGCCGCCGCCTCCGAGCACGACGTCGGGACGCCTCGCTTCCAGGATGCGCGCGCAGGCCCGCGGAGCTCGTCCCGCGAGTAGCAGCGCGCGGGCCAGCTCGGGCGACGGCCGGCGCGGCAGGCCCGCGATGCGAAACGTGTCGAGCTCGTAGCCGGCCTCGGGAACGAGCCTGGCTTCGATGCGATCGGGCGACCCGGCGAACGTCACGTGCGCACCGCGCTGGCGGAGCGCTTCAGCGACTGCCAGCGACGGCGCGACGTGCCCCGCTGTCCCGCCGGCTGCGATCAGGCACCGCACGTTTCGCCTCTGCTGCTCCATGCCTGCCGGCGATGTTAAGGAGGATCCCCACTCCCAGGAGCGCGACAACGAGGCTTGAGCCGCCGTACGAGATGAACGGCAGCGGAATCCCGGTCAGCGGAGCGAGCCCGAGGACGGCCGCAAGGTTGATGACCGCCTGCCCGCAAACGAGCCCGACGATCCCGGCCGCGAGGCGCTTGCCGAACGGATCCTTGCACGCGAGCGCGACGCGCAGGCCCGCGTACGCGAACGCTGCGTACGCGGCGATCACCGCCGTGACTCCGAGCAGTCCGAGCTCCTCGCCGATGACGGCAAAGATCATGTCGGTGTGCGCTTCGGGCAGGTAGTTGATCTTGGCGACGCCGTGGCCGAGCCCCGCGCCGAGGAAGCCGCCGGACCCGAACGAGATCAGGGCCTGCACAGTCTGGAATCCCGCACCCTGCGGGTCCTTCCAGGGATCGATGAAGCTGAAGATGCGCGCTCGCCGATAAGGCTCGAACCAGATCGCGACGAGACCGAGAGTGGCCGCAATGCCCACTCCCGCCGCAAGCGTCGGGACCGGCGTCCCGGAGATCAGAAGCACCGCGAGCAGGACGACGACGAGCGAGATCGCAGTGCCGAGATCCGGCTCGGCGAGGATCAGGAGGCAGAAGACGCCGAGCAATAGGCCGATCGGGCGCCACAACTCCTTGAGCGTTCGGGGCGCCGGACGCTTCGACAGGTACGCGGCCGCCCAGACGGCGAGTGCGAGCTTGGCCAGCTCGGACGGCTGAAACGTTGCGGGGCCGAGCTCGATCCAGCGGCGCGCGCCGTTGATCCGCGAACCGATCACGAGCACGGCGAGGCACCCGCCGAGCGCCGTGAGCACCAATGCTGGCGCGAGAAGCCGCAGCCGCCGATAGTCGAACCGCGACGCAGTCATCATCAGCCCGACGCCGATGAGCGCGTAGATCGCCTGCTTCTTCAGGTATGACATCGGATCGGTGCGCGCGAGGGCGGCCGGAGCCGAGGTGGCGCTGTACACCATCACGAGGCCGAACGCGACCAGGGCCAACGTGATGAGGACGAGCAGATGCGATTCGATGTGCGCCTTCTTCACCACAGCTCCCCGACGAGCCGCCGGAACTCCTCACCGCGCTCTTCGAAGTCGCGGAACTGGTCATAACTCGCACAGGCCGGCGACAGCAGCACGACGTCACCGGGCTCGGCATCTCCTGCAGCTGCACCGACTGCGGTTGCAAGGTCACCGGAACGGCGGAACGAGCGTCCGGCGCGCCCGAGCGACGCCGCCAGTTGCTCCGTCGCTTCGCCGATGAGATCGATCGAACGCACCGACGCCGGAAGCTCCTCGGCGAGCTCGTCGAACGACTCGCCCTTCAGCGAGCCTCCGAGAATGAGACGGAGGGGCCGGCCGGCGTAGGCAGCGATGCCACGCCGCGCCGCGGTCGTGTTGGTCGCCTTCGAGTCGTTGACGAAGCGAACGCCGTCGACCTCGGCCACGAGCTCGAGTCGGTGCGCGACGCCCGGAAACGTGCGGAGGGCTTCTGCGATCGCATCTTCCGCGATGCCCGCAGCCCGAGCGGCCGCCGTCGCAGCGGCCGCGTTCTCACGATTGTGCTCGCCGGGGATGAGCGGCTCCGCGGGAAGCGGATCGTCCGCGCGAAACTCGACGCGGTCGGCGCCGCCCGGAATGGGTTCGAAGTCGCGTGGGACGACAGCGACGTCGGCCTCGGTCTGGTTCTCGAAGATCCGAAGCTTCGCGTCGCGATAGGCGTCGTACGACTCGTGACGATCGAGGTGGTCGGGCTCGAGGTTGAGTAGCACGGCGACGCGGGGGCGCAGGCGATGCACGTCCTCGAGCTGGAAGCTCGACAGCTCGCAGACGATCCACGCCTCCTTCTCGAGCGCACCGTCGAAGCTCGTCAGCGGCGTGCCCACGTTGCCGGCTACGGCAACGGGCATACCCGCCGCGCGGAACATCGCGCCCAGAAGCTCTGTGGTCGTGGTCTTACCGTTCGTGCCGGTGATTCCGACGAAAGGGTTGCGAAGCAGGCGGAAGCCGAGCTCGATCTCGCTCCAGATCGGGATCCCGCGCGCGCGTGCAGCCGCTGCGAGCGGCGATTCACCGGGCACGCCCGGGCTCTTGATGAGTAGCTCGACGTCGTCCAGCAGACCTTCCTCCTCAGTCCCCAGGTGGACTTCGACGCCCGCTTCGGCAAGCCTCCCGGTGTCCAGCCCCTCGGCTCGATCGGCTCCGACAGTGGGCACGCCGCGGCGGGCAAGGGCCAGGGCAGCCGCCTGCCCGGAGCGTGCGAGCCCGAGGACGAGCGCCCGGCGCGGAAGCTTCACGACTTGTGCGCGGCGACCGAGAGCCGGCCCGGTGCAGCCGCGACCGTCACGGCGGTGAACCCGGCGTCGCTGAAGAGTCGCTCGACCTCATGCGCATCTAAGTTCAACGCGGGGCCGGTGTGGTCCTCGTCAACGGTCGTAACGGCCACCCGGCCTCCGGGACGAAGCACCCGGAAGAACTCGGCTGCCGCGTCCCGGCTAGGCACACCGCTCGAGAGAATCTCGTCGGCGCTCGCGTCCATCAGTGGCAGGACGTCCATCGAGCCGACGAGGTAGAAGACGTTCGAGGCCCTAGTTGTTTTCCGTAGGCGCTCGAGCGCGTCGACGGAACGGTCGACCACGAGCACGTCCCCCTCCGGAGCGACTCGTTCGGCAAGTTCGAACACCGAATCGTCTGCGCCGATCCTGACGACGCTATCGCCAGGCCGCTCGTTCAGCGTCGGAAGAACGTGAAGTCGCGGTAGAAGAGGGCGAAGCCGATCGCGCAGAGAATCGCGGTGACGATCCAGAACCGCACCATGATCTTCGTCTCGGACCACGCCTTCATCTCGAAGTGATAGTGAATCGGCGCCATCAGGAAGACTCGACGGCCGTAGTACTTGAACGACACGACCTGGACGATCACCGACAGCGCCTCGATCGCGAAGATCCCGCCGATGAACAGAAGCAGGAAGATCGTCTGCGTGAAGATCGCCATCGCAGCCAGAGCGCCTCCGATCGCCATCGCGCCGGTGTCGCCCATGATCACCTCCGCAGGAAAGGCGTTGTACCAGAGAAAGCCGATCGTGGCTCCGATCAGCGCAGCGCCGACGATGGCGAGATCGAGGCGGCTGTCGAAGCGCCCGCCGGGATTGCCCGAACGGATGTAGGTCACCACCGAGATCGCCGTGAACGTGATCAGCGCGATGATCCCCGTTCCAGCCGCGAGCCCGTCGAGGCCGTCCGTGAGGTTGACGCCGTTCGCCGTGCCCGCGATGACGAGGAACAGCAGCACGTACCACCCGTAGGACAGCTCCACGTTCCAGTGCACGATCGGGATGAAAACGCTCGTCGGCAGCTGCTGGTGATCGGCTGCAAAACCGACACCCACGGTGATCAAGGCGAGCAGCAGCATCTTCCACCGGCCGCGCAAGCCGAGGGAGCGACGGTGCGTGAGCTTGATGAAGTCATCGAGAAATCCGATCGCGCCGCAGCCGAGCGTGACGAAGAGCACCGTGAGCGCAGGGACCTTGTACTTCGAGAAGGCGAGAAACGCGAGGGTCGCGACGACCAGGATCAGCAGCCCGCCCATCGTCGGCGTTCCCTGCTTCACGCGATGCCCCTCCGGCAGCTCTGCACGGATGTGCTGGCCGAACTCGTTCCGGCGCAGGAACTCGATGAACTTGGGACCGACGACGATCGACACGATCATCGCGACCACGCCTGCGGCAAGGACCCGGATCACGTCGTCGTTGGTATCTGAGTGAGAGCGGCTGCCACAGCTTCGAGACCGACGGCCCGCGACGCCTTCACGAGCACCGCGTCACCCGGGCGGACGAGCTCGTCCACTTGACGAAGCGCGTCGTGGACGTTCGCGACCCAGCGACCCGGGACGCCGCCTTCAAGGTACCCGCGGGCGAGCTCGCCGACGGCGAGGAGCTCGTCCACGCCGAGCTCCGACGCCGCGGCACCGACTTCGCGGTGGTAGTCCGGGCCGGTGCGGCCGAGCTCGGCCATGTCGCCGAGGATGGCCACGCGGCGCCGGTCTCCCGCCCGTTCGGCGAGATAAGCAAGTGCCGCTCGCATCGAGACGGGGTTGGCGTTGTAGGCGTCGTTGATCAGGAGGCCGCCGCCGGGAAGCTCTCGCTCCTCCCCGCGCCACCGGGCGAACTCCACGTCGACCGACTCCGGGCGCGGGAGATCGAGCGCGTCCAGGGCGGCGAGCGCGGTCGCCGCGTTCTGAACCTGATGCTGCGCGGTGAAGTTGAAGCTCACACCGCCGACGACGGTTCGCCCGTCGACGCGGGTTGCCTCCGGCACCCCGATCCGCACTACCTCTAGATCTTCGCGCGAGATCGGAAAGTCCCCGGGGACGATCGCCGTGCCGCCTGCGGGCAGCGCTGCAATCAGCTCACCCTTCGCCCGCGCAACACCCTCCAGTGAGTCCACGAGCTCGAGGTGAACGGGACCAACGTTCGTGACGACGCCGATCTGCGGGCGCGCGATCTCGGCGAGCTCGGCGATCTGGCCGAAGCCGCGCATCGCCAGCTCGAGAATGCAGACCTCGGTGTCCGCGTCGAGCCGGCAGAGCGTGAGCGGCACGCCGATCTCGTTGTTGAAGCTCGCCTCCGCCGCGATCGTGCGCGCCGACGGAGTGCTCAGTGCGGCGAGGATGTCCTTCGTCGACGTCTTTCCCATCGAGCCCGTGATGGCGACGACGCGCGCCGCGCTGCGCTCGCGTACGGCGCCCGCGATGCGGGCGAGAGCCGCAAACGCATCATGGGGCACGAGCGTTGCCGCTGCGCCACGGGCGAGCGCGTCGTTCACGAACTCCGAGCCTCGCCCCACGGCGACGAAGAGATCGCCGCGGGCGATGCGGCGCGAGTCGACCTGCACACCGGTGATCGTGTCGGCGCGGGTATCGACGCGACCGAGCCCGTCGAGCAGCGACGCCTCGAGTGCGATCACGTTGGCGCCGCCAGACGGCGCAGCGCTTCGCGCGCCACCTTGCGGTCGTCGAAGGGGAGCTTTCGTCCGGCGATCTCCTGGCCCTGCTCGTGACCCTTGCCCGCGATCACGACGACGTCGCCCGGTCGCGCGGAGTCGAACGCCCGCTCGATTGCGCGACGCCGGTCGAGCTCCACCTCGAGCTCGAGGCCGTCGGCGACCTCGGCGGCGATCGCGGCAGGATCCTCGCTGCGGGGATTGTCCGACGTCACGAGCGTGACGTCTGCGAGCTCGGCGACGACCTGTCCCATCAACGGCCGCTTCGCCCGGTCGCGATCGCCACCCGCGCCGAAGACGCAGATCAGGCGGCCTGCTGGACCGAGCTCGCGCGCCGCTTGCAGCGCCGTCTCGAGCGCGCCGGGCGTGTGCGCGTAATCGACCAGTACGGTGAAAGGCTGTCCCTCGTCCACCCGTTCGAACCGGCCCGGAACACGGTGGACGGCCTCGATGCCCTCCTTGATCGCAGCCTCGCCGATCCCGAGCGCACGTGCGGCGGCGACCGCCGCGAGAGCGTTCTCCGCGTTGAAGCGGCCGGCGAGCTTCAGTTCGATGCCGGGGAGTTCGTCATCAGGCCGAAATGTCACCGCATCCGGAAGCTCGGCTGCGAGCCGCGCGCCGTACTCGTCGCCGACGTTGATGACCGCACGCCCGGCCTGCGCGAACAGACGCCCCTTGGACTCGAAGTAGTTCTCCATCGTCCCGTGGAAATCGAGGTGGTCCTGCGTCAGGTTGGTGAAGACGAGCACGGCGAACCGAGTCCCCTCGAGCCGGCCTTTCGCGGACGCCATCGAGGTCGCCTCCATGACGCAGGCACGATTCCCTCGCTCGAGCATCTCGCTGAAGAGGCGCTGCAGGTCGATCGACTCCGGTGTGTTGAGATCGACCTCGCGTACCTCGCTGCCGACGCGCCGCTCGACATTGGTCAGGAGCCCAGGCTGCTCGCCGGCGGCGGCGAGAATCGACCAGAGAAGGTACGCAGTTGTCGTCTTGCCGTTCGTACCGGTGATCGCCGCGACAGGCAGCCGGCCCGTCGGATCGTCGAAGAACGCCACCGCGGCCCGCGGCATCGCGGCACGGACGCTCGGGACGACCAGTTGCGGCGCGTCGAGCTCGAGCCTGCGCTCCACCACAAGAGCCGCCGCCCCTCGCTCGAGCGCCTCGGCGGCGAAGTCGTGGCCGTCCACCTTCGCGCCCGGGACGCAGAAGAAGAGGGAGTCGCGCGGCACCTCCCGCGCGTCGTACGCCAGCTCGCGGATCTCGAGGGCACCGTCTCCAACGACGTCGGTCGGAGCGAGCGCTGCGATGAGCCGCTCCAGCTGCATTTCGCCGCCCAAGTCTAGTGTGGGCGCCCTACGGCGTTACGGTTGCACCATGCTGGCCCGCCCTGCCGCACCTGCTGCTCCGGCTGGAGGGGGCACGCCTCAGTCGCGTTAATAGCTACACGCGCGAGCGCTAGTGACCCGGCGTCGCGTCGGGCGGGACCTCGAGGTACTGCAGGTCGAACCTCGCGATCTGCTGGAACGCCGGCGCTGCGACAGTCCCGCCCCAGATCGCGCCGCGGGGCTCGTCGACCGCGACGAGGATGACGAACCGCGGCCGCGAAGCCGGCACGATCCCGACGAACGAGGCGACGTAGCGGCCGGTCGCGGACCCGCCGTGCGAATCGGGCTTCTGCGCGGTGCCCGTCTTCCCGGCTACCTGGTAGCCGGTCATCGCGGCGTACTGCCCGGTGCCCTCGGCGACGACGTCCTTCAGCATGCTCATCAACTGCTTGGCGATCTTTGGGGAGACGAGCCGCCGCCGGTTCAATGAAGGTCGTGCTCCACCGGCGACGTGGTCGACGAGGTGTGGCCGGGACCAGACGCCGCGGTTCGCGATCGCTGCGTAAGCGGCCGCCATCTGAACGGGAGTGACCGCGATCCCCTGGCCGATCGGCACGTTCCCGATCGTCGAGCCTGACCACTTGTCCGGCGGCAGGACGATGCCCGGGCTCTCGCCGGGGAAGTCGACGCCCGTCGTGCGTCCGAATCCGAACCTCTTGATCCAGGCGGACAGGCGGGTGCGGCCGAGCATCTCCGCCAGCGTGATCGCGCCGATGTTCGACGAGTGCGCGAGGATCTGGGCAACGGAGTAGTGAACGATGCCGCGCTTCTCCGCATCGTGGATGACCCGGTCGGCGACGTGCAGCGAGTACGGCAGGGTGAAGCGTGTCGTCGGTGCGACGATACGCTCCGAGAGCGCGCCCGCGACCGTGATGAGCTTGAACGTCGACCCCGGCTCGTACGTGTCGGTGACCGTTCTGTTCCGCTGCAGGTCGCTCGGCGCCGACGGGAATTGGTTTGCGTTGAAGCCGGGCTGGACAGCCATTGCGAGAATGGCGCCGGTGCGCGGGTCGAGGACAATTGCGCTCGCGCTCTTTGCCGCCCACCTGTGGACGGTTTCGCGCAGGACTTGCTCGGCGTTCGCCTGGATGCTGTGGTCGAGCGTGAGGTAGACGTCGCGCCCGGGGATCTCCGGACGCTCGCCCTGGACGTCGATTACCCGTCCGGTCGGATCCTTGATGATCGTCTCCTTGCCGGCGCGCCCAGCGAGCGCGTGATCGAACTGGAACTCCAGCCCCGACAGGCCCTTGCCGTCGGTGCCGACGAAGCCGAGCACCTGCGACGCGACCGTGCGTTGTGGGTAGTTGCGGCGCTCTTCGGGATAGAAGCCGAAGCCGGGAAGTTTGAGACGTTGCAACGCGGCAGCCTGCGCCGGGTCCGCCTGCCGGGCGACGTAGACGAAGCCGTGCGTCCGGTCCGCGAGGACCGGGAAGATCCGGTCGGCGTTCACTCCCAGCGTCCGCTCGACGGCGAGCGCGGCGCGGCGCGGATTCGTGATCTGCCTCGGGTTCGCGTAGACGGTGGTCGCCTGCTCGCCGAGCGCGAGCTCGAGGCCGCTGCGGTCGAAGAGAGTCCCGCGCCCCGCGGGGATCGTGACCGATTCCCGTTGCTGCGTCTGGCCGAGGCTCGACAGCGACTCTGCCCGCACCGCCTGCAGCCAGGTGGCACGCAGGAGCAGTCCTACGAATGCAAGGCCGAGTGCCGCCAGGAAAAGCCTGATCCGCCGGTTGACTAGGCGGTTCATTGGTGGTTCTTCCGGTTCCATTGGTGGATGCCGGGGTCGCCAGCACCAAGCCAGAGGCCGCACTCATCCGCAGCCAAGGCTGGCAGCCTTGGCAAGGAGGAGGGCGGACTCTGGCGCCGCGTGATCGCGGGCCCGGCGCCGCCGAATGGGGCCGGGAGAGCCACCACTACCTGTCGAGAGTGAAGTAGGTCGTCTGGTCGGGGGTCGCCTGGACCCAGCCGAGCTGCTTCGCGGCAAGTTGCTGGATCCGCGGCGCCGAGGCGGCGCTCGACAGCTGCGACGAGAGCTGCGCGTTCTGTGCGCGCAGGTCTGCCCGCTCGCGACCGAGGCGGTCGAGCTTCATGTTCAGGCGCAGGACGGCGACGTTGGTCGCGACAACACCCGCGAGCAGCGTCGCGACGATCCCGATCCAGAACACTCCGCCCGTGACACGGCGCTCGCGCTTCACGACGCGAGGTCGTGATCGCAGCGGGGCAGTTGTCTCCTCGGCCCTGGCGGCGGCCCACGCAGCCACGGTTACGTCTTGACTCCCACGCGCAACCTCGCCGAAGCCGACCTCGGATTCGCGGCGGTCTCGGCCGCACCGGGGCGGATCGCCTTCCGCGAGGTCGAACGGAGCTCAGGTGTCTTGCCGCACACGCAAACAGGGAAGTCGGGCGGACACTCGCACCCACGTTCGCGATCGCGCATGAACCGCTTGACGATCCGATCCTCGAGGGAGTGGAAGCTGATCACCGCGAGCCGGCCGCCGGGCCGCAGCATCGAGAACGCGGACGGCAGCGCCGCTTCGAGGGAGCCGAGCTCGTCGTTGACCGCAATCCGGAGTGCCTGGAACACGCGCTTGGCGGGATGACCGTCGCCGAAGCGCGCAGGAGCAGGGGTCGCCGTGGTCGCGAGGTCCCGTTCGGCGGCCTCGTTGACGATTCCCGCCGCGCTCACGTCGGCGGACGGATCCATGCGCATGTCGAGCGGCGCGTCGGCCGTGTACGAAAAGCCGCGTTCGGGGCGATCGATCTGCATCGACGAGACGCCAAGGTCGAGGAGGATTGCATCGGCCTCGACACCGTTGTCGGCGAGCTGCTCGAGGACGACCGAGAAGTCGCCGCGGAGGAACCGGGCCTGGACGGGTGTTCGCTTCGCGAGGCGGTCGAAATACACGCGAGCGCCCGGATCGCGATCGATCGCGATCAGCTTTCCACTTCCTTGTAGGTCGGCGACCAGCAGCGACGAATGTCCGCCGGCGCCGAAGGTGGCATCCACGACCGTCTCCCCTGGCCGGACCGCGAGGAGCTCGCGCACCTCGTCGGCGAGAACGGGGACGTGATCAGTCGCGCTGTTCTGCAAGACGTTCGGCAACATCCTCCGCACTCCCTTCGACTTCTGCCAGCTCTTTGCGCCAGGCGGCACGGTCCCAGATCTCGAGCCGGTCGTTGACACCTGCGACGACGACTTCCTTGCCCAGCTTCGCGTGCTCGATCAGCTGGGCGGGAATCATCACGCGGCCTTGTTTGTCGAGCTCGGCCTCGGACGCTCCGGAGAAGAAGTGCCTCTGGAGC